>ERZ1034952.2608-NODE-2608-length-13032-cov-29.746166_pt1 | contig 13032 bp, 10 predicted proteins | sample MGYA00520625_ERZ1034952 | MGnify/ENA primary metagenome ERZ1034952 (study PRJEB33766, sample SAMN09781773) | gut metagenome | biome: gut microbiome | host: Homo sapiens | place: Madagascar | study: EMG produced TPA metagenomics assembly of the PRJNA485056 data... | reverse complement strand
CCAGCTGGTTGGTGGCCTGACGCATCCGGTTGATGGTCTCCACCATGTGCACCGGAATGCGGATGGTACGGGCCTGATCCGCAATGGCGCGGGTGATGGCCTGACGGATCCACCATGTAGCGTAGGTGGAGAAGCGGAAGCCGCGGTCGCAGTCGAACTTTTCCGCAGCCTTGATCAGGCCGATGTTGCCCTCCTGAATGAGATCAAGGAAAGCCAGATTATGGCCGACGTGCTTCTTGGCGATGGACACCACCAGACGCAGGTTTGCTTCGCTCAGGCTGCGGCGGGCGTTCAGGCCGTCGCGGCGGGTCTTGAGCAGCTCCTGACGGCGCTCCTCGCTCAGGGGGCCGTTCTCCACGGCTTCCATGGCCTTTTCCTCGTCTGCCTTTTCCTCAGCATCCTCGGCGGACTTTTCGCCGTCCTCGTCCAGATCCTCGGTGTAGCTGCGGCTGTTCTCGTCCTCCTCAAAGGAGAAGCGGGCGCTGTTCTTCTTAATGTACTCCGGTGCGCCGTACTTCTGGCGGTCTGCCTGCAGAATGTGTGCAGCCTCGGCACCGGCATGGATGCGGCGGCTCAGCTCCACCTCCTGCTCGGCGCTCAGCAGCGGGATCTGACCGATCTGCTTGAGGTAGTTCTTCACCGGGTCGTCCAGCAGCTCGTCCATGGCAGCCTTCAGGTCTGCCGGGTTCTCCTCGGCATCCTCTTCGTTTTCATCGGCAAGGCCCATGTCATCGTTGTTGTTCTCGGCGCTCTCCACCTCAGCAATGATGCTGTCCACGTCCAGACTCGGCTCGTTCTCTTCCTCCAGGATCTTGATGCCGCGCTCCTCCAGCAGGGTGTAGAGGGTATCTACATCCATGCGGCATTGTGCCGCCAGCGCCTTGGCCTCCTGTGCAGAGAGGGTGCCCTCGCCCTTAGTCAACAGTTCCTTCAAAGTCATGCCCATTTTTTCTCTCCTTCCCGCTCCGGGGAAAATTCTGTAATATCGCCCTGTGCATCAGATCACAAGACCGCCGTTCACCCCGAACACCTGTCCGGTGATGTATCCGGCATCCTCGCTGGCCAGAAAGACCAGCAGCTTTGCAACTTCTTCCGGGGTGCCCAGCCGCCCCACAGGGGTCTCCTCGGCCAGCGCCGCCTTGTCCTCGGCGGTAAAGGCCGCCATCATGTCGGTCTCGATGACCCCCGGCGCTACGCAGTTCACCGTGATGCCGCTGGGGCCTTCCTCTTTAGCCAGCGCCTTGGTCAGGCCGATGAGCCCGGCTTTCGCGGCAGAATAGTGCACCTCGCAACTGCCGCCGGTCTGCCCCCACATACTGCTCACGGTCAGGATGCGTCCCTGCTTGCGGCGGATCATGCCGGGCAGCGCCAGCTGGCACAGATGGAACGCGCCGCTCAGGTTCACGTCCAGCATCCGCTGCCACTCCTCCGGGGTGATGTCGGTAAACAGCTTCTGCTGCGCGATGCCGGCGTTGCACACCAGCACATCCACCCTGCCCATGGCCTGCTCCACCGCGTGGAACGCCAGCTCACAGCTGGCGCGGCTGGCTACATCGCACTGGATGGCGATGCACCCGGGCAGCTGCTGTTCCAGCGCAGCGGCGGCGGCGGCATTCTGGTGGTAGAGCACCGCCACCTGATACCCTGCTGCCGCAAAGGCACGGGCAGCGGCAGCGCCGATGCCCCGGTCACCGCCGGAGATCAGCACCCGGCGCGCCGCAGCGGGCGCGGCAGGCCGTTCTTTTACAGACTCCGGCGCTGGCTCTTCGGGCGGCTCCACCGCAGGCGGCTCTGCGGGCTTTTCCAGCGTGATCACCCGGGTGGGTTCATCCACCGCAGGCGCTGCTGGTTTTTCCAGCGTCATGATGCGGGTGGGTTCATCCGCCACCGGCTCCACCGGCGCAGCCGGTACGGCAAGGGGCTCCGGCGCGCTCTCTTCCTCCGGCACCTGAAAGGTCAGTTCAAACTCGTCCTCGTACAAGAGTGTATCCCTCCTGTTCGGTATTCTCGGCCGGGCGCAGTGCTCCGGCCGGAAAAACCCTGTGCCCATCCCCAGACAGTGCAGCGTTCCGTTCGTATGTCCGGCAAAGGTCCGGTGCTTTGGCGTGCCTGCCTGTGCTTATGATGGGTTTCGACAAGATTCCATTGAATAATATACCACAATCCAGCCCAAAAAGAAAGTGGAAACCGCAATTTTTTACGCAGTTCCCACTATTTTTCCTTATTTCCCCCGGTTTTCGGGCACCGGGGGCTTCCAGCGGGGTCTGCCCGCCCGCTTTTCCCGCAGGGAAACAAAAAACGCCTGCAAAAGCTGCTGCGCTTCGGCCTCCCGCAGCCCCTTTTCCACTACCGGGTGGTGGTTGAAGGGCAGCGCGAACAGGTCTGTCACCGAGCCGCAGCACCCAGCCTTGGTGTCGGCAGCGCCGTACACCACCCGGCGCAGACGGCTGTTGATGATGCCGCCCGCGCACATGGGGCAGGGCTCCAAGGTGACGAACAGCTCACACTCCCACAGCCGCCAGCCGCCCAGTGCCTTGCAGGCGGCATCAATGGCCAGTAGTTCCGCGTGGTGCAAGGCGTTTTTCTCGGTCTCCCGGGTGTTGTGCGCCATGGCTACCACCTCGCCGTGCCGCGCCACCACCGCGCCCACCGGCACCTCGCCCAAGGCGGCGGCTTTGGCGGCCTCTTCCAGCGCAAGGCCCATCAGTTCAAAATCGGTCATGTATCCCATCCTCTCATCCCATCGCCAGCACCAGCAGGTTGTTTGCGCTGTGCAGCAGCATCCCCGGCCAGAGATGCCCGGTGCGGTCGGCAAGCCACCCCAGCCCCAGCCCGCACACCAGCGCGTAGGCCATGGCGGCGGCGCTGCCGTGCTGCAGGGCAAACAGCACCGCCTGCAAAAGAATGGCCTGTCCCCTGCCCAGCGGCTGCGCCCGGCGCTGCACCGCGCCCCGGAACACCCCTTCCTCCACCAGCGGAGCCAGCAGGCAGACCCGGAAAAACCGTGCCGCGCCGCCGGGCGGCACGGGCAGCAGCACCGCCAGCGCCTTGCCCGCCAGCAGATACCCAACCGCCCAGCCAAAGGCCGAAAGCAGCGCAGCGGTGCGGGGGTTCAGCTTGTGCATGGTCGGTCTCCTCCTGCTATGATTCGTTCCCGGTTATAGTACCATATCTGCCGCCGGGTGCGCAAGGTTTCGGCGTTCTGTCGCGGCAAATTTATGCAAAATATTGACACATCGCCCTACATGGTGGTATAATAATTTCCAACCTTTTTGATGAAAACGTTGCGTATACTGTATTTTACCGGTAGACCGGAGGTATTATTATGATCCGTATCCTCACCGATTCCGCGTGCGACATCCTGCCCGCCGAGGCGCAGCAGCTGGGCGTGACCGTGATCCCCCTGAACGTGACGCTGGAGGACGGCACCGTCCTGCGGGACGGCATCGACATGACCCCCAGCGAATACTATGCCCATCTGGCAGCCTGCCGCAAGCTGCCCACCACCAGCCAGCCCAGCCCGGAGCAGTTCGAGCGGCTGTATCTGGACGCCGCTGCCGCCGGGGACGAGGTGCTGGGCATCTTTTTGTCCGATGCGCTGTCCGGCACCGGTCAGTGCGCCAGACTTGCTGCCGACCTTGCCAATGTGGACAATGTGGTGTTCGTGAACACCGAGAACGTCTGTCTGGGGCAGTCCTTGCTGGTGCGTCTGGCTGTGCAGCTGCGGGACGCCGGCAAGACGATCCACCAGATCGCTGCCGATCTGGAAAAGGCCAAGCAGCACCTGCATCTGGTGGCTGCTGTGGACGATCTGAAGTATCTGCGCAAGGGCGGCAGACTGTCCGCCGCCGCAGCTGTGGCGGGCGGTATGCTGGGCATCAAGCCCATCCTCGCCGTCATGGAGGGCAAGGTGGCGCTGGCCGGTAAGGCGCGCGGTCTGCCCGGCGTGTATGTGGCGCTGTTCAAGAAGATCGACGAGATGGGCGGCATCCACCCGGGCTACACGCCGCTGCTGGGCTACACCGTCAACCACCGGGAGCTGCAGCCGCTGCTGACCTACCTGCAGGACAACCTGCATCTGGACGCACCGCTGGTGCGCCAGATCGGCTGCGTCATCGGCACCCACACCGGCCCCGGTGCCTTCGGCATCGCATTCTTTGATAAAGAACTGGTGCTGGAATAAAACCTATTGAAAGCTAAAACAAGTCGGACAGCCCGCGGGCTGCCCGACTTGTTTTTTTGTGGGGGAGTGAACCCCCTCAGTCAAAACCTGACGGTTTTGACAGCTCCCCCAAGGGGACGCCTTTGCGCTATGCCGGAAACTTTATCGTTACCACCAAAAGCCGTCCCCTTGGGGAAGGTGGCTGCGACCAACGGGAGCAGACGGAAGGGGTATTCCCCGCAGCGCCGTGCTTTCGCAGAAAGCGGCGCTGCAACTGCCGTTTGCCGTTACGACCCCTTCCCGTGAAAAAGTAGTTCCGAAACGCCCGCAGGCGTTTCGGAACTACAAATAAAAATATTCTTTCCGCTATTGATGCGCAGAGCAGCGCGGAGCGCATTCCAAATCGTCCTGCCCCGCCCTTACAGCACCGCGTCCGAGATGAGCTTGCCCAGCAGCAGCACCAGCACCACCAGCATCATGGGGCGGATGAAGCGGGCACCCTTTTTCAGGGCAAAATGGGAGCCCAGCAGGTTGCCCAGAATGTTGCTGATGGCGCAGGGGATGCCGATGTGGAACACCACCAGACCGTTCATCAGGTAGGTGAACAGGCTGGCGTAGTTGCTGGCCAGATTGAGCACCTTGCCGTTGCCGTTGGCGGTGCGCAGGTCAAAGCCCATCAGGGTGGTAAAGGCAATGATGGCAAAGGTGCCGGTGCCCGGGCCCATAACGCCGTCGTACAGGCCGATGCCAAAGCCGATGGCCAGCGCCAGTAAGATCTTTTTCAGGTCCAGCGTGCCGTCGTCCCGGTTCTCGTCCGGCAGGTTGCGCTGCCACAGGATGATGACCGCCGCCACCGGCAGGATGATGAACATCATGGTGCGCAGCATCTCGTCGCTGAGCAGCAGCACGATGTGCGCGCCCAGCGCACTGCCCGCAAAGCTGCCGATGGCTGCAAGAACGCCCACCTTCACGTTTATGGCACCGCTTTTGAAAAAGTTTGCCGTGGCAAAGGTGGTGCCGCAGGCGGCGCTGAACTTGTTGGTGGCATAGGTGTAGTGGGGCGGCAGCCCGGCAAACAGATAGGCCGGCAGACTGATCAGCCCACCGCCGCCGGCTGCCGAATCCACAAAGCCTGCAAAGCCGGTCATCAGCATGAGAAACGCCATCATCCACGGCGAGATCGTGATACCCATTGTTATAATTCCTCTTATCTTTCCAAGTCGTTTGTTCTTTTTCAGGGGACGCGCGCCTCAGACCATATAAAACCTCCCCTCGCAGGGCAATACACAGCCCGGGATACCCGCACACAGCAGGGCATCTCCGGGCATATTTTGCAATTTTCTCGGTTATTATTACAGATTGTTTTTAAAGAAGCGGTATGCGTTGCGCCAGTAGATGGCTTCCACCTCGTCCTCGGTAAAGCCCTCGCGGCGCAGTGCCTCGGCCAGCAGCGGCATATCTGCTGCCGTTTCCAGCTCGTGCTGGCCGCCGATGCCGTCAAAGTCGCTGCCAAGGCTGATGACCTCAATGCCGCCCACCTGCTTGAAGTGTGCCGCGTGCTTTGCCAGCCGCTCCACCGTGCTGCGGCAAAGCTTCGGATGTGCCGAGTCTGCATCCACAAAGGAAGCGCAGTAGTTCAGTCCCGCAATGCCGCCCTTTTCTGCCAGTGCGCGGATCATCTCATCGGTCAGGTTGCGGTTGTGGGGCGACAGGGCACGGCAGTTGGAATGGCTTGCCGCAAAGGGACGGGTGCTGTGGTTTGCGATGTCCCAGAAGCCCTTATCCGAAAGGTGGCTCACGTCTGCGGTGATGTGCAGCCTTTCCATCTCCTCCAAAAAGGCAAAGCCCCGCTCGGTCAGGCCGGTCTCGGTGTTCGCCACCAGCGGCCCGCCGGGGTTTGCGTTGGGAGCTGCCAGCTCGTTGGGGTAGTTCCACGTCAGGGTCATCATGCGCACACCCAGCTCCTGCAGCCGCCGCAGCACGCCCAGACTGCCCTTGCAGCAGCCGCCCTCTTCCACCGTCAGCATGGCGCTGAGTTTGCCCTCGGCGCGGTTGCGCTCAAGGTCGGCGGCGGTGTACACCGGGGCGATCTTTTCCGGGTAAGCCGCCATGAGCCGCTTGAAGATGTCGATCTCTTCCAGCACGCTTACCAGCGGGTCAGCCCCGGGAGCGGGGTCGGCCAGATCCACATAGGCCGCAAAGCATTGCAGCAGATAATCCCCCTGCTGCAATTTTTCAAGGTCGATATGCAGATCGTTGTGTAAAAAGCTTTTGGGTGCGCCCGCCTTTTCGGCGCGGCGCAGCTCGAACAGGGTATCGCAATGCAGATCCCAAACCTTCATGATGGATACACTCCTTTATGCTTCTTCTCCCAGCAGCTGCAGCAGCTGTTCGGGGTTCATGGACAAAATCGCGCCGTCTGCCCCGCCGGTAACGGTGTCGGCCAGCGACTGCTTGGCCTGTTGCAGCTCCACGATCTTTTCCTCAATGGTGTCCTGCGCGATCAGCCGGTACACCTGCACCGGGTTGCGCTGACCGATACGGTAGGCGCGGTCGGTGGCCTGATTCTGCGCGGCAAGGTTCCACCACGGGTCGTAGTGGATGACGATGTCGGCGGCGGTCAGGTTCAGACCTGTGCCGCCCGCCCGCAGCGAGATGAGAAAGACGTCTGCCTCGCCCTGATTGAACCGGCGCACCTGCTCGGCACGCACCGGCTTCGGGGTAGAGCCTTGCAGGGTAAAGTGGCTTACCCCGGCTTCGTCCAGCCGTTTTGCCAGCAGCTCCAGCATGGAGGTGAACTGACTGAACAGCAGAATGCGGTGCCCGCCCGCCACCGCTTCGGTGACAAGCTCCAGACAGGCTTCCAGCTTGGCGCTGCTGCCCGTCCAGTTGTCTGCCACAAGGCGCGGGTCGCAGCAGATCTCCCGCAGCCGCATCAGCACGGCAAACACGGTCATCTTGTCCTCCGGCTTTGCCGCCCGCAGCTTTTCGCGGGCGTCCACCACCGCCGCCAGATACAGCTTGCGCTGCTCGGTTTCCAGTTCAACGCGGCGCACATTCTCGGTTTTGGGCGGCAGCTCCCGCAGCACCTCCGACTTCATGCGCCGCAGGATAAAGGGGCCGGTGAACTGGTTCAGCCGCCGCACGGCGTTGGCATCCTCGTCCTGCACGATGGGCTTTTCAAACCGGGCGCAGAAGGTCTTGTAGGGGGGCAGATACCCGGGCATCAAAAAGGAGAAGATGCTCCACAATTCGCCCAAGCGGTTCTCCACCGGGGTGCCGGTCAGCGCAAAGCGCACCCGGCTGTTCACCCGGCACACCGCCTTGTATTTCTGGGTGGTGTGGTTCTTGATGGCCTGCGCTTCGTCCAGAATGCAGGCGTAAAAGCTTTGTCCGGCATACAGTTTTTCGTCCCGGCGCAGCAAATCGTAGCTGGTAATGACGAGATCCGCCTGCGCCCACCCATCGACCAGCGCGGCGCGGTGGGCGGCATCGCCGTCCATGGCAACGCTTTGCAGCTGCGGGGTGAACTTCTGGCATTCCTCCTGCCAGTTCAGCACCAGCGACGCCGGGCAGACGATGAGGCTGGGCAGCTGCTGCCCGCCCTCCTTCATCGCCAGCAGGTAGCTGAGCACCTGCACGGTCTTGCCCAGACCCATATCATCGGCCAGAATGCCGCCCATACCGTAGCCGTCCAGTGTGCGCAGCCAGCGATAGCCGTCCCGCTGGTATTTGCGCAGGGTCTTTTGCAGGGAGAGCGGCGGGGTATATTCGCTGTCCCGCACGGCGTGGAAGCTGCGGCTGATGCGCCGGAAAGCATCGTCCCGGTCGAACCGCAGACCGTTCTGCCCCGAAAGCGCCCAGTCCAGCGTAGGCGCGCGGTAGAGCGGCAGAGCGGCGTGGCCGTCCTTCAGCTTTGCGCCGGAAAGCTCCAGCGTGTCGTTCAGCTCGTCCAGCCCTTCCAGACTGTCGTCCAGCCGCAGCAGACTGCCGTCCCGCAGGCGGTGGTAGCGCTTTTTCTGGTGCAGGGACTGCAAAAGCTCCCGCAGCTCCTCCACCGGGAAGGCGCCGGTGTCCACTTCCAAGTCCAGCACGCTGCCGTGCACCGACACCCCTACCGAGATCTTAGGCGGGGCGGCCTGTAGGTTGCGGAAGGCATCGGTCTGGTACACCTCGCCCATGGCCAGCAGGGCGGGAATGCCCTCTTCCAGCAGCTGGAAAAGCGCTTCCTCCCCGGAAATGCTGTAATGCCCGGGCTTGCCGCTCTCGGGTTCCAGATAGGTTTCCAGCAGCCGCTTTGCCCGGTTCTCGGTGCGGGCATCCCGCAAAAGATCCGGCGGCACCGGCTCGCCGGGGGCTACCCTGTCCTCGCCGTACAGAAAGACCGGGTACGCCGTGACGGTAAGCCCCCGGTCGGCGTCCAGATAAAACTGCACCACCGGTTCCAGCGGGATCTGGTTCAGCAGCAGCCGGTCGGGGTCCACGATGTTGACCCGGTTGCCCAGCTCCGGCAGCACATAGCTGCAAAAGGCGGCGGCATCCGCGCTGGTAAAGAACAAACTGCGCCCGCCAAAGGTCTCCAGCACCGGCAGCACCCGGCGGCATTCCTCCCGCTGCATCCGCCAGAGGGTGGTTTCGCCCAGCAGATAGGCATAGTCCAGCCCCTGCACCCCGCTGAGCGCCGGGGTACAGCTCAGCTGCACGCCGCCCTTGCGGCGCTCCACCTTCAGGCTGATGACCGGCAGACCCTCTTTCAGGGTGTAGCCGCCCACAACGCCCTCGGCGGCGTAAAGCTCCACAAGGGCATCCAGCCCCTCGCCGGTCAGCGGCAGACCGCCTGCCGGGCCTTTCTCCCACGCAGAGCGCATTGTCCCCTCGGCTTCAAATGCCTGCCGGGCGCTCACCTGACGGCGCAGCAGCCGCAGCAATTGCTGCGCATCCGGGGCAAAAGCGTCCCACCGGTGCACAAAGGCCAGCGATTTGCCGTAGCTGACGCTTTCGCCCTGCTCGATCGCATCCAGAAACTGCGGGATGCTTTTTACCAGATACTGCCGCCCGCCGATGCCGTCCGAGACCCGCAGCCGCAGCCAGATACGGCCATTGTGCGGCGTAAGCTCCGGCTCCAGCAGAGCAAAGCCGGTGCGCTGGGCAGCGGGCGGGGGCTGCTGCTGCGCATCCTCCCGCTGGTAGCGTTTCAGCAGAAGCTGGGCTTCATAGTCGGTCTCCGGCTCCTCACCCCGCCACTTGCGGCCGAACAGCATATCCAGCCCGGCGCTGTAGCTGTCCTTGCGGGGTTCGGTGCTCAAGCCTGCAACGCCCCGCTGCACCCCGGGGATGCTCTCCGGCTTTTTTGCCGGGGCAGGCGGGTTCTTATCCGCGTCCTGCAGCAGCAGCGCACCGATATGCTTGCAGTAGGTGCCGTCGCCGTTCTGGTTATAGGGGCAGTCGCAGGAGGCGCTGACAAAGCTGCCGTTTTCCCGCAGCCAGACCTGCGTATAATAGCAGTCCGGCCCGCTGCCCTGCACCAGCGCTGTCAGGTGCCGCACGCCGTCCTCGTTGGTGGTGCAGCTGCTTTGCAGGATGCGCTTGCGGTACTTCTGTGCCCGCTCAAAGATGCTTTTACCCAGCAATGCGCGGATCTCCTGTGCGTCCATGTGGTCTCCCTCCCCTGTGCTGTCGCGGTTCCGGTCTATTCTATAAGAATACCGCGTTCCACCCCGGGATGCAAGGGCAGAAGGGTAAAAAACGTTTATTGCAATTCAACTTTTTAATGCAACAGCAACAACGTTGAATTGCATATCGCAAATATGCCGTTTGAATGCTGCACTAATTTCTTGACTTGCGATAGAAAGCGCGGAGCCGGACAATTTTGAATGGCTTCCGCTACGCTCTAGCCATTTTCAGCGGAAAAATTATTTTTATATAGAGCAATACCGGAGCGTCTGCGGACGCTCCGGTATTGCATTTTTCACAGGAAAGGCCGTAAAGGCAAACGGCATTTGCAGTGCCTGTTTCCTGCGGAAACATCCGCACTGCGGGGCTGCTTCTTGGCTCTCAACAGGTCAAAGAAAAAGCACCCGCAAACGCCTTCGGGTGCCAATGCACAGACGGGAAGGGTTGCAGATGCTTTCTTTATTTTAGGAAATTCCGTGCTTGCGGGTCTTGAGGTGGTACATCTCCTGATCCGCCTTGTCGATCAGGTCGTGCACGGTGGCGATGTCCGGCTCAAGGCGGGCGCAGCCGATGCTGATCTCGATCTGGTAGGGCTTGCCGGAGGCGGCGTTGGCGGCATCCAGCTCCCGCTGGATGGAAGCGATCAGGGTGCGCACCTCCACGCTGTTGCAGCCGCAGGCGATGCAGAATTCATCGCCGCCGTAGCGCGCCAGCACGCCGTTATAGTTGGCGCACACCTTTTTCAGGATACCCGCCAGCAGCACCAGTGCGGCATCGCCCTCCAAGTGGCCGTATTCATCGTTGATGCGCTTGAAGTGATCCATGTCCATCATGAGGAAATGCAGCGAGCGGTTGGGGTGGCGGCGGTAATAGGGCAGTTCGCTTTCCAGATAGCGCAGCGCCACGATGCGGTTGCTGACGCCGGTCAGGGTGTCCACCGTGAACTTGGTCTGCAATACCAGCACATACACGCACACCAGCCCCAGCGTAATGCCGCAGCACAGCAGCCCGCGCCCGGGCAGCCAGTCCTGCAGCAGAAAGCCTGCCGCCGGTGCAAGCGCGAGCAGCAGCAGGGTCTTCAGTTCTTCTTTGGGTGTTTCCTGCTTCCAGTGGCTCAGCGTCCAGCTGCAGCGGAGAAAGGCTGCTGCCAGATAGGCAAGCCCCACCAGCTTCGCCCCCCAGAACAGGGTGCTGCCCCGCAGCCCCTCTGCGTCCAGATAGCAAAAGCCGTTTTCGTCCCGCGCTGTCAGCAGCGCCAGCAAAAGCAGTGTCACCGGTGCGGCGCTGAGTGCCAGCCTGCGGCCGTCCTCCATCCATGTACGCCCCAGCTCTGCCTCCACATACAAAAATACCAGCTGGCAGCAACACGCCGCCAGCAGATAAAACAAAATACTGCCCCCGGCATTCAGGCGGTAGGTCAGGGGGATGCCCAGTTCCTGCCACGCGCCCAGCTGCGCCAGCGCGCCGCCATGATCTACGATCGTCAGCGCCCCGGCAGACCACAGCAGCGCCGTGAACAGCCGCCCGGGCAGGCTTTTATCCCGTATTTTCTGCTGCGCCCGCAGCAAGACCGCCAGCGTGACCAGACAGACCGCACTGACCTGAGTATGGGCAATAGCATCCATGCCGCAACGCTCTCCTTTATCTTTGGGCGGCTTTACGCCGTTCCGACCCTTTCCGCTCTTCCATCGTTCCTTTTTCGCACAGACTTATTGTACCAAATCCATAACAAATATGCAACACATCCTGAAAATTTCATACAAAAAAGAGCGCAAGACGATTTAAAATGGCCTCCGTTATGCTTTGGCCATATTCAGCGGAAGGATTATTTTTAATTTCAGGATAACGGAGCGTCTGCGGACGCTCCGTTATCCCATTTTCACGGGAAGGGTCGTAACGGGAAACGGCATTTGCAGCACGAATTTCTTCGCTATAAAAAGCAAAAACACCGGAATGTCTTTCGGCGTTCCGGTGTCTCTTGAAATCAAATTACTTTGCCTGCAGATGGGTGGCGTCGTTGCGCAGGGCGCTTTCGCGGATCTTTTCCAGCGTCTGCTCGCTGAGGATGTGCTCTGCCTTGCAGGCGTCCTCGGCGGCGGTCTGCTCGTCCACGCCCAGCTGCACAAAGAAGTGGGTCAGCAGCTGGTGGCGGCTGTAAATGCGCTGGGCGATCTCCAGCCCGGGCTCCAGCAGGGTCAGGTTGCCTTCGCCGTCCACCGCGATATAGCCGTTCTCCCGCAGCTTTTTCATGGCGATGCTCACGCTGGCTTTGGTAAAGCCCAGCTCATTGACAACGTCAATGGAGCGCACTTTGCCCATACGCTGGCTCAGCATCAGGATCGTTTCAAGATAATCTTCCGCGGACTGGTGGATCTGCATGGTTTGTCCGGCCTCCTGCCTTATTCCCTCTGAGGGATTTTTCCGACAGGGTATGTGTACCCTCTGTCGTATGTTAAAGGATATCACATTTTTGCGGTTGATGCAAGCAATTCGCAGCAAGTTTGGTTAAACTAACCATATTTCTCTGCACAGAACTGCTGTTTTGTCGGTTTTGCACCGCTCCTGTTTTGTGCAAAGGGTGCAATTTACCGCGCAGCCAGATAGGCGGCTGGGCCTTCCTCGTACAGATCGCCGCCATGGGCGTCCAGCACAACGGTCAGAGGCATATCCTGCACAGTCAGGCGGCGCACCGCTTCACAGCCCAAGTCCGGCCATGCGATCACTTCCAGCGTCTGCACGCTTTTTGCCATCAGCGCACCGGCACCGCCCAGCGCAGCCAGATACACCGCGCCGTTGCGCACCACAGCCGCCTTGACGGCGGCATCCCGCTTGCCCTTGCCGATCATGATCTTGTTGCCAAGGTCCAGCAGCCGGGGGCTCATGGCGTCCATGCGTCCGCTGGTGGTAGGCCCTGCCGAGCCGATGACCTCGCCCGGGCGCTCCGGGGTGGGGCCTACATAATAGATAGCGCTGCCTTCCAGCGCAAAGGGCAGGGTCTCGCCCTTGTCCAGCGCTTCCATCATCCGCTTGTGTGCCTGATCCCGGGCGGTGTACACCACACCGGAAAGCAGCACGGTATCCCCCGCTTTCAGCGGGGCCAGATCCTGCGCGGTGCAGGGAGTCGTCAGTCTGTATTCCATCGTTCTCCCCTCCTTACAGCTCCGCGCTGGCGCGGCGGGTCACATGACAGGAAACGT
>ERZ1034952.2600-NODE-2600-length-13087-cov-6.849294_pt1 | contig 13087 bp, 9 predicted proteins | sample MGYA00520625_ERZ1034952 | MGnify/ENA primary metagenome ERZ1034952 (study PRJEB33766, sample SAMN09781773) | gut metagenome | biome: gut microbiome | host: Homo sapiens | place: Madagascar | study: EMG produced TPA metagenomics assembly of the PRJNA485056 data... | reverse complement strand
GTCTGTGCAACACGCATACGAGACCCCGGCGGTTCGTTCATCTGACCGAATACCAGAGCGGTCTTGCTGATAACGCCGGATTCTTTCATTTCGTTCCAGAGGTCGTTCCCTTCTCTGGAACGCTCGCCGACACCCGTAAAAATAGAGTAGCCGCCGTGTTCGGTTGCAACGTTTCGGATCAGTTCCTGAATCAAAACGGTTTTACCAACACCAGCACCGCCGAACAAACCAATCTTACCACCCTTTGCATACGGTGCAAGCAGGTCGATAACCTTGATACCGGTTTCCAGAATTTCAACAACCGGGCTTTGATTCCGGAAAGACGGAGCTTCTCTGTGGATTGCCCACTTCTGCTTGGTATGCACTTCTCCGGCGTTGTCAATCGGTTCGCCCAAAACATTGAACATTCTGCCCAGTGTTTCTTCGCCGACTGGAACTTGAATACAGCTGCCGGTTGCAGTGACTTCCATATCCTTTGCCAGACCATCGGTTGCGGACAAGCTGATGCAGCGAACAACACCGTTGCCCATGTGCTGTGCCACTTCTATGACACACTTTTTATGTTCCATCTGGACTGTCAGAGCGTCTTTGATCATCGGCAGTTTGCCGGTAAATGCAACGTCAATGACAGGCCCGAGAATTTGTACAATTTTTCCGGTTTCCATGGATTTTCGGACTCCTCTCTATCCCATGATCAGATTTATTTCGCAGCCTCTGCACCGCTGGAGATTTCTGTAATTTCCTGTGTGATTGCAGCCTGTCTTGCACGGTTATACTGCAACGAAAGCGTTTGCAGCATATCCTTTGCACTGGTGGTTGCAGAGTCCATTGCCGACATACGAGCCTGCTGTTCGCTACAGAACGATTCTACCATTGCACCATAAATCAAACCCTTCATAAAGTTCGGGGTCAAGTGTTCCATCACCGCTTCCACGGTTGGATAGAAGGTTGCCTCGTGGTGACGGGTAACATCTTCTTCACTGGTGACAAAGTTGTTGACGTTCAGCGGTAACAGCTGCTGGACTTTCGGCTCAAATGTCATGGAATTCAGCATCTTTGTATAGACGATATAAACATCGTCTACTTTCTTCTGCTCAAACAATTCCATCATCAGCACGGCGATTTTCATCGCACGATACAGAGTTGGGTTCTGGGTGGTCTGGATAAATTCCGCATCCACGTCCAGTTCGCCTTCTCTTGCTTTCCGCTGAAAATACATTCTGCCGACCTGTCCCATGACAAACAGTCGAGCATATTCACACTGTTCCATCTCTGCTTCTGCCCGCTTGATGACATTGTGGTTATAAGAACCGCACATGCCCTTATCTGCCGTGATGATAATGAATGCTTTTTTCCGCTTATCTGCCGGAATTTCCGTTCTGGTATCGAAAAACCGCATGTCAATATCTTCCGGTGCACGGGACAGAATGCTTCGCATGGCATATAACAGCTTATCAAAATAGGGTTCTGTGGCTGCCAAATCCTTCTTCGCCTTCTTCAGCTTGGAAGAGGAAATCAGGTACATGGCATTCGTAATCTTCATAATATCATTGATACTCTTAATCCGTTCCCGAATTTCCCGCATATTTGACATTTTACTTCACCTGCTTCTTATAGGCTTCTGCTTCTGCAATCAAGGTTGCCTTATCTTCATCGGACAGCTGTCCAGTTTCCTGAATCTTCTTAATCAATGCTGCCTGACTCTGTTCCAAATGTGTCATCAAATCATTGACAAAATCCCGCAGATTCTTCAGCGGAATATCGTCAAACAGCCGTTCGGAGGCAACTGCCAGCACGCAAACCTGCCGCCACAATGGCTGCGGATGATACAGCGGCTGCTTCAGCAGTTCCATCAGGGCATGACCGTGATCCAACATTGCTTGCGTTGCTGGGTCGAGGTCGGAGCTGAACTGGGTAAAGACTTCCATTTCCCGGAACTGTGCCAGTTCCATACGCATCTTTCCGGCAACCTTTTTCATTGCCTTGGTCTGAGCAGCACCGCCGACACGAGAAACGGACAAACCGACATTGACTGCCGGACGCATACCAGCGAAGAACAATTCGCTTTCCAAGAAGATCTGACCATCTGTGATGGAGATGACATTCGTCGGAATGTAAGCGGAGATGTCGCCTGCCTGTGTTTCGATGATTGGCAGTGCGGTGATTGAACCGCCGCCGTGTGCATCGTCCAGTCGGCAGGAACGCTCCAGCAAACGGGAGTGCAGATAGAAAACGTCACCCGGATAAGCTTCACGCCCCGGCGGACGGTGGAGCAGCAGGGACATTGCACGATAAGCCACCGCATGCTTGGAAAGGTCATCATAAATAATCAGAACGTCTTTGCCCTGATGCATGAAGAATTCTGCCATCGCCGTACCGGAATACGGTGCAATATACTGCACTGGAGCCGGAGCACTGGCGGATGCGGAAACAACCACAGAATAATCCATTGCACCATGCGTTTTCAGGGTATTTACAATTTTTGCAACCGTTGAGGACTTCTGACCGATGGCAACATAAATACAGATGACATCCTGTCCCTTCTGGTTGATGATGGTATCTACAGCAATCGAAGTTTTACCCGTCTGACGGTCACCGATGATCAATTCTCTCTGTCCACGTCCAATCGGGAACATGGAGTCGATGGAAAGAATACCAGTTTGCAGCGGAACAGAAACGGACTTTCTGTCTGCAACACCGGCTGCTTCCCGTTCAATCGGGTAATAGTCTTCCGGTTCAATCGGTGCACCGCCATCAATCGGAGCACCCAGTGCATCAACGACTCTGCCAATCAGTCCAGAGCCAACGCCGACACCGGCACGCTTTTTGGTACGCATGACCTGTGTACCTTCTACAATTCCATAATCAGAGCCCAGCAGAACGACACCAACAGTCTTTTCTTCCAAGTTCTGAATAATTCCACGGACACCGGTTTCAAATTCCACCAGTTCGCCGTACATGGCATGCTGCATCCCATAAACGGTTGCAATGCCATCGCCGACCCGAACAACCGTGCCGCCTTCCTGCACGCCGGTCTTTCGGTCGAAATCCGCAATTTCACTCTTTAAAACGGAAATGATTTCACTTGCATTCATGGGTACACATTCCCTCCTGTCACTGTCCTGCCAATTTCTTTTGCAGGGTTTTTAAGGTATTCCGCAAACTGCGGTCATACACCAAGTCACCGATTCGCAATACAAAACCGCCCCGCAATGCTGGATTTTTCTGCATCGTAAGGACTGCCTGCTGTTTGCCTGTCACTTTCATGGCAAACTGTTTCAAGCCCTCCTGCTGGGCTTCTGTAAGCGGTGTGACATATTCCACAACAGCGTGGACACAGCTTTCTGACTGTCGCTTCTTCTCATAAAATGCCTGAAAAATTTCCGGCACATCGGCAGTTTCTGCGTTTTTACAGAGTACGCAGAGCAAATTCTGCACTGCCTCCGGAAATACCTTCCGAACAACCGCTTCCTTTTCCGGAATGGAAATGGTGGGATTCGTCAGAGCTTCGCTGAGTGCCGGACAACATTCCCAGATTGCCTGTGCCTGCTCCACCACATCCATCGGGTATTGCAGTTCTAACATTGCCTGTGCATAACATTCAGCTGGTCGGCTCATGAATTCACACCTTCCTCCTTCAAGAACGCATCAACAAGATTCCGGTTTTCGGCATCGTCCATTTTTCCTTCTACCAACTTTGCAGCAGCAGCGAGTGCCAAGTCTGCAATTTCCTTTTGTGCACCAGCCAAGGTATTCTGCCGTTCGGCATCGATTTCCTTCTGTGCATTCTGAATCATGCGGCTTGCTTCCTGCTGAGCCTGTTCGGTAATCTGATTTCCCTGTTCTTTTGCGGCAGTTCTGGCATTTGCAATAATCGTACTTGCCTCCTGCTTTGCACCGGAGAGCGTGTCTTCATACTGCTGCCGCAGCTGATGTGCTTCCTCTTTGGACGCTTTTGCCTGATCCAGATCGGCTTGTACCGCAGCGGCACGCTGATCCATGATGTTCTGAATGCGTCCGAACAGGAACTTCTTCAGAAACAAGAACAGTACCAGAATATTGATGATTGAAAATGCAATCGTCCAAATATCAAAATCTAACATAATTTCTGTTTCGTCCTGCTCTCTGGCAGAACGCAGCTCCTTTCTTTAAAGGATTCCCTGCTGATCACTTCATGATGACCAGCAGCAGTGCAACAACGAAACCATAGATGGCGGTTGCTTCTGCCAACGCACTACCAAGCAGCAACGCTTTGTTGATGTCGCCAGATGCTTCCGGCTGTCTTGCAATGGCTTCTACTGCCTTAGATGTTGCAATTCCGATGCCCAAGCCGGCACCGATACCCGTTAAAACGGCAATTCCTGCTGCGATCATGATTCTTTTCCTCCTATGTTGAATCGTTTTAATCTTCTGTTTACTTCATAATAACCAAGAGCAATGCGACAACGAAACCGTAAATCGCAGTTGCTTCTGCCAACGCACTACCGAGCAACAACGCTTTGTTGATGTCACCGGAAGCCTCTGGCTGTCTTGCAATGGCTTCTACTGCCTTGGATGTTGCAATTCCGATACCCAAGCCGGCACCGATACCCGTTAAAACGGCAATTCCTGCTGCAATCATGATGATTTCCTCCTTATTTCTCGTGTTGTTCCATGCCCTCCGCCATAAACAGCGAAGTTAAAAATACAAATACATACGCTTGAATCAGTCCGTCGAACACGTCAAAGTACATACTGAATACCATCGGGACAATCAGCCCGCAGACCTGTTCGATCAGCTTCATGACAACAAATGCACCCAAAACATTACCGAACAGTCGCATACACAGCGAAAGCGGACGAATGCCCAATTCCATAATGTTGATTGGAGTCATAATTGCCATTGGTTTGGTGAAGGATGACAAAAAGCCTTTCAAGCCGCCCTGTGCCCGGAATGTGGACACTTCAATCAGGATAATGCTGAGCAATGCAAATGCAACCGTGACGTTGATGTCTTTGGTCGGCGGTTTAATACCGAAGCCGAACATCCCGATGAGGTTGGAAATGCCGAGCAGCAGCAGCACAGTACCCAGATACGCGAAATACGGTCTACCGGCTTTGCCCATGTTGCCTTCCAAGAAATTGTTCACCCACGTTACCGCAGATTCGAGCATCGCCTGCCCACGGCCGGGAACAATTTTCAGATTGCGTGTTAAAAGCAGAACCACAATCATGATGAACGCCATAATGCCCCACATGACCACAATGGATTCATGCACGGGGATTCCACCGAACAGCGGAATGGTAAAGGCGACCTCGGTTTGCAGTTCTTCTGCCAATGCTTCTCCCATCTTCTCACCATCCTCTCTCACAAGCTCTTTTGCAGTTCCCTGCAAAAGGCATCTGCCGTCTTGGTATCAACGGCAGCATTCAAAGTGTTGAATGTTAGAACAGTGTCGTTTACTGCTCTGCTTTCTATTATACACACGGCTGTGTAAAATTGCAAGCATTAAAATGCGTCAAAATGACGGATATGGGACAATCTTCCGGAAATTGTTGCTTTTTGCAAGTTTCCAAAAGTACCGAAAATCTTTCGCATTTTCATTCTCCACTTTTAATCATTATAGAACTTTCGGAGCAAAAAGTCAACGGTTTCAGACTTAACTTTTTACACGATTTTCCGTGAAAAATAAGGCGTTTTTCGTCAAAAAAGTACATTTTCAAAAGTCGCCGTCCACAATGTCAAAAGTTATTATTTTTTCATATCGTTTTTCGTGCATCTCCACGAAAGGACAATTGTTTGCACAAGATAGACAGAGATTCCAAAAGTGTGCAAAAATCATCAAAAACAAACAGAAGCACCGTTACCCATCGGATAACGGTGCTTCTGGATTGATATAGAATAGAAGAGAGGATAGCATTACCAATATTCTACAGAACCATTGCTCCTGAAAAAACAAGCGTTCTCGAAAATATCCTGTTCTGTAGAAGGTACTTTTATTTTACCACATTTTTTTAGAAATGTCAACTATTTTTTTCTATTTTTTCATATGCAGTTTTGTATAAGTTGCAACAGAGCAAAAAAGACCGCTTTCCAGCCGAAAATATCGGCGGAAAACGGTCTTTCTCTCACTTCCTGAAAAAGAAAATCTTAGTTCTTCATTTCGTAATGTTCGCCAATCAGGGATGCATTTGCTGCCAGAATCGGACGAATGCAGTTGTCTACAAATTCTTCGGTCTGCTGTTCACTTCTACCTGTGAAGTTTTCCGGCTGCAAAATCGCATCCAGTTCTTCCTTGGTGATCATGAACATCGGGTCAGCCAAAATCATATCGCACAGGTCATTTTCCAGACCATCTTCCTTGACATGCTTTCCAGCAATCATGGAGTATTCCCGAATCTTTTCGTGCAGTGCCTGACGGTCACCGCCCTTCTTAACGGCATCCATCATGATGTTTTCGGTTGCCATAAACGGCAGTTCCCGCATAATCCGCTGCCGAATCATCTTCGGGTAAACCACCAGACCATCGGTTACATTCAGCATGATGTTCAGGATTGCATCCACACCCAGACAAGCTTCCGGAACAGAAATTCGCTTGTTTGCAGAGTCGTCCAATGTCCGTTCAAACCACTGTGTTCCTGCGGTGAATGCCGGATTCAGGCTGTCAATCATGACATAACGGGACAGGGATGTGATACGTTCGCACCGCATCGGGTTCCGCTTGTATGCCATTGCAGACGAACCGATCTGGGTCTTTTCAAACGGTTCTTCCATTTCCTTAAAGCTCTGCAACAACCGCATATCGTTGGAGAACTTCGAGCAAGACTGTGCAATGCCGCTCAGAGTTGCAAGAATCTGGGAGTCAATCTTTCTGGAATAGGTCTGACCAGAAACCGGAACAACACCGGTAAAGCCCATTTCTTCTGCAATCATCTGTTCCAGCTTCTTTACCTTTGTGGAATCGCCTTCAAACAGTTCCATGAAAGAAGCCTGTGTGCCAGTTGTACCCTTTGAGCCGAGCAGTTTCAGGTTGGCAAGCCGGAAATCCAGTTCTTCCAGATCCATCAGCAGTTCATTCATCCACAGCGTTGCACGCTTGCCGACGGTGGTCAGCTGTGCCGGCTGCAAGTGGGTGTATGCCAGTGCCGGCATGCCCTTATACTGCATGGCAAACTTCGACAGATTTGCCAGAACATTGATCAGCTTCCGGCGGATGATTTTCAGAGCGTCCCGCATGATGATAATATCGGTATTATCGCCAACGTAGCAGGAAGTTGCTCCCAAGTGAATGATGCCCTTTGCGTGCGGACAAACCTGTCCGTATGCATAAACGTGGGACATAACATCGTGACGAACGACCCGTTCCCGTGCTTCTGCAACATCATAATCAATGTTATAAACATTGTCTTCCAGTTCCTTTACCTGAGAAGGTGTGATCGGCAGACCGAGTTCCATTTCTGCCCGAGCCAGAGCGACCCAGAGCTTTCTCCAAGTAGAAAATTTCTTGTCAGCAGAAAAAACGTGCTGCATTTCTTCGCTGGCATACCGTGTACAAAACGGACTTTCATAACTGGTTGTATTCCGCATGATTTTTAATTCCTCTCCTTTTGATAATCCTTGAATGGATGAACGTGTACTTTCTATTATAGCGGAATTTCCTGTATTCGTCAACCTTTTTCTTTGACATAAACGCCGCCGGCTGCTGCATATGCTGATAACAAAATGTCATTTCAACAGACAGGAGGCGTTCCATGATGCAGGGATTAACCCAACAGGAAGCAAAAAACCGTCTGCGACAGGACGGGAAAAACGAACTCGCAGAAGCCCCCAAATCCAAACCCGTCCGAATGTTCCTCGGACAATTTCGGGATGTCATGGTTATGATTTTGCTGGCAGCAACCATGGTTTCTGTTTTGCTGGGCGAATGGACGGATGCCATCACCATTATTTTAATTGTTCTGCTGAATGCAATTTTAGGGTTCATTCAGGAATTTCGGACAGAACGCACCCTCGAAACACTCCGGCAGATGACTGCCCCCACCGCTGCCGTCTGCCGAGATGGAACATGGCAGACCATTTCCGCTGCGGAACTGGTACGGGGTGACCTCATCCGTCTGGAAGCCGGCGACCGTGTTCCGGCAGATGCTGCCCTCGTGACTGCCAGCGGCATTGCTGCCAATGAATCCATTTTAACGGGCGAATCGGCTGCTGTTTCCAAAACTGCCGGAGCAGAAACCGACACGGACAACGCCCTCCACAAGAAAAATGTCGTCTATGCAGGAACTGCCATCCTGCGAGGCTCTGCCACTGCCTGCGTCATCGCAACGGGTACAAAAACGCAGATGGGACAGATTTCCGACTTGCTGCACGATGTCACAGTTTCTCAAACACCGCTGCAAAAACGTCTTGCCGGACTGGGAAAAGTCGTCGCATTGCTCTGCATTGTCGTGTGTATTCTGGTCTTTTTCGCAGGGGTTTTCCGAGGAGAACCGATTTTTGATATGCTGATGACGGGCATCACCATTGCCATCGCTGCCATTCCGGAGGGCTTACCGGCAACTGTTACCATTGCCCTTGCACTGGCAGTCAGCCGTATGATGAAACACCAGGCTCTCGTCAACCGTCTACACAGTGTTGAAACGCTGGGCTGTGCTGGGATTCTCTGTGCGGATAAAACAGGGACAATTACAGAGAATGACATGACTGTCACAGACTTGGTGATTAGTACCGCACATTTCTCTGTTGACCAGTGCATTCGCCAACAGGGAGCGGCAGTTTCTCCCGAACAGCATCCGGCTTTACAAACTTTACTGGAATGCTGTATGCTCTGCACCACGGCAGAACATACCCCCGGACAAAATCCCATCGGCGACCCGACAGAAACCGCCCTGCTAATCGCAGCGGAAAAGGCTGGCTTCTCTCGGGAACGCTGCAAGCAACGCTATCCCCTCCACCATATGGAACCTTTCGACAGCGAAACCAAAAAGATGGAAGTCACGGTTTCCTACAACGGCACAGAACGGCAATACCTCAAGGGTGCAGCAGACCGTGTATTGCCACTCTGCACGCAATTGCTGCATGGAACAACGGTCACCACACTGACCGAATCGTTTCGGGAAGAAATCCGCTCCGCTGTGCAGACCTTGTCAGAACGTGCTCTGCGAGTATTGGCGTTTGCCTATCGGGAATCAGATGGTGATTGGATTTTTCTGGGGTTGAGCGGTATGTTAGACCCACCTCGAGAATCTGCGAAGCAGGCGATTCGCACTTGCGAACAGGCGAAAATTCAAACTGTAATGATTACCGGCGACCACAAAAAAACTGCCCTTGCAATTGCAGAGCAAGCAGGGCTATTGCATGGAAAAAAGGCGATGACAGGGCAGGAACTGGATACTTTGAGCGATGAACAGCTTGCCGCTTGTATTCAGGAATATGCAGTCTTTGCAAGAGTCAATCCTGCTCATAAGCTGCGGTTGGTACGTGCCTATCAGAAAACGGGTGCAATTGTTGCAATGACAGGAGATGGTGTCAACGATGCCCCAGCTCTGAAAGAGGCAGATGTCGGCGTTGCTATGGGGAAATCTGGAACAGAAGTTGCAAAACAGGCGGCAGATGTGATTCTATTGGATGACAACCTGTCGACTTTGGTTTATGCTGTGGAGCAGGGACGCTGTATTTATGCCAACATCCGAAAATTTGTCCGCTATTTGCTCTCCTGTAACATCGGGGAAGTCATCACAATGCTGCTGGGAATTCTCATGGGCATGCCTGTGATTCTGCTGCCCACGCAATTGCTGCTGGTGAATCTGGTCACGGATGGGCTGCCAGCGATTGCCCTTGGCATGGAACAGCCCGAACCGGATGCCATGCGGCAGCCACCACGAAAACCAGAAGAGCCGTTCTTCTCCGGCGGTCTGTTGCAGCGAATTGTCTTTCGAGGGCTGTTAATTGGAGTCTGCACGCTGGGAGCGTTCTCCATGGCACTGCGGCTCGGCGGAACGCTGGAGGCTGCCCGTACCACTGCCTTGTGTACGCTGATTCTCTCGCAGCTGATTCATGTTTTTGAATGCAAGTCAGAAACAAAATCCCTGTTTCATCTGCCACTCTGGAACAACTGGAAGTTGCTGGCTGCGGTTGCGGTTTCCGCTGGTATCTTGTTTGCAGCGGTGAAAAATTCTGCTCTACAGTTGATTTTCACGACTGTTCCGCTGTCGCTGCCACTTTGGATTGTCGTTGCGATTTCTTCGTGTGCAATTCCGATTTGTTCCGCAATTCTGTTTCAAATCACTGCAAAGAAAAAGGGTGAACGATAAAATATTGGTGATTCTCTAGCCGTTAGTTCTTACTTTTTGTATGCAAGCTGGGAATAAAATCGCTGTTTCATCTGCCACTCTGGAATAACTGGAAGCTGCTGGCTGCGGTTGCGGTTTCTGCTGGCATCTTGTTTGCAGCAGTGGAAAGCTCGGCTCTACAGATGATTTTCACGACTGTTCCGCTGTCGCTGCCACTCTGGATTGTTGTTGCGGTTTCTTCCTGTGTAATTCCGATTTGCTCGGCAATTCTATTCCAAATCACTGCAAAGAAAAAGGGAGAACGATAAAAATATATCGGTGATTCTCTAGCCGTTAATTCCTACTTTTTGCATGCAAGCCAGAAACAAAATCGCTGTTTCATCTGCCACTCTGGATTGTCGTTGCGGTTTCTTCGTGTGCAATTCCGATTTGCTCGGCAATTCTGTTTCAAATCACTGCAAAGAAAAAGGATGAACGATAAAAATATTGGTGATTCTCTCGCAGTTGATTCCTATTTTTGAGTGCAAGTCAGAAACAAAATCGCTGTTTCATCTGCCACTCTGGATTGTCGTTGCGGTTTCTTCGTGTGCAATTCCGATTTGCTTGGCAATTTTGTTCCAAATCACTGCAAAGAAAAAGGGTGAACAATAAAAAAACAGCCCCTTTCTCTCAAAAAGGACTGTTTTTCCCTCAATTTATGATAAACTATATCATAAGCCTGTTATTCTGTGCCTTCCATCGGCAGCAGTGCGAATTCTTCCGGCAGCAATGATTCTACTGGTTCTCCGGACTCTGTATTTGCCTGTTTCGATGAAGTGCCAATGACATCAACCCAGCTCGGCTGCATACCAGAAGCAGTTTTTGCATAATACGTCAAAACTGCAACGGCATCTTCTACAGAAATCACACCATCGCCGTTGATATCAGCAGCACTCGTTGCTAAATCATTGATGTGAGCAATCTCAGAGAAGAATGTGGTATATCCGGCAGCCCGTCTTGCATAATACGTCAAAATCTGTATGGCATCATCTACACTAACCGTAGAATCTCCATCTACATCGCCCATTTCATAGGGGTCAGGCAAGGTGGCTGTCGTGGTTACAATTGTAGTTGTCACCGGTTCGGTGGTTGCTGTTGTCAAATCGGTGGTTTCTGTTTCGATTGGTATCGTCGTTTCTGCTGTAGTCTTTGGAACAGAAATGGTAATAGTCAACTTATAGAATTTTTGGTTGACCAACGCTCCAACAATGACATCTCCTTCGGAAACCGCTGTCAATACGCCATCTTGGTCAATCGTTGCAACGCTGTCATCCGTCGAAACCCACTGAGGCACTTCACCCTTTTCCCCTAAGTAATACAGTTGCAGTGTTGCACCAATCTGGTGAATCTCCTTGATATTTTTCTGCGTAACAACTCTCCCATCCCCCTCTAAGGTTGTTCCAGTAACAGGCTGCTCCAGAGAGGTAATTGTTGTGGTCTGCGTAGTTCTCGCAGAAGTTGTGGTGTTGGAAGGCTTCGTTGTGCCTGTCGTGGTCTTTTTTGTGGTAGTAGTCGTTGCAGTTGCTTTGGTCGTTCCTGCTGTGGTTGCATCCGTTGTTGTTTCAGTTGTCTGAGCATGTCGTTGCTGCCAGGACAACAGCGGATAACTACCCGTAATACCGGAATAAGCTGCTCCGAGTTTTTGTGCAAAGGTTGCTTTCTGCATCTCCGATTGCTTCATTGCCGTGCAAATTTCTCGGTCAATTGGCTGCGTATCCGTCACACCGGATTGATAATAACACACTGTGCAGGCAGCATTGCTGTCCCCAACAATACCACCTATTTTTTCATTTCCAGAAACCGTTCCGATATTGAAACAAGTTGCAATCGAACCGCCTTCAAATGCTCCAACCACGCCGCCAGCTATGGTATTTCCTTTAATCGCTCCGGTGTTGTAACAGCTCTGCACGATGCCGCCACTCTCTTGTCCAACGACACCGCCAGCAAATTGCAGCGAAGAAACTCTTCCTGTACTGCAACTTTCTGATACAGTTGCACAGATGCTCTGCCCAGCAATTCCGCCAGCTGCTTCCTGTCCGGAAATAAATGCGTCATTGCTGCAACGGGAAACTGTTCCGTTAAAGTTCACGCCGCAGATACCGCCAGCTATGTAATACCAAGAAGATACTACAGCTCGATTTTCGCAATTTTCAATTGTCCCCTTATAATTATAGCCGCAAATACCACCTGCAAAGGTATCATAGCTACTTAGATAACTTTTTTCGATGGCCAGATTTTTCACTGTTGCCGTTCGATAAAGTCCGGCAAACAAGCCTGTTTCCCCGCTTTTTTGAGCATATAAGCCCGAAATTGTATGTCCATTGCCGTCAAATGTTCCGTGAAACAAGGATTGATTGACAATCCCAATCGGAACCCAAGTGTTAGACGGCCGTGCTTCGGCAGTTTCCCATTTTTCCCAATTGGTCAGCGGATTCATCTGTAAATCTGCTTCCAGCGTAATGGTCACGCCCTCAAAGTTGGTTGTTCCATCGTTCACTAATTTTGCCAGTCCAGCCAATTCCTCCGGATTTGAGATAGAAAGCTGTGTTTCGCCTGCCTGATACCAACTGGTATCCACAGTTCCGTTCCAAGCTGCTGAAAAAACGGAAACATTTGCAGGCAGACAAGCGATTGTCAACAATCCCGTGACAAAAAAAGAAATCGCTTTCCGGCAAGTGTTCTTTCTTAATTTTTCCATAATTTCCACTCTTTTTCTATTTTTTAAGTACTATCAAAATTTTTACTTTCTCTCTGTTTATTATACGCACTTTTCTAT
>ERZ1034952.2594-NODE-2594-length-13114-cov-4.153611_pt1 | contig 13114 bp, 4 predicted proteins | sample MGYA00520625_ERZ1034952 | MGnify/ENA primary metagenome ERZ1034952 (study PRJEB33766, sample SAMN09781773) | gut metagenome | biome: gut microbiome | host: Homo sapiens | place: Madagascar | study: EMG produced TPA metagenomics assembly of the PRJNA485056 data... | reverse complement strand
GGCTGCCGCGCTCTGCTGGAGGGGTGAGTGTATGGTGCTCCGCTTTGGGTAAAGCGAGAAAAAGCGCGCCAGAAAGTTTTTAAGCTTAAACTTGAAAAACTTACGGATCTTGGGAGTATTTCAAGTCGTGAACTGCCGCACTTTTGCATCACCGTGGGGCAACGAGGACACCCAGACGCTCATCGACATTCTGGAGAGATTCCACGTCAAGACCACCTTCTTTGTGGTGGGCGACTGGGCGGAGAAGTACCCGGAATCGGTGAAGGCGCTGCATGACGCAGGCCACGAGGTCATGAGTCACTCCAACCACCACGACCATTTCAACAGTCTCTCCGCCGATCAGATCGTCGCGGACGTCACCGCCAGCAACGAGCGCATCGCCGCTGCCAGCGGTGTGACGCCCACGTTGATCCGCTGTCCCTACGGGGAGTATGACGACCACGTCATCTCCGCCATCCGCTCCATGGGCATGGAGCCCATCCAGTGGGATGTGGACTCCCTCGACTGGAAGGATTACGACGCGGACACCATCTGCCAGCGGGTGACCTCCAAGGTACAGCCGGGCAGCATCGTGCTGTTCCACAACGCCGCCCTCCACACGCCGGAGGCGCTGCCCGCTATCCTCACCTACCTCATCAACGACGGCTACACCGTCCTCCCCATCTCCCAGCTCATCCTCCACCCGCCCTACACCATCGACCACACCGGCCGGCAGTTTCCGGCGGAGGAACTGTCTTAAAAATGCCGAGATAGGCTTATCTTTCACGAAAGCCATCGCAAAAGCGCGTGCGATGCTCGCACGCGCTTTTCCTATAAATGTGGAGGTCTATAACCGTACTTCGACCTCCGGGAAAAGTTTTTTCACACTGCCGCAGCCGGCTATTTCTGTTGCCCGCTACACTGAACAGGGGCCGCATAACCAATAACAAAAAGAATAACCCGCCTCCTTCGCAACCTTGAACACGGTGGGAGGTCGTTGCTTTTTATAAAAAGGCGCAAACAGCGTGACGGAACGGTGTTACTCCGCCAACTCAAAGGTGTCCCGCTGGTTCACGGCGTCCAGCGCCAACTGCGCCCGGGACAACTCATCCGCAGTCTTTTCGTAGTCCGCCTCCACCGCCGCCAGATCGTAGTTGGCGTAGGTGTAGTCGATGATGTTGGACTGCCGCCCGTACTGCTCCTCCACCCGTTCCTTGGGCAGCCGCGCCTTCATATCCGCCAGCTTGTTCTTCCGCTGGGTAAGCTGGGGGATATAGACCAGCATCTCGTCGATGGTCATGTCGAAGCCGGGGATAACGTGGGTGGCGTTGAACACATTGATGGCGTGCTTTACCTTGCGGATACGCTGCTCCAGCTCCGCCAGACGGTTCTGGGTGTCGCCATAGTCGTAGGCCGGACGCACGGACTCCACGTCCTCGCCCATAGCGGCGCGGAAATCCTTGCTGCGATTCTCCCGATCCAGCAGAGCGGCGTGCTCGTCGTGCAGCTTTTTCAGCAGCTTATTGGCCTGTGCAGAGGTGTATGTCATGGTCGTTCGTCCTTTCTCTTTTATAAATTTCCGCTCCCATTGTACATGATTTTGCGGCACAAGTCCAGCAAAAGACGAGCGTATGCCCATCGTCACACCGTCCCACCGTCAAAATGTTGCTTACGCGCCGTTCTCCTCCGCGCCCTTCAGACCGGGTGCGGGGAAACTCGATGCAAAAGGGTCATCCCCGCAGGGATGACCCTTTTTTGAAGCTATATGCCGCCTTTGGCCGCGGTCACTTGACCTTACGGCGGCGGGTCAGCGCCAGTGCGCCGCTGCCCGCCACGGCCGCCGCACCCAGCACGATCCACATCACCACGGGCGTGGTCTTCGCAGGCTGCTCATTGGTATCGTTGTCGGCGTCATCCGGCATCTGGCCGCCCAGCACATCGGTCATATCGTACAGTGCCGTCTTGCCGTCCAGCAGACGGGCATAAGCCGTCAGCGCGCACAGCGCCTGCTCGGTGGCGATGGCGTCCACCTCACCGTCCACCGTGTGACGGAAGCCGCCGGACACGGCGTAGGCCAGCAGAGCATCCAGCACCGTCAGTCCATTCTTGACAAAGCGGCTGTCGCTGACCGGATCGATACCCAGCGTTGCCAGTGCGATCAGTACCTGCGCGCAGGACTCGCTGTTCAGCGTGCCCCAGCTGCTGTAGCCGCCGTCGGAAAGCTGCATATCGGACAGAAGCTGCACGCCCTTGTCCACGGCGGCGTCCACCGTCTCGTCGCCGGTTCGGTAGGGCGCCAGCGCCTGCAAGGCCATGGCTGTCACATCCGGGTCGGCGCTGGTGCCGGACAATGCCCAGCCGCCGTCGGAGAGCTGCTGCGCCAGAATGTACGCCACCAGACCGTCACGGGTGACCTGGGTTCCGCCCTCCGCTGCGGCGGGCACATCATACTTACCGCTGTCCAGCGCCAGCAGGGCAAAGATAGCGCCGTTGATGCCCTGATACGTCACATCGTCCATGTCGGCCAATCTGGCCAGCAGGTCGTAGCCTCCCACATCAGCGGGATCCTTTCCGATGGCCGTCAGCGCCAGAATGGTGCGGGCATACTCAGTGGATTTCTTATCGCTGAGCTGCCCCTTGGCGCTCTGCACCGCCTTGACCACGCTGTCGTAGTAGCTGTCGGGCACATCCCGGCCGCTGCGCGCCAGCGCGATCACCAGCCACTCGCTGCCGAAGGTCAACTCATCGGTCTTGACGGTATCCAGCATATCGCTGTGTGTCTTGCGCCAGCCGGTAGCATCTCCCGTCTGCGTCTCATCCTCCCGCAGGGCCTTGAGGATCTCCGCATAGGCCGCCTCCGCCGCCGTCAGCTTGTCGTAGTTGGTGACCAGCTTCTTCTGATCGGCGGGGAGCTTGTTGTAGGCTGTGCGTGCGGCGGCGATGGCGTTGCCGCTGTTCTTACTCACGGTACCGATGGCGTCGATGAGCTTGATGACATCGGCTGCGGTGACCTCCTCATCCCCCATCTTCCCGGCGTCCGGATCGGTCTTCCAATCGGAGGTGTAGTACCACAGGACGTAATCCTTGTCAGCCACGGCCTGCTGCGTCAGCGGCAGGCTGGGCAGGCGGCCGTTGACCTTGTACAGCCAGCCGGAGTTGGGGCCAGCGGTGAACTCGCCATAGGTGACGCCGCCCTTGGTCATGGAGCGGATATAGCCGCTCTCTGCGCCAACAGCGGTAATGCCGCTGCCCTCCAGTGCCTTGGCAAATGCATGATAGACAGTGCTGCCCTTCTTGACGGTGACGCTCTTGCTGAGCCAGGTACCGTCAGGGGTAGAGATGGTCACCGTGACCGTGATGTCCTCGCCCTGCGTCGGCTCCTCCGAGGGCTTCTCCGTCTCGCCGGCGCCGGAGGCGTAAGCGGGTTCTGTCTTACCCGCACTGAAGTCATAGACGTTGAACGCCTTGCCCGCCGCCCGGAACTGTGTCAGCGCGATCAGCGCCCGGAAGCTTTGCTCGGTGGCAGCGTCATTATAGGAAATATTGTCCGTAAAGCCGAAGCCGGTGTTGTTCGCCAGAGCAAAGGACATCAGGCCCTCCACCACGGACAGACCGTTCCTGCTGAACCGCGCATCCTTTTCCGGATCCACGCCCACCGCCGTCAGGCCGATGATGACCATGGCCGTGGAGTTGGCGTTAGGGCCGGAGAAGGCGTCGCTGTAAATGCCGCTCTCGCCCAGCTGGGTGGCCAGATAGTCCACAGCCTTGTCGATGGCCGTCTTCACCCGGCTGTCGCCGGCATAGAACGCCAGTCCCGCCAGCACGTTGGCAGTGGTGTCGATGGTTCCCCACTCATCCCAACTGCCGTCCGCCTTCTGCGCACGCAGCAGCGCTTCCACCAGCTGCTGTTCGTAGTTCTGTGTTCCTGTGAAGTCCGCCTGATTGTAGGCCGCCAGCGTATACGGCGCACTCCACGCACTGGTGCTCTTGTCGGCTTTGTTCAGCAGCGTGATGGCGTTGAGCGCCGTACTGCTGTTGGCCGTCGGATACAGCTTGGTCGCATCCACACCGTTAGCGGTCAGCGCCAGGATCGCCTTGTCGTAGGTCGTATCCGTGGCTCCCGCCGACTGTATGGCAGTGATCGCCGCGTTGATGTAATTCTGCTTGGCCGCTTCCGTCAACGCCACGCCCTTATCAGGATAGGCTCTGGCGTAGGCGCCCATATCCATCGCCCACCAGTCGGCAGCGCGTTCAGTATTGGCCGCCGCAACGGTATCCATTACCTTCACTGGATCCGGGAACAGCTTTTTCAGCGCGGCGTTGACCTCCGCGTTGCTCCGGAGCGCCATCTTCTCCAGCGCTTCCTTCTGCGCGTCGCCGGAGAAATCAATGGCGTTGCCCACGACAGGCAGATCCGGTCCGTTGGGCTGTGTGCAGTTGCCGGAGGCATTCTTCACGGTGATCTGGTTGTCCAGACCCGCTACCATGCCGTACAGCTTTCCGGCGAAGCCGCCGTTATAGCCCTGCGTGGGTGTGCCGACGATGGTCACCTGTCCCGCGCTGACGACATTCTCCGCCCTGCTGATGACGCCGGCAAATCCGCCGGTGTAATCCGTGCCGGAAACGCCGCCGATGCTGTAGCAGTTCTTCACCGCGCCGTCGCTGAAGCCCACAAAGCCGCCGGTATGGCTGCTGCCGGCGACAGTGCAGCTGGTATGGCTGTCGTAGATGTCGCCGCTGCTGTCGCCCGCCAGTCCGCCGGTGGTCGTGTCGCCCTTGACCGTACCGCCGGAGGAGGACTTAGTAATCGTGCCGCCATTCTTACCCACCAGACCGCCGGTCTTTTCCTTGCCGTTGACCGTCACGCTGGCAGCACACTTGTCCACTGCGCTGGCAATGGAAAACAAGGTCTGGGGATCGGTCTTGCCCTCGTTCAGGCCCACCAGACCGCCCACGTTTTTCGTACCCGTGACCGTGCCGCTTACCGAGCAGCCACCAATCAGGTTTGCCACGTTCTTGGACAGATCGCTGCTGTCCAGCTGCACCCGGGCGCTGCCTACCAGTCCGCCCACGTTCGTCTTGCCGGTGATCTCCACATCCACCAGCTTCAGATCGCGGATGGTCGCGCCCTTGATGACGTTGAAGAAGCCTGCGTTCTCCCCCTCCGGCGCGTTGATCGTCACATGGGAGATGGTGTGTCCCTGTCCGTCGAACCTTCCCGTAAAGGGCCGGGCCGCGCTGCCGATGCCGTTAAACGGCGTATCCTTCAGGTTCAGATCGGCCTTCAGGCGGTAATTCTTGCCCAGTGTCTCGGCATCAGTGGCCTTCGCCAGTGCCAGCAGGTCGTCCACCGTCTCGATGTCCACCCAGCTGATAGCGGCAGGCGTACCGGTCAGTTCCTCCCAGGACGGTCCCTGGAAGCGGTTCTCGGTGGTGCCCTCGAACCACAGCACCTGATCGCCGTTCTGTACTGTGGCCAGAGATGCACTGACGTTGGACAGCGTATCGTTGACGGTGAACATCCAGCCGTCCGGCGCGTCCACCGCACGACCGTTGATGGTGTGGATGAACCGTCCGAAGGTGCTGGTGGTGGCATAGCTGTAGGTCAGCAGGCCCTGCCGCTGCGCCTCGTCCATCAGATCCACCAGGCGGGTATTGCCGTTGCTGTCCATGGTGACGGTGATCACGTCGCCCATGCGGTTGAAGGTGTAGCTGTTCTTGTCATAGGAGGCGATGGCCAGCTTGACGGTGATCTGCGCCGTCACCGCCGCCTCCGGCACGGCAACGCCCAGCAGATAGGGCAGGCCGCCGTTCTTATCCGCCTCCCGCGCCCACACGCCGCTGTCGCTGCCGGAGATGTCCGTCAGGAAGGTGTCGGTCTTCATCTCATCCAGCGACTTGCCCACCGCGCCGTAGGCTGCGGCGGAAGCTGCGGCGCTGTTGAAGTAGCAGTTCGTGACGCCCTTGGACTGGTCGTACTGGAACGCAGAATCGGGCTTGTTGCCGCCGATGAAGCCGTTGCCCTGCTCACCGCTGACGGTAACGACGCCTGCGGCATAGCAGTTCTCATAGGTGTTGCCGCCGTACACCGAGCGGCCCACAAAGCCGCCGGAGTAGCCTCTGGCGCTGACATTACCCAGCGCGAAGCAGTTTCTGATGGTACCGCCGTAGCCCAGACCCACGAAGCCGCCGGCGTACTCGCTGGTGGTATTCACCGCCATGCTGGTCCAGCAGCCTTCGATCAGGCCGCCGGCCTCGTTGGCGCCCACAAAGCCGGCGTGACCCGTAGCCGTCAGACTGTTGGAGGTCAGTGTGCCGCCCTGCACATAGCTGCTGCGGATGATGCCGTAGTTGCGGCTGACCATACCGCCCAGCACCGCGCCGGTGTCGGCGGTGATATTGGTGTTCACCACAGCGCACTTTTCAATGCGGCCGTAGTTGTTATGCACCAGCACCGCTGCGTTGTCGGAGAACAGCACGTTGGCGCCCTCAATGGTCAGATCGTGGATATACGCCGTGGCGCCGGTGTACCAGAACAGGCCGCTGTCGTTGTTGCTGAGGGTCAGTCCGGTGATCGTATGCCCCTGTCCGTCGAACTCACCCATGAAGGGATAGGTGATCCTGCCGATGGACTTTGTTTTGGTCTGCTCCGCCGCCGTCAGCCCGGAGAAGTCGATATCCGCCGTCAGGCGGTAGTTCTTGCTCCACGCCACCTGCTGCCTGTTGGGGGAATCGGTACCCCCGGTGGGCTCGTCCTCCACGTTGGCCAGTGCGATCCACTGTGCCGCACTGGAGATATCCACCCACTCCTTGGTGCTGGGGTCCTCCTTGTCCTTGTCGGGGTCGTACACATCGCTGTACGCAGAGGTGATGCTGTCTGTCAGGCCCAGCTCCTCCAGCAGGCTCTGGTCGCCGATAGCCGTAACGGTGAAGGCGTACTTCTTCCCCGCCGCAAAGGCGTTGGCGAAGTTGGCGGAGGTATAGTTCCCCGACAGCGCAAACGTCTTGAAGTGGGTGTAGACCGCATCTGTACCCTCGCCCGTCACCGTGTAGAGGTCAATTCGATAGGCGCCGCTGAAGTTCTCCCGGCCGTTCCACTTGGCCGTCGTCCTCTCCCAGCGGAGGCCGGTCACCGCCGTCATGCGGTTGTAGGGCTCCTGATCGCCGACGATCTCGTCCTCCGCCGTCTTTATGTCGCAGCACACCGGCCGGCCATCTTTCTCCTCTGCCACGGAGGCGTAATACACGCCGTCGCCCCGTGCGGCGAACCGTTCGGACAGGTCGTACTTCCCGCCGGAAACATTGGAGATATCCTCCACGAAGGTCAGCTGGGACTCATAGACGCCCAGATCCTCCGTCCCGGCCAGACTGACGATAAACGCCGCGCGGCGCTCCATGGCCTGATACAGACCCTCGCCCGTTACATCATCCTCCGGATCGTTCCCCGCTGCCTGCACAGCGGCGTCCAGATGGTCAAGCTGCGCCCGCTGCTCCTCGCTCATGCGGCCGATGACCGCCGTTGTGTTCACATATTCCAGCTTCTCCAAGCTGGGGAAACCGGTATCCGCGCCGTCAATGGCGTTATACTCCGCCAGGCCGTCCGCATTCAGCGGCATCCAGCTCCGCACCATCTGCCAAAGGGTAACGGTGTAGGTCTTGCCCGACTCCGCGTCCCACAGCAGCAAGCCGGTAGGCAGGGAGGCCACATCGCCGTCGTCGGTGTCAAACTCTTCCCGGGCGAAACGGACATTCTTCGCCATGGTCACGACCGCGGCAGGCGTCTCGTCCGTCTGCCACGCCAGCACGGGGTAGCCGTTGTTGACGCCGCGAACCGTCTTCCAGTTGTCCGCGCCCAGCTTGTCCAGCAGCTCCGTCCGCATGGCGGCGTCGGACATGGCGGTGGCGCCGCTGGTGTTGCCGTCCTTTCCAGTGTTGAGATAATAGCAGTTGGTCAGCTTGTTGCTGGTGCCGGGCACAATAGCACCTGTCTTTGTTTCATTAGCGCCCACCACGTTTCCGCTATTGTAGCAATTCTTAATAGCACTGGCAGAAGTGACTGCAGACTGTCCGCGAATGCCGCCTGCATAACTGCCGTTAATTTTACCGACGTTATAGCAGTCCGTTACTGCCACATCACCACTTCCCGAGCCGGCAATACCGCCTGCATAACCGCCGCTCTTCGTCACGGTAATGCCTCCTGTATTGTAGCAGCCAACAATAGCCGTTCCCGAATTGTAGTAATTGTTTCTTGCCAAAATGCCTGCGGCATTATCTACGCCATACACCGCAGCCTCGTTGCCGCAGTTTTCGATGGTACAAGCCTCGTTCTTAGCCTTAGCCAGAATACCGGCTGCGTTGCCTGTTCCGGTAACACTGCCGCGCACCACCAAATTCTTGATGGCCGCACCCTTTGCCACGCCGAACAGTCCGGCATCCGCCACATTGGATACCTTCAGTCCCTCCACCACATGGCCCTTGCCGTCAAAGACGCCGGAAAACTCGTGGGAATCCTTGCCGATGGGCGTCCACGGCTGGCCGCCCAGGTCAATGTCGTCCGTCAGCTCCACATAGAGCTTTGTGACGCCGGAGGCGTTGTTGACCGCATTCGCCAGCCACGCCAGCTCCGCGCCGCTGCCGATCTGGTAGGGGGCGTCCTGCGTGCCGCTTCCGTCGGGCTTCTCCTGCTCCGCGCCGTCCCATGCGGTGGCGGGCGTCAGCGTGACGCGGATCGTCTCATTCTTTGTCACGTTCAGTTCGCCGCCGGCCTTGGCGTAGCCCTTGGCCTTGACAGTGTAGGTATATGCGCCCTCCGGCAGCAGATAGCTGCCGTCGCTCTGCGCTTCAACGGTATGGCCGTCGCCGTCCCACGTCACCGTAACAGCTGCCTTGGCTTCGGCCGGCGTGACGTTGAAGCGGACTGTCCGCTGCTCCACCGCCGTCAGCGTCACGGTCACCGTCTGCTCCGTGCCGTTGACGGTCACCTGTCCCGCCGCAGCCTGATAGCCAAAGGCGGATACCGTGTACGCATAGGTGCCATCCGGCAGCTTGACGGCGTATTTGCCGTCCGCATCCGCCTGACCGCTGACGCCGTTGACCGTGACGGAAGCCCCCGCCGCACCGGTGCGGAATGTCACCTCATAGGTAGGTACCTGCCACGCAAAGATGGGATAGCCGCCGTTGACGTCTGCCGGGTCGGTCATAAAGGGATCGCCCAGCGTGGGAGCCAGTTTCTTCAGCTCCTCGGAGGTTTTGGCTGTGGCGTTGCTGTCGGTACCCAGCGTATCCAGATAGTAGCAGCCGCTGAGGTTGCCGTGTTTCTTTTCACCCACCACAGCCGCGCTTTTGCTGCCCTTAACGGCTCCGGTGGTATAGCAGTTGGAAAACTTCGCGCCGCTGTCATCCATGAAGCCCACGATGCCGCCTGCCTTACTGACAGAGGCTGTCACCGCGCCGCGGTTATAGCAGTGGGAAGCAGTAACCCCGTAATAGGCATAGCCCACGATGCCGCCGACGCTGTTGCTGCCCGAAATGTCGCCAAGATTGGCGCAGGCCCGGATAGTGCCGCCGCTGCTGCCGACACGACCGACAATGCCCGCCGTGTTAAAGTTTCCGGAGACGGTGGCCTTATTGGTGCAGTTCTCGATGGTACCTGCGCCGCCCAGCTGACCGACAATGCCGCCGATGCCATAGTAATTACTGCCGCTGCCGGTGATCTCCACGCTGCCGCTCACCGTCAAATTGCAAATGGTGCCGCCGGCGCCCAGCACGCCAAACAGGCCGTAATAATTACTGGTTGTACCGGTAACATACAGGTTTTTGATCTCGTGGTCGTTTCCGTCAAAGGTACCCTTATAGGCATAGGAAGTGCTCTTTCCGATAGGCGTCCATTCCTCGTCCTTCAGATCGATGTCCGCCGTCAGCTGCGCGCAGATGATGCTTTTACCGTTGTCATTCACCTGTGCGGCAAACCAGCGCAGCTGGCTGGCATCGGCAATGAGGTAGGGATCGTCCTTCATACCGCTGCCTGCGGGTTTCAGGGACATCGGGATCTCGACCGTCTGCACGTTGCCCGCCGCCACACCGATCAGATCGATCACGCCGGACTGGGAAATATATTTCGCGCTGTCGAACGTCCACTCGTACTTATAGTCCACGGGCAGCAGATAGCTGCCGCCCGCCTCGGCGGACATGGGGACTTTAGTCCATTTAGACTCGATATACGCGACCTTGATGGTCGGCGCGGCGTCCTCGGCATAGTCGAAGCGCACCGTGGCGGACGGGGCGCGGGTCATCGTGATTGGCTGCACCGCATCCGCCCGATCGACCGTCACCGTTCCCTCAGCATCGACATAGCCGAATTTTGTGACGGTATAGCTATATGTGCCGTTGGTCACGGCGTAGCTGCCGTCGCTCTCCGCCTCCAGTGTGTCTGTGCCGCTCTTGACAATCAGCTTCGCATCGGCAGGCAGACCGGTAAAGGTCAGCTTATGCCGGTTCAGCGCCAACGTGAAGGTCTTCGTCATGTCCGAAGACTTCACCGTGATGGTGCCGGTCTGGGCGGCATAGTCCCCCGCCTCGTGGCTGACCGTGTAGGTATGCTGGCCCTGTGTTTGATCCTTCAGCGTATACACACCATTTGCGCCGCCGGTCTGCTCCACGTCGTCCCAGATGAGCTTGGCATCCGCAGGCATCACCGTGACAGTCACGGTGGGTGTGGCGTCGGGATCGTTGTACTGCCATGTCAGAATGGGATAGCCGCCGTTGATGTTCGGCGTTGCATCTCTCTGATACGCATTGCCCAGCTCGCCGGCCAGCGCCTTCAGCTCGTCGGTGGATTTGCCGGTGATGGTCGTGTCCTTCTGATTGCAGCCTTCGCTGTTTGCCGTGTTGTTGTAGTAGCAGTTTGTGAAGCTATAACCCGTTCTTGCGGAGCTATACGCAAAGCCAAAGCCTTTGTCTGCGGGAGCCGTTACCTTTCCCGCCGCATAGCAGTTTTCGTAGGTGTGTTTATAGCCGTTGTTGCAATAGACATAGCCCGTAAAGCCGCCGGCGCGGTCACCGGCCGCCGTTACGTCACCGGAGGCATAGCAATCCGTCACCGACAGCGTATAGTAATTGCCGGTCCTGCCCAGCAGGCCGCCCGCAGTAGACGAGGAATTATTATTCTCATTTTTGATCGTCGCCTGACTATAGCTTTCCTTGATCGTACACTTGCCGTTAAGGTAACCTACCAGGCCGCCCACATTTCCACTATTATAGCTATAGCCGCTGCTGTAAGTGACCGCGCCGGAGACGCCGCACCCCTGGATTGTCGTCGAGCCGTATATCTTACCAATCAGACCTCCAACGCCAGCATAGCTTCCGCCGGTAAGCGTCACACTGACATTATGCAGAATAATGTTCTTGAACACTGTACTGCTATTCGTTTCTGCAAAGAGACCCGCATTTCCGCTGGCAGCGCTGATGGTCAAATTGGAAATGGTATGTCCATCTCCATCAAATGTACCGTCAGCAAACTCCTTGATCGGCTGCATCGGCACATCCTCCATGTCGATGTCCTGTGTCAGCCTATAGGACTTTCCCGAAAACGACCTGCCGCCCAAGGACGCCAGCTCCTCTGCCGAGTTGATCAGGTACGGATCGTCCTTCGTACCGCTGCCCGTCAGCGTCACTGCCGCCGGCATAACGGCGGACAGCATAGGCTGTCCCACAAGCGCGGGATCATCCTCCTGCTCGCCCTCGTTGTCCCGCTTCTGCCGGATGTCCTGCATTTCGGTGTCAGGCGCAACGGAATATGCGTCCTCCGCCCACACCGTTGTGGGAACCAGGCTGGTCAGCATGACCAGCGCCAGCAGCAGAGATACCACTCGTTTCTTCATGTCTCTTTCTCCTTCTCTATGTTCAATTTTCTGTGTGCGCTGTAAAAAGGCGGGCGGAAAGAGACCAACGATCTCCTTCCGCCCTACTATGGAAGGCAGACGGCGTATGCCGTCCCGGCTTGATAAAAAAACAGTGCCTGTCCTCCGTGGAAACAGGCGCACGTTTTTAAGAAAAAAACGCCGCTTTTGCAATGCAAAAACAGCGTGGTTCCTTCACAAACAGTCCCATACGGAGAGAACGCCCGCTGTACCTGATCCTCCGACGTGCAATTCTCCTGCCTCGCGCCGCGGAGCTCTCGCTCCCCGTCTGCCGCCTACCTTCTCAGGCTTACGCCCAATGGCTGACTTTCGTCACACAGCTTTCGCTGTTTCGGTGCATCCTTGCGCTCACAGTGCCGTTCGCAGTGGGTTTTGTCCCATTTCCTTCTGAACTGCCGCCTGACCAACGATCTCTGGTCTTTACAGCGGACAGCCACACGACTTCTCCGGATCCTATTTACTTCATGCCGCCCCGCGGCTAACGTAGTGAGTATACACCGCGCCTCTCCACTTGTCAATGACTTTCATCAAAAGCTCCCTCGGCTGTACCGGCCGCAAAAAAACCGTGCCCGGCCGAAGCCGGACACGGAATGAGGGGTAAACCCCATAGAAAAGACAAATTGTGAAGCTTTAAAACGGAAAAGACAAATTGTGCGGTTTGGCGTGCGCCTTACTTCATCTGCAGGCGGTTCTCTCTGTCCCAGCTGGTGATGTCCAGATTCCGGTACTGCCGGCGCAGACGGGTCAGTTCCTCGTTGTCACCGCCCAGAGCGATAATGCGGTTCACCACAGCCAGATCGGCGGCGGACATGGGAGCGTCGCTGTTCGTACCACAGGCGGCGCAGTGATAGGTCTTCCCATCGTATGCTACATCGCTGCTGCCGCAGACAGCGCAGCGGATCGTTTTCGTTACCAGTGCCATAATTCGTTACCTCCATATATTTCAAATTTTCCTGTCGACAATAGAATCATAGCACAGGAATCATTATTTGTAAAACGCATTATTGTACTTGCAACTATGAGTAACTGTATGATAGAATAAACCCAGAAATGAGGTGAGCGCATGAGCATAACCAAATATCAGATGTTTCTGAAGACGGCGGCCTGCGGCAACTTCTCCAAGGCGGCGCAGGCGCTGAACTTCACCCAGTCCGGCGTCAGCCACGCGGTGCAGTCGCTGGAGGAGGAGCTGGGCGTCACGCTGCTGAGCCGCAACC
>ERZ1034952.2593-NODE-2593-length-13114-cov-8.602496_pt1 | contig 13114 bp, 8 predicted proteins | sample MGYA00520625_ERZ1034952 | MGnify/ENA primary metagenome ERZ1034952 (study PRJEB33766, sample SAMN09781773) | gut metagenome | biome: gut microbiome | host: Homo sapiens | place: Madagascar | study: EMG produced TPA metagenomics assembly of the PRJNA485056 data... | reverse complement strand
CGTTTTAATTGTCATTGCAGGACCTAATGGTTCTGGGAAGACAACAATAACCAGTAATTTCCCTTTTGTAACATATATGATACCATAAGAAACGTACCTGGATTTTAGACATTTTCACAACTCCGTTACCGCCAACAAAAGGTAACTCCATAGTACTCAGCACTAAAAAGTTTTCTGTTTTAAGAATATTTAACCAGTAAATCTACTCTATTTGCAATAATTACAGTATATTTGCACCGTGAATATGCAGATAGAAGAGTAATAGCTTAGCATTCGCACTTTGCAGTTGCCCTAACACCTGCTAAGAAAACATTTATTATTCGAACTGAACTTAAAGATAAGTGTCCGAACTGAACTTAAAAAGCGATTATTCGAACAGAACTTAAAAAATAAGTAAAAGTAAAGGTAATAATGAAACACAAGGTAATGATGAAGTAAAGATAATAAAGTCTAAAATAAAATTAAAACTATTAATAGATATGAAGGTAATCAATTCCAAGCTTGCTGCCATCGGTTTGGCGGCATTTGTTTTCGCATCATGTAGCGACAGCAACAGCGATCCTACTGGTGGCCCAGACTCTAAAGTGGATGTTGCAGAGACTATCACTGCAAATCTTACAAGCAGCTCAGCAGCAGAACTCGCTGCTCGCGTTTCAAACTACAAGAACACAACAGCTAATGCAAGAAAGTTCTTCTTCTCAAGAGCAACTCAGACTAGAGCATTTGCTTCTGCCGACAAAGTAAATATCCCTGATCCTCCTAAGGATGCAAGACAGTGGAGCGGTGCAGAAGACATGACTCCAGGCAAGACATATCTGATCACCAGCAAGACTACACTCGACATGAGCGGTCACAAGCTCGCTGGTACTACCATCTTCGTAAAGGGTAGTTCAAAGTTGATTTTCGACAGTTCTATTGCAGGCTGTACCATTTACGTTGACGGCGGTGCTACATTGGAGTACAAGGGCAAAGGTGCCTTGGAAATTCCTGCTGACGCAACCATCATCAACGATGGCGGTTCTATCATTGCAGAAAACGATATTACCGTAGCTGGTAAGCTGTACGCTAAATATACAAATGAAAAGGGCGGTATCGGTTCTATCAACGCTTATGACAAGAACGATAAGAAGGCCATCATCACACCAAAGCACAACATCACATTCAAGCAGGGTTCTGAGGCATACATCGGCGGTTCTATCCGCGCCGTTGTGTTGAACATCGAGGAAGGCGCTACTGTAAACGCAACCAAGCACATCATGAACGCTACAACAGTTAACGTAGATGGTGCTTTGCAGTTCGGTGGATTCTTGAGAACAGAGACCTTGAACGTCAAGGGCGAGATGATTGCCAGCGAGAATTCTGCAATCAAGGCTTCAAAGGTATTCAACGCAGAGGCTGGTTCAAGGATCACTGCAGATTACATCAACGTTACCAACGATCAGAAAGATGCTACTCTCAATCTGAAGGGTAACTGCAAGATCAATATCAATAACAAGAGCGATATCTATACCAACAATATCGTAACTGATAACGCAAGTGCTGGCCAGATTACCTTGAACGATGACAACGCCATCGCTGTTATCAAGGCAAAGAAATTCACCAACAATGGTGACAACCAGATTCAGGCTTTGGCTACATCTGGCAACAACGCAACCTTCCTTCTCCAGTTCACAGAGTGCTATACTGGTACAACTAAGGAGAATACTTTCGAGGATCTCGACATTGCAGCTTCTTACCTCGACTACGATAAGGCAACTAATGGTAAGGGTGTCAAGGAGAAAGCAGATGGCGCAGACTACAAGGCTTATGGCTTTGAGTGGGCAGGTGATCCTGCAACTATCATCGCAGCTCCAAAGCTTGACTTGGTTGCAGAAGACAAGAATAAAGACAATGACATGTCTGCTACCTGCATCCAGCCAGGAGTAAACGGCAAGTTCTATGTAGCTTACCATACAAACGGCAAGGCTTCTAATGGAGCTATCGAGGCTATCAGTCTGGCAAACAACACCCTGACTATCGATCAGAGTGTAGAATCAGACAATGCAACCAATGACTACAACCACATCCTGGTAGATGGCAACACCCTTTGGGTAGCAGGTAGCCAGAGTGGAAACAAGAGCCATGCTGATGATGTAACAGGTGTAGGTCCGTTCATGGGACAGATTTCACTGAACAGCGATGGTTCATTCGCTAACCAGATTCAGATTTCTGCTATCGACAGAAAGACCAAAGGTATGGATGCCAACTGTGTAGCTAACTTCAAGAGCAACCACATTGTTGCAACCACCAAGGGCTTCACTATCTTCAATGCCAAGATGAACAAGTGGAACGAGGGTAGCACTGAGGGTAAGTATCTTGTTACAGCAAACGACAAGCTTTACGCATTGACAGCTGATGGCACACTGACTGCATATAACGACAATGAAATGCAGGACGTTGCAGCAACATATAATGTCGGTGAAATCTCTCCTAAGGGCAACAAGACTGTGATTGCTGTAGATGAGGTTAATGGCGATATCTATGTCTGCAAGGGCGAGAATGGTATCTCTAAGATTTCCAACGGTACTGCTAGCCAGTTCTATACATGTCCAACTTTCACTGCATCTAATAAGGCTCAGAACCTGGAAGCAGGAAAGAACTATGTGAAGGGTTGCGCTAATGGAGTTTATGTTGCAGGAAACTACGTATATGTAGCTTGCGGTTCATATGGTCTTGTTGTTCTCGACAAGACAACAGGCAAGGAAGTTTGCCACCGCAAGGCATACAACGGCAAGTCTGCCAACTTCGTAACAGGCGATAACGACAACAACATCTTCGTTGCATATGGTCAGAGCCGTGTACAGGTATTCAAGCTTACAGATACCAAGAAGTAATACGAATAAAAGAAATAATCCTTGTTCTCTCCCACTCCTTGCGAGTGGGAGGGAACATTCACCTTATTAGAGCTAAGTTGACTAGCTGAAACAAGAAATACATTCAACAAGAATGTTAACGATAAAAGTTAAGTAAATGAATATGAAAGCTATAAATATTAAACTTGCAACGTTCTCATTTGCTGCAATGCTCTTGGCATCTTGTAGCGATTCCGGCAACGATTCAGTCATAGACCCTATCGGTAAAGCTGCTACTATCGTTGGTACAGACGTAACCGCAGAGTATGCAGACCAGCTGGCATCCAGAGTATGGAACTACAAAGGTGCATACGCTAATACAACTACAAAAACTAGAGCTCTGGTAACCAGAGCAGAGGCTACAGAGCCAGCCGTTCCTGCAGGAACTCCTAATCTTTCTTCCGTAAAAAACAAACATGATGCACATCCTGGAACCTATGTTGTACCAGCTGGTGAAACCCTCAACGCAGATGGTTACAACATAGAAGGAATGACCATCTATGTGAAAGGTACATTAGAATATGGTTCTGCCAACGGATCAGGTGCCACAATCAATGTATTGAGCGGAGGTAAACTGATTGCGAAAAATCACACTGAAGTATTTGGAGATACAAAGGTATCCAACTGGGGCACAATTGAATTTCCAGCCAACCAAAAAGAATATCTCATCAAGAATACATTTCATCAGAATGCTGGGGATTTAAATATAAAAGGACACGATTTGAAAATGGTAGAAGGCTCTCAGCTCTATGTCAAAAACTCCCTCTTTGCTGATAAAGTTACTATGTCCCAAAAAGCCCAATTGAATGTTATAGACAATGCTACCTTGACTGGAGCGTTCGAAATGTCAGACCGGTCACAAGCCTGGGTAAACAACATCATGACAACCACCAGCTTGAAGATTCAAAATACAACTGTGCTCCATAGCGGTTGTGCCCTCAAGATAGAAGGAGATATTTATGCCACCTATGGCACAGAACTCTCCGTCTTGTATCTGAAGGCAAAGAACTACAAGCAAGATTCTGGTGCAACCCTTCACCTGCAAGACCAGAGTATGGTTGACATCGAAGGCAAATACGTGAATCTGAACAATGGTCAAGGCAGGGCAGACTTACAAGACAAGGACGGTGTAGCTGTGATCAAGGCAAATGCCTTCTACTACAATGCGCCACAAAAACAGGGTGATCGGAATCCGGGTGGAGCCAAGACGGTAGATTGCTCTGTTTTCTCCACATCAGGAGATAATGCCCATATCATCTTGGATACAAATGTTATCTATGGATCTGAGGGGGCTACCACTCCGATTACAGATGACAATACAACTATTGTATGGAACAATAATGCCGATGTCCTCTTCAAGGATAATCCAGAAGCTAAAAACTACGTCATCAAGAAGACAGAGTGCAATCCTAACGGTTACAATGCAGACAAAGAGCCTACAAAGGAGCCTACACTCAACTTGATTTCAAGTATCGACTATAATCACGACCATGACATCTCTGCGACTTGCGTACAGGTACACAATGGCAGATTGTATATGTCTTACCATACCCGTGACAAGAAACACGGTGGCTGTATTGAGGTATTCAGTCCTGTAGAAAACAACAAGATAGCACTGGAGCAGTATCTCTGCGATGACCAGAAAGACCTCGACTTCAACCATCTGCTGGCAGTCAAGCTCAAGTCTGGCAAGCGCATGGTTTACTTACCAGGAAGTTCCAACAAGAAGGGTGCTATGCTCGCATACCTCCCTATCCAGGACAATCATCTGCTGGCAGACCAATCAAAGTCTATCACAACAACCATCAATGGCAAGGACACCGTGATCTACGAGAAGCCATTGCAGTTTATCCAGATGAATCCTGCAACAGCAGAATTTGCGAAAAAGGGTTATGATGAGAACTGCGTGGTCTATAACGACGAAACCAACCATCTGATCGTTGCAACCACCAAGGGCTATCTGGTTTACAATGCAGATACCTATAATGAGCTTGACAAGATCAACAAGCCAGGAAAGGTAAAGCACATAGCTATCGGTAATGGCAAGATCGTTACAGTTTATCTGGACAGAGCTGCAACCAACGAGACAGAGGCTATCCCTGCTACCGTGGAAATCTTCGACCAGAAGGATGAAGACCTCAGCAACCCGATCAAGAGCTTCGCTATCAGCACCATTGAACCAAACAACGGTAAAAACGTGGTTCGTGTGGATGATAACAAGATTTACGTTTGCCGCGGTGCAGCCGGTATGTATGTTTACGATATGGAAGGCAATGAACTCTGGCACTACCAGATGCCTACCCCTACTATCACGGAAGGCGAAAATGCCGGAAAGTATAAAGGTCATGCCAATGGCTGCTACGTAGGAAAGAAGTATGTATATATCGCATACGGCGGATTCGGACTTGTAGTTCTCGACAAGGAAACTCACAAGGTGGTTGCACACCGCAACCTTGCCCACTCTGCCAACTATGTTATAGAATATAATGGCTATATCTACGTAGCCTACGGACAGAGCAGACTGCAGGTATTCCAACTCAAGAATGCCGATCCTGAGGTTTCTTATACTAAATAAGGAATCTGATATATATTCAATTCATAAGAAATAGATAATAATTATCATTGAGCAATAGAATTCAAAAGACACTGGTTGAATGCAGCTGCAACAGCTTGCAGCTGCATTCATAGTGTTTAAACTAAGAGAATGATGAAGCGAAAATTGATACTGTACATAACTATAGTTCTTCTGATAAATATTGGAGGAGGGGGTGTTATGGCTCAAAATCTGAAAGAACAGGCAAAGAAGAAAGCATTCAGCCCGAAGATGCTCGTTTATGAAAATCTGAAAAATGAAAATGTACTCAAGCACTTCAACAATCGCTTCGCACAACTCGATACCCTACTCAACCACCCTATCTGGGTAAAATCCCCGGTCATCAACCTGGGACTCAACCGTCAGCATACGGCTGACATCAGAAACACCGACTCGCTCTACTGGGCAAAGACAGCCCACGAGCAACTGGCAATAGCAAGACACAACGGACTGGAAGTAACCGGACAGGTGTATGCCAGACCCGATGCCTACTTCGATGCCGATAACGACGACGCCGAACAGGTATCCCAATACAAAGCAAAGACCCAGGCAGAACTGGGATGGAACATCATCAACAGCAAGTTCTACCAGGGCAAGGAAAAGAAAGCCAAAGTAGCTTTGGCTAACGAACTCTCCAGGCTGCAAAGCAAGAAGAGACTGACAGCAGACATCTATGAGAAGGCAGCTGAAGAGCTGACCGAACAATATAACTTCTACATCGGTACCATCATCGCTCACCGACTGGACAACCTCGACATCATGAACGAGGCATATCAATACATGCTGGAGAAAGACCGAATCAGCAACGACAAGATGCTGAAGGTGATGAACGAAAAACTGGCAGCAGAATATGATATCTCCATCCTCTGCTCCGACCGCGATATCTCCAACAAACCCATCTACCGCATGAAGCCAACCCGGATTGTGGTAGATACAACGGCACTCTGGCGCCACATTGACGAGGAAAGCATCGACGCAAGAATCGTGATGGTAAAAGAACAGATTGCCGACAACGACAGCAAGTTGGCGAATTACTTATCGACAACAAGAATCACGCCTTTCGCCAGATGGTCATCCTACTGGCAAAGCAACAACAAGATAAGCAACAACGGTGATATCGGAGTGCGATTCACCATCCCGATCTACAACGAGAATCCACGCAAGCGCAAGGCTCTCGAAACAGAAAAGGAAATCATCAGAAGCAGCAGAAGCACCGATGTCAAGGAAATCAAGCAGTCGGTAGGCATCCTGCTGAAGAGAATAGAGAATTTGAACCACGCCATCGCCACCGAGGCGTTCCATATAGAACAGACCGGCAAATACATCGACATGAGAAGATTTGCCTACAAGAACCAGAAGCAGGGGTACAACTACCTGATGAGAATGGACGAATATACGGGATTCCTCGAAAGCATGGAGAGAATGTATAAGCTGATGTTAAACCGCGGACTTGCCATCATCAATATCGAGAAGGCAGTCAGCATCTACGACAACAATACTATTTTCAGGGAAATAGAACTATGAATGAGTTTCAATTTAATAGCACGCCGCAGGAACAGGCAATGTCTGACATGCTCAAGTCGCAGAGCCACCGACTGGCAAGACAGCAGATTATCTTCGCGCTGATCTTCCTGCTCGTCATCGTACTGGCGGCATACTATATCGTCACAAGAATGATATGGGCGATCTACGACGGATACATCACAATCGATGAGAACCCGATTTCGGCAGTTGACGACATCTACATTCTGAAGGTGAACAAGGAAATAGGCGAGGTGGTACACAAGGGTGACACCCTCTACTCCTACGTGCTGCTGGGAAACATCGTGAACCAGTATGACCCCAACATCCTGCCTTCGGCTGTAAAGGAAACGCACGATATGGAGGTACAGGCACAGCTGGCAAAGGAAGAAATTCCGGTGCTCCGTACCCGTCTGGCAGAACTGAAAAAGCAGAAGGCTTCAGAGAGTTCGGATATCTATTACGGACTCACCGACAACACCAAGCGCAATGCCCTGGATGCAGAGATTGCCGAAGTGGAAGAAGAACTCAGGAAGCAGGCAAACAAGGTGGAAATCTACGCCAGGGCAAAGAACACCACCTACAACTTCATGGCTAGAAGAGGTGCTGCCACCAACAATGCGGATATGCCCTACTCCAGCAACACGAGCATCTACAGCCAGGGACTGATACACTACTGCTGCGCTCCAGCCGATGCCTATATCACCAAGATCAATGTAAGCGACAGGACGCTGGTATTCAAGAGCCAGGAAGTCATGACTATCCAGCATACCGACTACGCTGCATGCCATCTGGGAGTAATCATCTACGTGCCCAACGACAAGGTGAAGTATATGGAGAGTCCTGACGATGCAGACATCATCATCTACAAGGATCTGGAGCTGAAAGCCAAGCTGCAGATGGTGGGTCTGAGAGTAGAGGAAATTCCGAAGCATCTGCAGAGTAACTTCTCGCATGATGCCAATGCAGTGGTTGCCGTGTTCACACTGAACCCTAACCAGAGAGTTCCGGCATGGGTGATGAGCAACAAGCTGCCAGTGAGAGTGAGAATCAACAAGATCAGCGCTATGCTCGATCCGAAACCACTGCCGATGTACACCATCCCAGTGGAAAAGAATCAAAATGTCGTAAGAAGTTCGAAGCTGATTTCGACCGACAAACCAAAATAAAGAACCAGAAGAAATGATTGGACTAAAAAGAAACAAACGTGGAGACATGGTGCTCACCATCGACAGCTATGTTGATATAGACTCAACACCAGATATCCAGTCCGACTACTTCGATTGCATATATATCAATACGAAGAGTGAGCGAACGTTCCTTGCTATCCTGTATGGAGCCAGCCCTATCCTATCGTACAAATGCAGCTACAAGCCGATATTCGTCAACACGGCGGTATCGGGCAAGGGGCAGATTACAGAGTTCATCATCGATGCTTTTGTCAGCGATATGAGCAATGAGAAAGTATATGAGATCATTGACAAGATCAAGGCTGCCAAGGAGAAATACGGCATCAAGCAGGAGGTGGCACGCCCCACTCAGCCCAACGAGCTCTTCTCCAACATCCTGAGGTTTCTGCTCTCCAGAGACCAGAGAATTCTGTCTCACGTGCTTCTGGAGAAATCGTCATTGGGATACATCAATCCTATCTTCGAACACTACCACAGCATGGGCCAGTTTCATCTTGCCGAGATGTTCGCCTACGTGGATACGCTAGAGGAATATGGCGCACTGCGCAAGCACAAATACCTCATCAAGGAGCATCTCTGCCCAAAGTGCAACCACAGTCACCTGCTATACACGGAGTGCTGCCCGAAGTGCGGAAGTTCGAATCTGAAGATCCAGAACATTATCCACCACTTTTCCTGTGCCAACGTGGCTCCGGAAAGTGCATACAATGTGGGAGGAATGCTCATCTGTCCGAAGTGCCACAAGAGACTGAGACACATCGGTGTGGACTACGACCGACCAGCAGTGATCTATTCCTGCAACGACTGTGAGAACTCGTTTACCACTCCGATCACCAAAGCAACCTGCTGCTATTGCGAGAATACCTTCCCTGTCAATGCACTGGTTCCCCGTGATGTGGAGGACTACGAGATTACAGAAGAAGGTATCCGTACGTTGACCCAGAGCGGAATGCTCTTCAGCAACATGACCAATACTTACGATAACTATATGGAGTATAGTCTGCTGCAGAACCGTCTGCGCCGCCAGCTTCTGGAAACCTACCGCGAAGAACAGGTATCAGTAATCGTAGGTAAGATCTGGATTCTCAGCCCGCAACAGGAGACCGTCAAGATCAAGGAATCGATGCAGGCAAAGTTCTGCCGCATCTTCCACAGTCACAAGGTATCGTACAATAACAATATCTTCTACGTTACCTATACGGGATATGACGAGAAGTCTGAGAATGAAGCGCAGCAGCACCTGAGCAAGGACATGTCGAAGGCTATCCGAAAGGTAAGCAACATGATAGAACCCGATGAGCTGATCTGCTGCGTACTCAATACCAAACATAAGGGAATGAGCGGACAATATGATGACTTCTTCGACAAAATGAATCTCATAGAGCTGACTCCAGACGACTACTGCGGATATTCGGAAAATCCGATGACAGACGATGAAACCGTGAAGCAGCAGGAAGAGCGACTCGACATAGCTCCGGAAGAAGACGAAACCGACAAGGTGCTGAAGAGAGTGAAACTCTATAAGGAACTGGTGGGAGCCCTCGTCGCCATCGCCGGAATCCTCGTCCTCATCGCCATCATGGCACTCACCGTACTGAGATAAGAGAAGAAAGGAAACTGAAGATATGTTTAGTATAGCAGATACAATCAACCGCTTCTGGGACTGGATTGGCACACTCTCGTTTTCGAGCATTGCCAACACCTATTGGTTCCTCTTCTTCATCGAGGTTCCAAGATACTACCTGCTGGAGTATCTGGTGATCTTCAACCGGTTGATGACCCGAAACAAGAGATACAAGGAAAAGGAGCTTGCCCGGTTCTATCTCTATAGAGAAAACCCGCTCATCAGCATCCTGGTGCCGGGTAAGAACGAAGGCAAGAATATCTATAAGATGGTGAAGTCGCTGAATGAACAGACTTACCGGCACTACGAAATCATCGTGGTGGATGACGGTAGCAACGACGACACCAAACTGATATGCACCGACCTCTACCGTGCGGGACTCATCACGCACTATCTGAGATTGGAGACCCGAGGCGGCAAGGCTGCAGCCACCAACTACGGAGCGAACATGGCACGGGGAAAATACATCGTAAGTCTCGACGCCGACTCATCGCTCGACCGTGACGCACTGGAGAATGTACTCCTGCCCTTCTACCTCGACAGTGAGGTGAAAGCCGTGGGAGGTTGCATCGAGGTGAGAAACTACAAGGAGACGATCTGTTCATCGCTCCAGGCTTTCGAATACCTGAAGCGAATACAGGTGGGCCGCTCCGTAACCAGTGCCCTGGGTATCTACCACATCATCTCGGGTGCCTTTGGCGCTTTCGAGCGCAAGACACTGAAGGAAGTGGGATACTGGGACATCGGTCCGGGACTCGACGGTGATATCACGCAGAAGATCCGCAAGGCAGGCTACAAGGTGAAATTCGCCGAAGATGCCATCTGCATGACCAATGTACCAACCAAATGGTACAAACTGTACCGTCAGCGCATCAGATGGTCGAGATCGCTCGTGAGATTCCGTCTGCGAAAGCATCTCGACATCCTGCTGCCTTCCAAGAACTGGAGCATCCTCAACTGGTTGTCGAATATGGAAAGCGTGGTGTTCGACTGCGTATTCAACTTCCTGTGGCTGGGATATATGATTCAGCTTGCCATCACCTTCAACACCCACATCGTGGATGTGCTGCTCTTGGGCTACTTCATCCGTGTATGCCTGTCGCAGCTGGCATTCATCCTGGTGCTGCTGGTAACGGAAAGAAAGAAAACCGCCTGGTTCCTCTATCGGTTTATGCCACTCATGTCGCCATACACAGGCTACTTCCTGCGCTTTGCCCGACTGGAGGCGCATCTTCAGGAACTATTCTTCCGCACCTCTTACAAGGATGAGTGGAACCCGAAGAAGACATCGCGCTACGCACAGCTGGAAGGAATCTAAGGTAAAAAGTAAACCAGAAAATAGTAATAATAATTAAAACAATATAGATATATGACAAACAAACCTTACGAGTTTAAGGTTGGAGTGATAGGACTGGGCTACGTAGGTACCCCCCTAGCATGCTTATTCTCAAAGAAATACGATACGTGGGGTTATGATAACAATGCGAAAAAGGTAAACAGACTTGTCCAGACGCAGATAAATCAGAACAAAATGCTATCGAAAGCCTTGGCTCAGGGACTAAAACTGACTAGCGACATAGAAATGCTCAGGAAGTGCAATGTGTATATCATTGCGGTTCCTACACCTGTCAACAAGTCGAACAAGCCAGACATCAGTTGCGTAAGATGTGCCACCCGCTCCGTAGGTGCCATCCTGAAAGAGGGCGATATCGTGGTATATGAATCGACTGTATATCCCGGGCTCACCGAGGAAGTATGCGCTCCACTGCTGGAGGCAACATCCGGCTTGAAGCTCAACCAGGATTTCTATGTAGGCTTCTCTCCGGAACGCATCAATCCGGGCGATACCGTACACACCATCGAGAATATCGTGAAGGTAACCAGCGGTTCTACCCCCGAAGCTGCCGAGATCATCGATTCGCTCTACTCATCTGTGCTGACCCACGGAACCTTCAAGGCAAAGAGCATCAAGGTGGCAGAGGCTAGCAAGCTGATGGAAAACTGCCAGCGCGACGTTCAGATTGCCTTCTTCAATGAAATGCAGAAGATATACGACAAGATGGGCATCAGCATCCAGGACGTTACGGCTGCCGCAAGTACCAAATGGAACTTCGTGCCTGCTACCCCAGGACTGGTGGGCGGTCACTGCATCGCTGTGGATCCCTACTATCTCATCAACAAGGCACAGGAGGTGGATGTGGTTCCATCCCTCCTCTCTACGGCTCGCGAGGTGAATGAGCAGATGGCAATATGGATGGCAGGAAAGATCAAGAGTGCCAGCGAGGTAAGAAACTTCGTTCCGGCAGAGACCAACGTACTCATCCTGGGCTTCTCGTTCAAGCCAGACAGTGATGACATCCGTAACACCAAAGTAGCCGACCTGTACATCAATCTCGTTGGCACGGGATACAAGACCACCCTCTACGACCCATTGGTGGATACAGAAGAAGTAAAAGAAGAATATGAAATCAAGATTACCGACAACCCTTCCGTGCTCGATCAAAAGTATGAAATCGTAGTCATCGGTACCAATCATAAAATATTTAATAACCTAGACATGAATAAGATTCTCACCGATAAGGGTTTCGTGTGTGATATCTACGGAATCCATAAGGTAAAGGCTTAGGATTGTCGCAACAGTTGCGAGAAATGAATAGTAAATGTAAAGTATTAGTAGTAGATGATATTCACGAGAATATTGAATTAGTTGCTGATATGCTGAAAGGCTTAGACGTTGAGATTCAGAAAGCGGATGGTGGAGCTAAAGCTATCGAACTGGTAGATAGCTTCCAGCCCAACATCATCCTGCTCGACCTGATGATGCCCCAGGTAAACGGCTGGGATGTCATCAAGTACGTCAGAGCCTCTTACGACAAATCGGAGATGGCAATCATTGTGGTTTCCCTGCTCAACAACAAGGACAACATCGACGACTGCTATGAGATGGGGGTAAATGACTATATCTGCAAGCCTATCATCAAGGCACAGCTGGTCAGCTCTGTAGAAACCCATAAAGAAAACATAGTTGAGCCTACCCCCAAGGCAAGCCCAACTATGGTAGCATTGCATAATAAGAATAATGATGATAAGGCAATCTTCGGAATGTAATTGCCCCTACTGCCTATCATAAGAAATACGCTCTGCCGGGTCTATAATGCTTTCTGCAATATAGATTCGGCATGAGCCACACGTTCTCTGCCAGGAGGTTCTATGCCATCTAGCGGATAAGGGATTCCCAGTTTCTCATATTTGTAGATGCCCATCGTATGATAAGGCAATACATCTATGCGCTGGA
>ERZ1034952.2590-NODE-2590-length-13143-cov-27.594896_pt1 | contig 13143 bp, 8 predicted proteins | sample MGYA00520625_ERZ1034952 | MGnify/ENA primary metagenome ERZ1034952 (study PRJEB33766, sample SAMN09781773) | gut metagenome | biome: gut microbiome | host: Homo sapiens | place: Madagascar | study: EMG produced TPA metagenomics assembly of the PRJNA485056 data... | reverse complement strand
TCAGATGGAAGAATTACTTCTTCTCTTCTACTGCCTTTCTGTAAGTCTCGTTCTTGACGATGAGAGTTCCTTCTTCGGTATCAACAGATACCATGTCTTTTACTTCTGCATCAAGACCCTTGCGGATGAGGTTGATGTTGGCAGATGGACCCTGTGGCTTGACATCCATATCCCACTTGAAGTAGTCCTTGTCAAGACCAGTGGTCTTTACAGTAAAGTCTGCGTTGACAGTAATGATACGCTTTCCGTCTGCACTCTTGTATTCACCGGCAACAGCCTGCTGGAATGCTGAGTCTGTAACCACCTCTTCTACCTGAGCTGCAGGGGCAGCAGCTGGTTTCTTTTCTGTGCATGCTGTGAAGGCAAGCATACCCATGGCAATAGCCATCAATGTAAGTTTCTTCATAATCTTGATCTTTTAATTATTGATGTTTTGAAAATATTACTTTCTTTAGGATGTGAAAAGCATGATCAGACTTGTAGTAAACATTGTTGCTATGCTGATCAGTCCTACTGATATGGGGAGATAATCATACTGGATGTTTTTCTTGCCGTTCTGAAACTCCTGGGTGTATGATCTTGCCCAACGGTTATAGGCATAGAATACAATCGATGCCATAACGAAGCCAATAAAAAATCCTACCAGCAAATCGCCAGGATAATGTACTCCCAGATAGGCACGAGAATATGTTACCAGTGCAGCCCAGAACGTCAGGAATATATTCAGCTTTCTGTTTCTTACCAGATACATGGCGAATATGGCTACTCCCCACGAGTTGGCGGAGTGGGAGGACGGAAATCCGTATCTGCCGCCCCGGTATCCATCAACCACGTGTACCATATAGGATATGGAGTTGTCCAGGTTGCTTGGACGGAGACGTCTTACCAATGGCTTGAGTAAGCCTGATGCTGTCTGGTCACAGAGCAATACGAGGAGCGCTACTGCTAGAATAGTGACTATCGTTACCTTCCAGTGGAAATTCTTAATCATCACGAAGATGAACGCTGCATAAAATGGAACCCATGTGAATCGGTTGCTCACCAAAACCATAAAGTAATCGAATAGTTCGCTGTGCATGCCATTGAAAAATAGCAATATCGTTGTATCTATCTGTTCCAGATAATGAATGAGTTCTAGCATAGTTGCCTTTACTATTTTTGTTGATATTTATATTCTCTTTTTTACTGTCATTCAAGATGTTGCCTATTTCTTGGCTAAGTCATCGTATAGCTTCTGGAGATAGGCTTGACCTCGTTTCAGATTAAAGCCTTTTTCGCCTTTGTCATATACGATTCGCTTGGCTCTGTTGTCGTAGATGAGCGAGTTCTCTTCTGAAACAATACCAAATGCATCGTTCACCGCAAAGAATGCGAATTTAGGTGTGGCATCACTCATCATGTTCTTACTGAAAGTGAATTCCCTGTGCTCTACTCCCAGCTGACCGAGCAGGGTGGCTGCAATGTCATGCTGTGAACCGATGATGCCCACTTTCATAGGGCGCGAGATAGCTCCACCTGCCAGAATGAGTGGAATCTGGTAACGGCTACGGTCGTGATCGTTCAGATTTTCCTTGTAACCTCCCACATGGTCTGGTACAAACACGATAAGCGTGTTCTTCCATCTAGGCAGTTTGCGGTATTCCCTGACGATAGCACCCATTACGCTGTCGGTGTAGGCGAAAGCATTTAGACGCTTGTCTTTCAATCTGTGGTAAGGCACCTCGAAAGGTTCGTGGCTGCTGGAAGTCTGCAATATTCTCAGCATAGGACGCTTCTCATTCTGCTGTGCCTTGATGTCTTCCATCATTCTGGCTGCTACGATATGGTCTGGCACACCCCATTTGCTCAGCTTGTCTTCTATCGGGAAGTTGGCATCAGAAATGATATGCTGGTAACCCTGAGAAACAAGATAAGAGCGCATGTTGCAGAAATCTGCATCTCCACCATAATAATAGGTGGTCTTGTAATTCTTGTATTTCGCCAGGTTGCGGGCTATGGATGGCAACTGGCTCGTCTTGCGTGGATAGCGCATGATGCTGGTTGTGGGCTGTGCAGGATAGCCGCTCAATATGGAAACCATACCTCTGTCCGTGCGGAAACTGTTGGCATAGAATCTTGTAAATAGAATACTCTGCTGGGCGATGGAATCCAGGCATACGGCTACATCCTTGTATGAACCCATGGATGGCATGATGTCGCTGGCAAAACTTTCCATGATGACAATGAGAATATCAGGAGTTCCCTTCTTGAAAGTTGCCTCATTGAGCAGAGGGTAGGTGTTCTCATCGCTTGTACTTGTCATCGTAGCGAATATCTTGTCTGCCTCTTTATCTTTCATGAAGCGATACTGTGAGGCAAAGTCTTCCTGATGAGTAATCGATTCCAGGAGGCTGAACAGCGGATTCACGGCTGAGTGGTTCAGATAGGCGTTCTGACTGTAGTATGCCTGTCCCGTGTTCATCGTAGAAACGGTGATGCCACCTCTGATAGGCAGGAAGAGTAAACCTGTGAGCAGGAGGAGTATGATGGATGTACGGCCACGATGTCGGTCGAAATCATCGAATCGGTTTCTTTTACCGCTTCCGAATCCTCCATATCCGTAGGCATAGCGACTGTATTGCTGGCGTTTCTCGCCTCGCATTCGTAATGTGAACCAAACTCCAATGGTCAGAACTATCAATATGACAATTGAAAGAATCACTTGCCAGATGCTTACACTGGCGATGGCGTCAGCCGGTGAAGTGAAGAAGTAGAAGAGTGGAGTACTGTCCAATGGATACTTCCAGTATGGATAAAGACTTGCGTTAAGCAGGAAACTGCAAGTGATGAAAAGTGAGGCAATTATGAAGTAGATGTTCATAATTGGTTTAACCAGGTCTCTTTTCAGCCATACCACGGCAATGGAAAGAAAACCAGGAATCACAGATAAGTAACCAGCCATCGATAAATCGAGTGGAAGTCCATGCCAGATAACAGCAGGCAACTCCGTGAAGATATTGTCGACAGGTTGTGTGGCAGAACCCTTTTCCAAAAAGAGGAACAGCGGCTTCTGCAAAACAAACAATACTACAAACGTAGCATAAGTCTTAACAAACCATATAATTTGCTTCATACGAACGTTGAACTTTTCTATATTTAATGTTTAAAATTTCTATATTAATAATGTATCTGTATGCAAAATTAGGAATAATTTTCGAGATAGACAATTATTTTTATAGTTTTTTTCAAAAAAGTGCCAAAAAATTTGGTAGTTTAATAATTTTGCCGTATCTTTGTTGTATTAATTTATTACGCATTATGGCTAAGTATAACATTCAACCCAAAAAAGAGAAGTCAGCAAGATATCAAACCTTGCTGAGTGAGGAGACTAAAGACCGCCTCCGTGATGAGATTATCCGTCTGATTGTAACGGAGAGAAAATACAAGGATCCTGAGTACAACTCTAAGAAGTTGGCTGAGGACCTGAGCACGAACTCTCGTTATATTTCAGCAGTGTGTGCAACTCGATTCCACAAGAATTATTCAGAGTTGGTTAATGATTATCGTGTGAACGATGCAATGTCGCTGCTCACAGATAAGCGCTACGCAAAGATGAGCGTGGAAGATATCAGTGAGATGGCTGGATTCAGCACTCGTCAAAGTTTCTATGCAAACTTTTACAAGCGTCTGGGCATAACTCCACGTCAGTATCGCCTCGAACATTCACAGCATAAATAACTGCGTATTATTGAAGCAATGCCGCTCATATAAAAATGGCTGTACAGGACAGTTTCTTGTACAGCCATTTTTATTTTGTATTACAATCTATATTCGCTGGCATTTAAGAGAGATCATCATCTGACTTTATTTTCTTAAAAAATGCTTGAGCACCTTACTGGTTGTATTCTTTGATATCTGGCGTATCGCCTTGTCTCTGATCTGGCGCACACGCTCTCGCTTCAGCTGCAGGTCTTCTGCTATTTCTGCCAGTGTTTCATGTGCCATTCCTATACCATAGAACTTAGAGATGACTATGCGGTCGCGTTCTTCCAGTTCTCCAACGCAACGTTCCAAGTCGTTGAGCATCTGGGTGAAAGCAGTGTTGTCGTCTGCCGGATGGGCATCCTTGTTGATCAGGATGTCGAGTAGGGTGTACTTGTTTCCCTCACTGATAGGGGCATCGATGGAAACAGCTTTTGCAGCATTGCGTGGAGCATGCTTTTTCTGATCCTTTGGTACACGATAGAGTGCTGCCTGCTTGTCGATTGTCTGCTGCATCGCCTTGCGAATGAAAGGGGATGCATAAGCCACAAACTGCGAACCGCGTTCGGCATCGTATTTTTGAGCTGCCGTGAGCATAGCCAAAGTTCCTTCGCTAACCAAGTCATCGAAGTCAACACCATTACCACGATAGTGGTTGGCTACCGTTTTTACGTAGTTGATGTTATCGCTTACCAACTTATTGATTTCTTTCTCTGTCATATCTCCTTTGGGTCTTTTAATTCATGAATGATGTTTATGATGCAATTTTCTGCCGAGAGAAACTCTTGCGTGATTGCGTAGTGTGCTCTCTCTACTGCAAAAATACAGAGAAATATTTGAAGAAACAAATTTTGCTCCCAAATATTTCTCATTTTAACATTCTGCAATACCTATTTGCATAGTCCGGCATACGGACAATACTCGCAACGTTTCTTGTCGCAGGTAGGACGCAGTGGCAATGCGGGATTGTAGATGTCGGCAATCAGACTGCGGAGATGCGCCATGAAGTCTTCTTCATACGGTGTAATATCTTCTATCTTTTCCCTGCCTAGTTTAAGGGTTGGGTCGTAGTCTTCTGCACCTGCATTCTGTATGAACAGCAAGCCTGGTGATACGGGGTCCTGGGCAGAATTGTATCTTTTGCTCTTCTTGATGATCATCGAGTAGAGGAAAGCCTGCAGATAATAATCCGTATGCTTGCTCAGTGCCTGGGGAGTTGCCGAGAACATCTCATCTATATCCTTGGGATGGGTTGTCTGTGCTCTTCCCGTCTTGTAATCGATGACTCTGATGCGTTCAGAGATGTTCGATATAGGAGAAATGGCATCCAGACGGTCAATGAAACCACCGATCTTGAACTGCTTTTCGCCCCTGCTTGTATTGACATTCAGTGTATCTGAAACGACCAATTCCATACCGATGATGGTAAATGGTGTCTGGCGTCTGTCTATGGAGATGAGCTGTCGCAAATAGCTGGCTATTACCTCCTTGTTGATGAGTTGCAGACCGTTGTATTTCGGATGATAGTCGTTGTTGCCTACTTTGAAGAGCTCTTCTCTGAAGGCCTGATCTACCAGTCTATCTACCAGCATCTTATCCTTCATTGCCTGGTCCAGGATGTCTGCAGTGATGACGATGGGGCGGATGAGCTGCTGCTTTCCTTTCTCATCTGTCTGGATATCGCTCTTGCTGGCAAAGCCATAGTAGAAGAGTTCGGCTGCCCGATGGAAAATGTTTCCGAAGATGCGGTTATCTACTTCGTCTTCATCTATTTCATCCGGTTCCAGCAACCCCTTTACATATTTATAATAGAACTGCTTCTGGCATCTCTGGTATGTATTGAGAAAAGTAGGTGTGAGCATTCTTACGTCGTCAAGTACCTTCATCACTTCTTCGGTCTTTGGCTCTTCGTCGTATGCCGGGCGAAGGGGTTTCTGACCAGCGATGAGGGTCTTGCGAACGATAGGATGCTGACTTTCTACCATCAGCTGGAGCATGAATCTGCTCATCTCGCCCGATTGACCATCTTCCGTAGCATTGTTGTAGGTAAGCGTGATGTCGTGGGCACGCTGCAACATACTGTGGAAGTAGTAGGCAAAGATGGCTACCTTGTTTTCTACGGTGGTGAGACCGTAAGCCTTGCGCAGGGAGTAAGGGATGAATGAAGAATCGTTCACACCCTTTGGAATTTTGCCTTCGTTGCAGGATAGAACCAGAATATGATCGAAATCGAGGTTTCTGGTTTCGAGTACACCCATAACCTGTATTCCTTCTGCCGGCTCGCCATGGAATGGTATGCTTGTGGTCTGGATGAGCTGCTGTATCAGTCGCTCCAGAGTGATGGTATCTACCTCTAGGTCGCCGGATGTGATGAGTTCCTGCAGGCGGTTGAGTAGGGTGTAGGTGCGATAGAGTGATTCGTGGAATAGCGGATCTTTCAGATCCTTTGCCTGGGTTCCTATCATACGCAGAATATCAAGCAAGTAGCTGATGAGCTGCTTGTTGTAGCTGCTTTGCGTGGCTTCTGCCGTCTGCTCTTCCAGGTTTCTGAAAAGCAGAGAGAGTCCTTCGTCTCCATCCATGCTGAGGAAATCGCGCGATGGGTAGAAGCGTTTCTGCTCTTCCAGCTTTTCAAGCAGGTCGGCATACCGTGAGCTGATGAATCTCGTATAGGGATGGCGCAATGCTGTGAGCACGTAATGAAGACGGTAGGTCTCGCTATGCTGTGGATGACCTGTTCCCTGCAACTGGATGAGCTGCTGGATGAGACTGTAGAAAGGTGTTTGCTGCAAAGGATAGCCTATCGTGATATTGACGCTTTTCACCTCTTCCGGAAGTGAATGTATCACACTCTGCAAGAGGTTTTCGTCGCTCAGTACGATGGCTACATTGCGCCCCATCTTGTAGCGGTTGTGCTCCTTGAGCCAGGCGTTTACGTATCTCGCCTGGATGTTTTCTGTTGGTGCAGATATGTAGGTGATATCCTTGTTCTTCGACATGTTGTCGTAGATGTCTTTCTGCGGATAGCTGGCAAGTTCGTTGGGATAGTGCTTCAGATACTGACGGATGTAGTGGCCGGCTTCATTTTGTCCCTCCATATAGTACTTGTCGTAATCCCAGTAGAAAAGGGCTTTGTCCTGTTTCATCAGTCGGTCGCATAGTGTCTGCTCTACGATCTGCATCATATTGAAACCGATGAAGAGATACTTCTTGTAATGGAAGTCTATATTTTCATCGTTTACTACCTTGCGGTAGAGCGCTCCTTCATAAGCCAGTTGCTGTTCGCCCAGTTTCTGGTTGAATCCTACGTAGATGTCGTAGAAATGTGACCATAACTGCAGGAATCGCTTCTTCAGTTCTGTATTGTGATCATCAGAGAAATTGCTGAAGAATTTCTTGATCATTGCTTTCTGATAGTCTGTGAGATAAGAAACATCGTCGAGTTCATGGATGTCACTCAGGTTGGCAAAGAGCAGTTTGGCATCTACCATGTTCTTATCTACATCGTCAAAATCGGCAAGGAGGAGCTGCCCCCAACCGTAAAAGTGGTCGAGGGTCTCATCAATGCCTGTGCATGCTACGAATACCTTGTGCAGGTCGCAGATAGACTTGATTGGGTCAGCTACCTTCAGGTCGGAGTGTCGGCGGAAGAGGTCGCTGATGGTGATGTATGTGGGAGTCCAGATCGGCTTGCCGGCCAATTGCGCCAGATAGGTGTTGAGGAAGAGCGCTGCACGTTTGTTTGGAAAGACCACAGCGACGTCGCTCATGTTGGTGCCGTATTTCGCCAGCATATCCTGGGCTACTGTTTTCAAGAATGCTTTCATTGTATATTGTTTTTTATTATCTTTGCATTTCTTTTATTCATCTATAATACTTCTTCTATTTTGTTCGGATAAACATACCAGAGGTATCCCTTGACATGAGCATGTCCCATGCTTTCGAGCAGCTTCATATAGCCTTTTATCTGGTCGTGGTATTCCGGCTTCGGTTTACCGAATTTGAAATCTACCACCACGGTTTCGTGCTCATCTTTCATCACTCGGTCTGGGCGGTGCTCTACCATGTTTCCGTCCTTGTCTGTGCTGATGATGGAACACTCATTGAAAACCTTCCATCTGTCAGAGAACCAGTCGCTTACCTTGTCTGATTCCAGACGTTTGCGAATCATCTTCTCAACTCTGTCTCGCGAGATGTTTTCATCGTAGAGAACTCCATCAAGTTCCAGCTGTTTCAGTGCTCCTTCAATATCATCTCTTGTGCGGATGGTAGAGAAGAGACTGTGCAGTACTGTACCCATCTTGATATAGAATTTCTGCTGTTCTTCCTGTTCATCTCCTTTGATGAGATCGCGGCTCTTGTTACTCTGTCTGAATTCTGGAAGCTTAGGTGATACATTGATATCTATCTGCATCATTTCAGCAGGCATGGTAAAGACGTTTCTGTTGATTTTCATCTCCATCTTTACTTTTTGCTTGGGTACCACCGGTTCGCCATATTTAAAGATGATGTCGTTGGTCTTGCTGTCTGTACCGATGCCTTCCAACTCTACATTTACCGCGTCGGTAAGCATTTCGTATGCTTCTTTCTCTGCATTTTGCTTCAGCTTCTCAGCAACAGTTTCCAGTGATTTTTCGATGATTCCCGAACGGTAGGCGGTAGATGCGCGTTTGCCGAAGACATAGAGATTATGACTGGCTCTGGTGAATGCCACATAGAGCAGGTTCAGATTATCTACGATGTTCTGCAGATGCTCGTGATGGTAGTCATCTTCATAGATGCTTCCTTTCATCTGTTTGGCACTGAAATCTACAGGTACCAGAGGAAGTTCGTTGTAAGGAGCTTCCTGAGGAGTACACCAGATGGTATTGGCTTTCTCCAGCTGCCAGTCGCAGTATGGCATGATGACATGGTCGAATTCCAGTCCCTTACTCTTGTGGATGGTGATGAGTCGGATACCCTCGATGCCGTCACTATGAATGCTTTTTTCGTGGAGATTGTTTTCCCATTCCTGGAGAAACGCCTCGATGTCGCTGCTGTTGTCTGTCAGGAAGGAATTCAACTTGTCGTAGAAGGCACATACGTAGGCACTTTGCACTTTCATATCTTCTATCTCGCCAAGGTGAAGTTCCGTAAACAGTCTTTCGGTCAGGTCGAGTAGAGGCATCTCCAGCAATTTCTGTCGATTCTCTGTGATCAGCTCAACCACCTTTTCATCATCGAGATAAGTATGGGCAAACTTCAAGAGTGTGGCGCGGGCTATATCGTCGGCAGGGTGCATCAGCAGCTTCAGGGCTGTGATGAGTATCTGTACTGCCTGCGAAGCGTCGAGACGGAATGCTTCGTCTGAAACCATCTCATAGTCTGAATGCTCCATAAAGTAGGCTGCGATATCCTGGATGGTGCGGTTGTTGCGCACGAGGATAGCGATACGGTGGGTGGGAACACCACGTGCTGTCAACTCATCTACTGTCTGCAGACAGAGTTGCATCATGCGGTCTTCTTTATTTTCTGCATCATTTTCTTCATCGTCCTCCTGTGTCTTGAGGAGTCTCACTTCAACATATCCCTGCACCTTTTTCTTCTCCGGAACTTTCTGTTCTACATCGGCATAGGCTGTAAGCAGTTGCTGGGCTGTTTCGGGTATCGTTTCTGCCAGTTCGTTATATTCCTGTTGGGCAGCTTCTACGAAGAAGGCATTGTTGAAGTTGATGACATTGCGGTCTGAGCGATAGTTGGTGGCAAGGGTCTCTACATCCAGTTGTTTCTTCGGATTGTCAAACTGGTCTTCTATGTTGTTGAGAAGTCGCCAGTCGCCTGAGCGCCAGCGGTAGATACTCTGTTTTACATCTCCTACAATCAGGTTGCCTGCATCTTCGCGGCTCATAGTTTCTTCCAGCAGCACCTTGAAGTTTTTCCACTGTATGGTGCTGGTATCCTGAAACTCGTCTATCATCACGTGGTTCAGCTGGGTACCGATTTTCTCGAAGATGAAAGGTGAGTCGCTGCCCTGGATGAGTGAGTGAAGCAATGTCTGTGTGTCGCTGAGCAGGAAGCGGTTAGCCTCCTGGTTCATTTCTCTCACCTTCTTGTCTATGCTGCCCAAGAGGCGCAGCTGGTTGAGGTGCTTGATGGTGAGGTTGGCGCTCTTGTACATTCTTTCGAGCATATGGCGGTGCTTTTCCGAGAACCGGAGGATCGGATGTAGAACGTTCACCACATGCTGATAGAGTGGAGAATCGTTCTTGACTTCCGACTTCTTGACCCAGTTTTCCGGATTATCCAAGCATTTTGCTAAAGTCATGTTTTTGACGTCATCGTCTCCGTATTTTCCGTTTCTCAATTTATTGAAGTAGCTCCAGATACCCCTTGTCTTGTTGTTGAGGTCATCAGCCGAATATCCTTCCTCTTCCAGCGCATCGAAAAAGGAAGCTGCGATTTCTTCGAATTTTTCTTTAGCCTGGTTTCGGGTATCCTTCATCTTGTCTTTGAATGCTTCGAAGAAGCCTTCTTCTTCCATTCGTTTTGACAGCTCGTCGGCGTGCTCCTTGTAGTAATCACGGAAGATGTGCTCACCAAAGGACTTGATCTGACCGATCACATTCCAGCTCTTGTCGTCTGCGATGTTTTCCTTGATGTAATCCATGATCCAGAAAAGCAGTTTGTCGGTGCTTTCCAGACTTTCTATCAGTTCATCCACAGCTTGCTGTTCCACCTGATAATCGTTCAGCCCGATACGCAGGTTGGCTGTGAGGTCGAGTTCTCGTGCCAGATTTCGCAAGACACTCTGAAAGAAGGTGTCGATGGTTTCTACTCTGAAATAGTTGTAGTTGTGGATGAGCAGGCGCAAAGCCTCTTCCGCATTCTTCCTGATCTGTTTTTCCGAAAGATGGGGGAGTGCGGTATGTATCTGTACCAGATACTGATCTGATTCGGGCAGCTCGTGGGCAATGCCATAGAGCTGTCCGAGAATACGCAGTTTCATCTCCTCTGTAGCCTTGTTGGTAAAGGTTACAGCCAGGATGGTGCGATAGGCGTGGGGATTGTCTATCACCAGGGTCATGTATTCGCGGGCAAGGGTAAAGGTCTTACCCGATCCCGCACTTGCCTTGTAAACGGTGAGTTGTGAATTCATATATTGTTCTTTTTATTTCTTGATTTATAGGGGAATATCCCGTAACGGATTCTACCAGTTTCTGAAAAGTTCGAAGCCGAAGCGGCAGCCTACGCCATCAAACTTTCCCTGTCTGAATGCTGCGAAGAAGCCGAGCGACATCAGACGCGTGCTTACACCATAGCCCCATTCTGTATAAGGGTAGAGGTGTTTTACCACCAGACCGCTGGTATAGAGTCTTTCTGATTCTACATATCTGCCTATCAGCGGAAGCCAGGCGGCAAGAATCATCGGAGATTCATAGGTGAAGTTGGCACGCAGGTAATAGTTGCTGGCATTATACCAGTAGGACGACAGCAGTTCAAAATCGCCCGACCATTCATCGTTCCAGCCTCCCGGAATATTGTTGTCGTGGAAGTTGGTGTAATCTACGAAGTCCCAGTGTGCTCCTCTTCGGGTATAGAAACCTGTTCCGAAACGCATCGAGTACGATTGCCTGCGGGAGGAATAGAGAATCGTCTGGGCATCAAACTCAGCTCTTCCGTAGTCGATGTTGCTGCCCAGCAGGTTTTTGAAACCTTGCTCATAGTCGAGCTTCAGCACGATGCCTTTCTCTGCTTTAGGTCTCCATTCTATTCCGATGGCAGGAGCCACAGACTTGTATTTATCCGGATAGCCTATGGATTGATAGAAATCCGGACGGATGGCAATGCGGTTGTGCGCTACCATTCCCAGTTCCATCGCCCAATGTGGGGAGAGGCGCCAGTGGTTGGTGAGTCGCATGTAATTATCCTTGAATTCCGTAAAGGTGGATTTTCCCATCAGAAGAGAAGGTATCTCTGCTGGCGAGAATCCTCCAATGCTGTCTTTCGGATCCATGTATCCCAACGCCTGGCGAGCCAGCTTGTTGGTATTGATGCGGTTGCCGTTACCGATTTCCAGCTGCAGATATCCCTCGTGACGGGTATTGTAGTTGAATCTGACAGGAATACTGTAGTAGAAACGATGCTGACGGAAACTGTAACCGCCTTTTATTCCGGCTGAAAGCTGGATGTTGTCATTGAAGGCATACTGTCCGTTGATCTTGAACTTATACACCACACCCTTGGATTCCGAATAACCCATATATAATGGATTGAACAATGGGTCGATGCGGAAATAGCCCTGCTGCTTTTTGCCGAAGTCGCTGGAAATTCTGTTCAGCAGGTTATCGCCCACGATATCCCAGAGCACATCTTTTGCGAAATCTTTCTTTTTTTCTCCCTGTGCTGCTGCTTTCCTTTTTCGCTCTTCCTGTCTGTCGTAATAGATGCGATAGATCATTTCCTCATCGGTGTTCAGTTTGATAGGTCGCACTTTTGACATCATGGCGGTATCTGCGCTATTCTTGATGGTATCTTCCAGAACTTTTGGCAGATCATATACAGTAGTGTATTTACCGGTAATCTTATTGCCCATGAAGCTGAAGTTGGCGCGCATGTCACACTTGACAGGTCCCAGCGACTTGTAGCCTTCCTTGCCCATCGTTACGGAGATGTAGAAACGGGTCATATCGTATTCTCCCTCGAAGTCGCACATCTGAATCTGTCCGTTTTGGATGCGGACGATCGCCCGGGTCTCTACCAGCTGGGTGTTTTTGATGCGTGGGTAGGCGTAAACCTGAGCCATACCATAGAGCAGTGGCGTGACGGAGTACTTGTAGTATCGTCTGTTGGAACGATGGAAAGGGGAGAGGATGTTCTCCTGGAAGAGGTTTTCTCCATACACATTCGGCGTCATGTAGTTGAGCGCGGCGCTCATCGTACTTTTGCGGTGTGGAATGGTACTGAGATTGAGCAGTCGGTGGATGACAGGTGCTCCCTTCTCATTCACTTCGATGCGGTTGTAGAATTCGCTGATAAACTTTCTTCCTGCACCATAGGAGATGGCGTACATGGTAGGAACAAGAGCCAGGGTGGCGTTTCGCTTGTTGGTACGCATCTGGAATTTGGTGTAGGCATAGCTCGAATGGCTTCCTCTTCCCGTGGTATCTATCTTTTGGGCATAACAGAAGATACGCTGCATCACAGAGTCTGTGATGGCGTCCTTAGCCTTCACTCTTTTGGCTTCTGTTGTCAGAGGAAAGCTGATAGTCAAAAGGATGACAGCCGCTATGATGCGAATCAGTTGTATCTTCATATTTGTCTATAAAAAAATCGGGTGAGGCTGAGTTGCCACACCCGATTGCAAAGTTAATGTAAATATCTTGAAAGTCCAAACTTTTAGCTTGATATTATACTTTTTTATCC
>ERZ1034952.2584-NODE-2584-length-13174-cov-3.336230_pt1 | contig 13174 bp, 9 predicted proteins | sample MGYA00520625_ERZ1034952 | MGnify/ENA primary metagenome ERZ1034952 (study PRJEB33766, sample SAMN09781773) | gut metagenome | biome: gut microbiome | host: Homo sapiens | place: Madagascar | study: EMG produced TPA metagenomics assembly of the PRJNA485056 data... | reverse complement strand
TTCTTTCTCAAAATGGCTCTCAATAAGATACGAAGGCTGAGGGTGTTCCATTATTATCTCATACTCACTTTTTTCGTTAAAGCGGTCGGCAAAAGCATAGTCGGCAAGCTTATCAAAAAGCCCTGTCAGGCAGGCTATAAGCACTGCGCAAAATGCCGTCAGGATAAGCACAAAGGGCTTATAGCCTTTTATGTTACCTGAAAACATCACCGCAAAGATACCAAACGCCGCTTCTGCGGAGGCATAGTACAGAGGGATATTAATAAAAATTCCTGCGCACAAAAACAGCGCAAGCATTGCCACTGTAAAAACTCTGCTGTCAAGACGGCTGAAAATGCTCTGCACTGTGGAAACTATCACCGCACCTACGCAAAAGGCAAACCAAGGGTCTGAGCTTTTTTCCACAAGCATTTCCACTGCTCCTGCGCTTTTGCCGTGGGCGGTCAAGACGCAGTTCAAAAGCCCTGCAAGGCTTGTTAAAAACTTCTTGTGGAATATCACCGCCGACAATAGTGCAGCGAAAAATGGTATAGGCAAAGTCTTTTTTGATAACCCTGCAAAGGCGGTCAATATGCACACGCCTGCCATGACAAAGGCTCGCCAGCCCATACCAAGCGACAATGACAGCAGGAGCATAGTCACTGTGCCGAAAAGGCTCTGCATTATATAAACACCCTTTGAAAAATGCTTTTCCACATAGCAAATGCTTGCTGTCAAAATTGTCACCTCTTTTACTATTTTATCTCCATAACACGGCTTATGCCGCTTCTTTCAAACAGCTCTGAAAACTCTGCCAACCGCTCTTTTCCCTGCTCAGGCTGTGAAGAAAGCAGGCTGTCCAAAGCGACAGTGAAGCTGTCTGCGCTGTCGATATGCTCGAAAACTTTTCTTTGCTGAGAAAAGCTGTAAAACGCCATGTAATGCCCTGTGCCGCTGTCTGAAAGATACATTGAAAGGCTCAGCGCCTTTGCGGCAATACGGTCATAATCCTTTGCAGGGGCGTTTCCTCCCGTTTCAACGTAGATACAAAGGCTGTCAGTAACAGGCTCGCCATATTCACGGACGTAGATATCACCAAGTCTGAAAGACAGCTTCCAATGCACCGATTTATAGCTGTCCCCCTGACGATATTCTCTTATGCCGATAGGCTCGCTGTGGTCAAAGCCCTCGTTTTCCTCGCTGAAAAAGTCGCTTTCAAGGGCTTCTTTAAGCTTTGCTTCCTCGCTCTCGTCTATCTCTGAGGCGTCAGGCATTATGTTTACACTGCCCTTTATTTCGCACTGCGTCTTTTTCCACGTTAGCCCTGTAAGGTCAAAGGCTTTGAGTGTCAGAAACTCTGCTTTTATCTTTCCGCAGGTGTCGCTTTTTACAGTGATATCCACCTCCGCAGGCTCGCCGCTTATGATAAAACGCACCTTTATGTCCTCACACTGTCCTGTGAGCATATTTCTAAGCCGCAGTTTTCCGCTGTATTCGCCGCCGCTTCCTTTGAAGATGATCTTAAGGCTCATGTCCTTATTTTTCAAGCCTGTGCCGTCGCCGACAAGTGTCGCTGATAGCTTTTTCTTTGAGAATATATTTACACATACTGACAACACAAAAAGCACTGCGCACACCCCAAGCACCGATATGCCAATGGGCTTTCTCAGCGCAAAAAGCAGAATGCCCAAAGCTGTGCAAAGGCAGAAGCATAGCCTCTTCATCAGCGTTTTTCCTCGTTCTCAGGGCATTTTACGCTTTTGAGTATCTCGTCAAGTACGCTTTCTGCCGCAAGTCCTGAAAGCCTGCCCTTTGCAGAAAGCGCTATCCTGTGGCTGCAAACATGAACAAAGAAATCTCTCACGTCCTGTGGAACGACATACTCTCTGCCCTTATAGCACGCCCACGATTTTGCTATCCTGCAAAGCGCCAAAGCTCCTCTTGGGGATACTCCCAGAGAAATATTCTCATTATGCCTTGTGGCGTCGCAAAGGTCTGAGATGTAGTCGTAAACGCTGTCGTCAACAAAAACAGCCTTTGCCTTTTTCTGCATTTCTATAAGCTTTTCAGCGGTGCAGACGGCTTTCACATCTGCCAGCGGGTCTGAACTGCTTCGGTCTGACATTATGCTTCGCATTGCCGCCTTGTCAGGATAGCCCATTGAAAGCTTTATCATAAATCTGTCAAGCTGTGAAACAGGCAATGCCGCCGTGCCAACTGTGCCTGTAGGGTTTTGTGTTGCTATAACTGCAAAAGGCTCAGGCAGAGGATAAGTTCTGCCGTCAACTGTGCAGGCACGCTCCTCCATGACCTCCAAAAGGGCAGATTGTGTCTTGCCAGAGGTTCTGTTTATTTCGTCTGCAAGAAGTATATTCGTCATTGCCGCACCGCTGTGAAAAGTAAAGCCCTGCGCCTGTCTGTCAAAAGCCGTATATCCTGTGATGTCGGAAGCCACTGTGTCAGGGGTGAACTGTATCCTCTTTGTTTCAAGCCCCAAAGCCTTTGAAAACGCCACCGCAAGAGTTGTTTTTCCCACGCCCGGAACGTCCTCCATAAGCACATGACCCTGCGCCAAAATTGCGGCGAACACCATATCCACCACTTCGTCCTTGCCGATTATGACCTTTTTCACTTCATCTGTTATCTCACGCATTTTTTACCCTTCTTTCTTACCAATGTGAAAACTCCCACTGCGCACAGCACCGCTGCCGCAGATATCACATACACTGTCACGTTTTTATCCTCCGCCTCTTTTATTATCTCGTCGGCAGAAGTGACCTTTTTCCGCTCGCTTTCAGGAAGCTTTTTTATCCTCTCTGCGGTCTTTTCCAAAAGCTCCTTTTTGTCTTTTCCAACACTATCAACAGGATAAAGCTCACGGCTTATGATACTGTTAAGGTCTGATATCTCACTGTAAAGCTCGTTTGCTTTGGCGTTCATTTCTTCAAGCTCTGATATTATCTTATCCCTGTCGGAAAGGCTCTCATCAGCCTTTGCATGGGCTAAAAGCACAGCCGTAGCAGTGCAGTCCCCCGAAGTAACACCGTTTTTTCTCAGGGCTTCAAGCTTGTTCCTGTCGCTTTTTGTAAAGCCCTTCTTGCCCTTATATATTTCCGTTTTCTCGATACTGTATACACAACCGTTTCCATGGTCTGTCTGTGCAAGCTCCACTGTGAAAGCCCTGTCGCTCAAGGTCAGGCTGTATTTTTCTGCCGCATTTTCAAGCTCTGCACCGTATCTCACATATGTGCGTTCGTCACAATCAAGGTCATTGAAAAGCTTCAAGGCTTTTTCTGCGCTCTCCTCGTCTGAGATATCCGAAAGCCTGCCGTTTATGCCGTCAAGCTTTTCACGCTGTAGAACTGAAAGCTCCTCTCTCATATCGTAAATACGTCGCATCATAAGTTCAAAACGCTTTTGTGCCGCAAGTGCGCAAAGCGCCTGCCCTGTGGCAAGCTCGTCAGAATCGCCGTCCTTTTCATGTGAAAATCCACCGTCGCTGTTCTGATAGGAAAGCAGGGCGGTCAAAAGGTCGGAACTTTTCACAAAACGGCTGTCAGCTTCGGGGTCTATACCAAGCGAGCAAAGTGCTATTACTACCTGCGAATCAGCTTCTGCGCTTCCGAACGTACCTGAGCTGTCCTGCTTGCCGCTTAGATACTCCACCGCTTTGTCAACGCTTTTTCTAACATCGTCACGGGAAAAATCGTTGTAATATGGGGCGATCGCCTGCAAAGCCATTGCGGTGATGTCGATATCGCTTTCACCTTTTGACAGCGAAAAGCCACCATCGGTATTCTGCGAAGAAACTATCTCGTCAAGTATACGCTCTCTGTCAAACTCTGCACCCTCCGGGGTCTTGTAGCCCATTGTATCAAGGGTCAAAAGTGCAAATATCCAGCCGTTAAGGCCCTGTTTGCCTACGGAATTATTTTCATCTCTGCCGTAAACACCGCCTTTTACAAGGTCTATGCCTCCAAGGTCGGCAGGGTCGCCTCCCATTGCGGAGGCTGTTATAGCGCACCTCTGCCACTCGGTAGCGTTGTCGGTATCTGAAAGAGCTTTCACACGCTGAGAAAGCGCAGTGAGATAAGCCTCATAGTCCTCCTCAAAACCAAAGCGTGAAATGCCTATGGCAAGCCAATCGGAGCTTCCTATGCCTGCGTTTTGCAGAAAATCCCCCGAAAAAATGCTCTCGTCCTGAGAAATGCCCATTTTGTCACGCTGCCACTGACAGACCTTTTCTGCGCTTTCAGTTATCCTGTCCCTTTTATCTGCGTTATCTGCATTCACCGCAGGAACATTTGTCAGAAGCATTACTGTCCCTGCAAACACCGCCACTAATCTGCCAAGAAAACCTCTCGTTTTCAACAATATCCTCCTACCATGTTTTGTCATAGCTATCCTGTGAACCTGTTATATCTCTGCCGTAGGCAACTGTGAACGCAAGCCTGACAGTGTCGCCGTCGGTGAAATTCACCTTGCCCATGCCGTATGCAGGCATATTGCCGTTTACAGTGTACACCCAGCCTGAGCCGTAGGTGTAGTCGAACTCACCGAGGCTGTCGGCATACTGTGTGTTGCTGTCTGCAATGCCGTCTTGCTTCACAAGCTCCGCAAGCTCGCTGTTTACTGCTCCCCCTGCAAACGCACCGCTTTTGTGTATTCGTCTTAGATATCTCTGATCGCCCTTGCCTGTAAAGTCACCAGTGAAGCCGTTTTGCTGGAGAAAACGCTCTATAACGTCAACGCCTGTGTCTCCCTCGTATATTGCCACCTCTGAGCCTGCGGCAAGCTGTCCAAGCCCTATGGTATCAGCGTCAAGGCTCATTGTTATTACGCCTGTCTGCTCGCCCTTTTGTGCGCTGACAGAATTTATGGTATAGGCATGATCCGCATATCTGCCCTCGGGGTCATACACCCTTATTTCAAGAAGATTTGCCCCGCCCGAAAGCTGGAGATAATAGGCTGAGTTCCTGTCCTGTGCGATACACTCAACAGAAAGCCCATTGAGCCAGACCTCAGTCTTGTCAGCATATATCCTTCCGCCCTGATAGTCCTGTGCGTTAAATCTGAGGGTGAAGCCCGAGCCTTTCACTGTCTGTCCGTTGGTGACGTTTATATACGTTATTTCAGGTCTTGTGGTATCGTCCGCAAGGGGAACATAAGTGACAGTGAAAGATCTGTCTATCTTTTTGTCACCGTCTTTTGCATAAAGCCTTATACGGTTATCACCGCTTTGGATGGTGCAGGTATAATTATCTCTGCCCGAAAGCTTTTTGCCGTTTAGAATAACGCTTAGCTTTGCACTGCCACTTTGACCTTTCATTCTCGCATAGAAGCTAAAATCGGCGTCATTTACAGTGCGGTCATAAAGGTCGGTATCGATGGAAAACTCCGCAGGAGTGTATTTTATCTTAAAGCTTTTTTCAGCCTTTGAGCCGTTCTTTTCCGCAGAGAGAGTTATAGTATTCTCGCCCTCTGAAAGCTGTGCGGTAAAAGTTTCACCACCGGAAAGCTTTTCACCGTTGACTTTTACTATCAAAGGTATCTTATCACTGCCGTAAAAAGCTGTGGCTGAAAATGTTATGCTTTCTGTGTCAGTATCCTTATCCGCAAGGTCGGTGTCAAAGGTTATCTCCTTTTTGTCAAAATAAACTGTATAGTCCTTATAAGCCCTTTTCACCTGACCACTTTTGTCAGTATAAGTGCAGGCAACACGGATAGTGTTTTTTCCTGCGTGAAGGGTAACGCTGCCCGAAAACTGATTTACAACGCTGTCGTTCACAGTGACCTGAACTTTTTGCACTGTGAGAGCCTTGTTTTTATGTGTTATTGTGAACTCATAAAGGGCTTTTTTTACACGCTCGCCCTCTTTTATAGAGGTGGTGAAATATTCTGTATCGGTGTTCTTTGTGACAGTTTCGGTCTTGCTGTCAGTTTTTTTCTTTACCTCGTCAGACTTATTTTCACCTTGGGCATTTATGGTAACATTCGTGTTTCCGCCATTTACTGTGGGGGAATTTCCGTCGCTTTTGTCAGCCTGCGGAGAGCTTTCTGTTGTATCTGTATTGCTGTCGCTACTATCAGTGTTATCGCTGTCATCTGCCTGTGAGCTGTCCATATCAGAGCTTTCGTCCCTTGGCTGAGAGCTTGTTTCATAGCCCTCTCCGCCCTGTCCGTCCTCCTCCGCAAGGCTTTCAGACAGTGCTGAAAACGGATTTTCAGGGGTCTTATAGCTGCTCATATTATAAAAACGCATACACAAAAAAGCCGCTGCGATAAAAAACGCCGCTGCTGACAGCATTATTATTTGCCTGCTTTTTTGCGTATGCTTTTTCATAATATTCTCGCTTTTCATATCACAGAAAATGCCCGCCCCCTGAAAATAGAGGGCGAGTATTCTGCAAAATCACTTATATCTTAATTGTCTTATTTTTTACTTTCTCTTTCTTGAAGCTGTAAGCGCTCCGCTGATAAGAAGTGCAAGACCTGCTACGCAAACGCCTGCTGTCGCACCTGTGTTAGGGTTAGCCGCACCTGCGTTATTTGCTGTCTTTGATGAGTCAGCACTGCTTACTGACTCTGCGGCTGATGATGTGGCGGAAGATGTATCCTCAGAGTTTGCAGAAGATACTGTGCTTTCAGAAGATACGTCAGATGAGCTTACAGAGCTTTCAGCTTCTGATGAAGAGCTTGGTGTCTTGAGTTCTTCAAGCTTTTCCTCTGCGGCCGTAAGAGCGTCAACATTGCCTACATATTCCTTAAGGTCGCCAAGAGCGTCATAAGCGGCTCTCGCTGCCTTGATGTCATTCTCACTGTCAAGTGTTATCTCGCCAAGGTCACTGATAAGCTTTTCAACTGCCTTTACGCTGTCATAATCCTCTGCTGCAAGAACTGTTACGTCGATAGTTGTTTCAACAGGTGAAACGGCAACGCCTGTTGTGTTTGCAGCGCCATCGTTTGTCTTATCTCTGTACATACCATACTTGTATGTAACAGTAACGAAATCATCGTCTGCTGTAAGAGCTGTATCGTCCATAGTCACATAATCTGTAACGTCTTTCTTCACGCCGTTTTTGAGAACTGCGTAAACCTTCAAGTCGGAAGCGTCATAAGCTTCGCCCTCTTTGCATACTGTCTTAGCATTCTCGGTCACAAGCTTTTCCACCTCTGAGCCGACAGCCATTATGTAGCCTGAATCGTTCTTGAAGTAGATAGTGCCGTTTTCGTCTGCAACAAGGTCAGCTATAGCATACTGTGCCTGAGCGCCTGACGGAGTGAAAAGTGACGGTGCTGTTTTCTTTCCGTTTACTATCTGAGGGTCAAGAACTTCTGTTACGCCCTTTTTATCCTTTACATAGCGGATAGCGCCTGCTGATGCGTTCTCTGTGAAGTAAACATAGTTATAGCCGTTCTCATTCACAACGCCAAGACCCGAAGTCTGTGGATAGCCCTTTGTTTCTGCCTTGTATGCTATTTCAAAGCTGTCAAGGTCTATAACTGCGATACCGTATCCAGTTCTATAATGACCAAAGCCCACATATGCTCTGCCGTTAAGGATAGTAGGCGTTGATGTGCTTGCGCCACCAAGTGCAATGCTGTCAAGCTTTGTGAAACTGCCCTCATCGTCTATTGTTGCCTTATAGAAATAGCCACCGTTAGAAGTGAAATAATAAGCGTCTGTATCCTTATCGTAAGAAATAGTGCTTCTTACTCCGCCGCCTACTGTATACTTAGTATCTATAACGCTTCCTGAGTCCTTGTCAAGGGTAACTACTCTTGCAGGGTCGGTAGTGTTTGCCTTTGCATTTTCCATGCCGAGAACGATATAATCGTCAGCGGCATATGCGCCTGCCCAATAGAAGCCGCTTGTGTTTGTGAATATCCACTTTGGTGACTTCTCCTCGTCAGTTGTGTCAGGATCTTCGTCCTTTACGTCTATGCAAACATAGTGATCGTCTTTTCCTGAGCCGTAATTGCAGAAGCCTGTGTAGATACAGCCGTCATTATAGTAGATAGGGCTTACAGACTGTCCGCCAACGCTGTCCTTGTATACCCACAGCGACTCCAGAGTATCAGCGTCAAATGCCTGAATTCCACCGTTAAAGGCTGAGAATATCATGCCGTTTGCATAAGTAACAGGCTGGATAGCGTAGCTGTTCGTGCCTGCTCGCTGTCCAACAACTGAATCCACAACGCCCGTTTCCTTGTTCATTCTCATGAGCTTGTCGCCGGATGTATAGACGATATCATCTCCAACGATAGCCACAGGTGACGGACCATCGTTCCAGCTCTTTCCTACCTTAGTCGCCCAGTTAAGCACTGCATTATCCGCACTGTCAGGTAGGACTGATGTTGTTACGTTGTTGTTTGTTCCGTCTGAAACAAATGCGCTTGCGCAAACGCTCAGACTAAGAGCAGTCGCAAGAGCGATGCTGGCTGTTCTCAGGATTTTCTTCTTCATTCTTTTCTGTCCTTTCGTTGATACACACTGTTCCGCCGTCAATGCACTTTTTTATGAACACTCCGACCTAAGCAAAAAAATGCCTTTCCGCCGAAACGAAAAAGCATTCTATCCGCTTTACTGCCTGCACAGCGATAAAGCAGACCGTCCTCTTCATCGCCCAAGACAGAAATAGTCAACGAAAACACAGCAGATACCTGACTTATGACAGGGTACAAAACTCCTGTCAATCACAGTAATGGCGGTTGTGCAGGATTTGGACCTGCTTCCCTGACGGCAAGGCTTTCGCCCTGACACGCTCTACTCGGCTAACAACTTTTCAAACTGTGCTTTCTTAATATTCACATCATGATAATTATACCATATCGCTATGGATTATTCAATAACCTTTTTACACCACTAATAAGTCCGATACAACACCGTTTTTGTGGCATTTTCATAAACTCACAGCCTGAAACTTTGTCGGATATAGTTTTGGACTATACCTTCAGTTTCTCCTCCAGCTCCGTGTCAGGCTTGACAGTAATAGTGTAGTTGTTTGTAAATATCACCATGCCCGGCTTTGAGCCGTTTGGCTTTTTCACGTTTCTTATGAAAGTGTAGTCAACGTCCACCCTAGAGGAATTTCTGCCCTTTGAGTTGCAGGCGGCGATAATAGCCGCTTCCTCTATTGTTCTGTCAGGTGGCATTTCTCCGTCGCAGGTGACGATAACATGGCTTCCTGTGATATCCTTGACGTGGAGCCAAAGGTCCGTTTTCTCTGCTTCCTTGCAGGTCAGGCGGTCGTTCTGCTTGTTGTTCCTGCCTACCCTTATGTCATAGCCGTCAGAGGAACGGTATCTTATAGGCGGCAGAGCCTTTGGAGGCTTGCCCTTGAACTTTGAACGCTTTACATAGCCCTCCTGAAAAAGCTCCTCACGAAGCTCGGCTATATCTCCCTCCGTCTGCGCCCTTGTGAGAGAATCGAAAACGGAATCCAGATACTTGACCTCCTGCTCGCCCTCTGCAATAAGCACAGTGAGCTTTTTTTCTGCGGTGTCGAGCTTTCTGTATTCCTTATAATACTTCTGAGCGTTCTGCGTTGGCGTGAGCCTTTTATCAAGAGGTATCTTCACTGTAGGGCAGTTCTCGTCGTAAAAGTCCTGCACCTCAGCATACGCCATGCCCTTTTGGAGCGCATAGAGATTTGAGGTGATAAGGTCGCCGTAAATACGATACTTTTCCCTGTCCTTGCACTCTTTAAGCTCCTCACGCTGATTTTGCACACGCCTTTGAGTTCTCTCAGAGGTGTTTATAAGAAGCTTGAAAAGGTCGTTGGCTTTCTGCTTTATTCTTGAAAGGGAGTCCCTCTCCGCATAGAAATAGTCCAGAAGAACACTTGGCGACTCAAAGCTTTTTGTCACCATGAGCGCACCATACTGCGTGATATCGCAGAAGCAGAAGTCTTTCAGATTGCCCTCTTTTGTTTTCAGCACTGTGTAGACATTAGTGCCGTCATTTATGCTGTCACGGACTTTTGAGAAATAAAACCACAGCCTGTCCGCAGTGTCGCCGCTTAGCTGTTCGGCTGTTATCTCAGCACCCCTTGCCGCAAAGAACACAGCTTCCCTTGCGAACACAGGCGAAATGCCCTCCAGCGTTTTCATTATGGCTTTTGAAAGCTCCGCCGTAGGGTTTTCGGCTATCTTTGCAAGAAGCTCTTCTTTTGTACATTCCATAAGATTCAGCCTTTGCTCTCTCGGCGGCAAAGCATACTGCGCACCGGGAAGCACCATTCTCACTGATGACATCTCCTGTCCCACACGCTTTATGCTGTCTATTATCCTGCCGTCCTCACGATAGAGGATAAGATTTGAGCGCCTGCCCATTATCTCCGCCGCAAGGGTGAGCTTTACTCTGTCACCCATTTCGTTGGTGGCTTCAAAGTCAAAGAACAGTATACGCTCAAAGCCGTCCTGCCTGATAGAAACTAGCCTGCCACCTGCAAGGTGCTTTCTCATGAGCATACAGAACATAGGCGGCGTTTTAGGATTTTCTATATCCGCAGTGGTTATATGCACCCTCGCCGAGCCTGCGCCTGTGCTGAACATAAGCTTCTGCGCACCCTCTCTGGTGCGGATAGTCATTATAAGCTCCTCTCTTGAGGGCTGGTGTATCTTATCCACCCTGCCGTCTATAAGAGGTTCAAATTCTTTTCTGAGCAAGCTCAGATAAATTCCGTCCAATGCCATTTTACTTACCTGCTTTTTATATTACTTCAACTATATCTCTGTTGCTTACGGCTATCTCTACTCTAAGACCGCTGAACTTATTTTCCAGCTCGTTGGCGATAAACTCGCAGAAAATATTTTCCGTATAGAAATGACCTGCGTCTATAACAGAAACGCCCATATTCTCGCCGTCTATGAAAACATCATGCTTCACGTCCCCTGTCAAAAGCGCCTGACAGCCTTTGCCTGCGGCGTCAGCCAAAAACGAACCGCCTGAACCTGAGCATACTCCCACACGCCTTATCTCACGCTCTCCGCCGCTGAAACGGACTACTCTACAGCCGAGAACGTCCTTTGCTCTCTGTGCAAGTTCACGGACGTTCATGCCGTCACAGTCGCAGACGTATCCGCAGCCTACGCCATGCTCCTCATGTAAAGCGCCGCTTGGTGAAAGTCCAAGCATTTTGCAAAGCACATCATTCATTCCGCCCTCGGCTGAATCGAAATTTGTGTGCATGGAAAGAGCGTTCTTTCCCCCTGTCGCAAGTATCACAGCAGGGTCATTCGGCACGAGGGTTTTCAGTCCTCTGAAAATAACAGGGTGGTGAGTAAGCACAAGGTCAAAATCACGCTGACAAGCCTCTCTTGCCACCTCGGCAGTGCAATCCAGTGCCACAAGCACGCTCCTTACCTCTGCGGACATTTCCCCCACGTTAAGACCGCTGTTGTCATAGCCCTCCTGCAAGCGGTATGGGGCGATATCCTCTATAAAACTGTATATATCATAAACTGTCGTCATTTTTGTCAGCTCCTTTTTGTGTGTCTGATGTGCTGTTTGGGATATTCCTGTCCTTGATAACTGCGTCAAGAAGTTCATAAATGCCTGTGATAAATGCTGTCACTATGAGAATCACCAATGCAGGCATCATAGCGACAAAGGACAGATAGTTGAGTGCGGGAAACCATGTGCCTCTCGACAAAGCCTCTGCCACATCTTTTTCGCAATGAGTATAGACAAAAGCCATAAAAATGGTATGTATAACAAGCGGTATAAACGCAAAGCTGAGCCAGTAAAAGGCTTTGCCGACCTTCAGCTTTTTGAAATTAAAATACACCGCTATATACGCACCAAAGGTGATAAAGCCGCTTAATACTATGGTTGCGATGCTGGGGCTTGCCAAGCAGAACGCCAATATCATCAGCAACGAAAATATCAACACGCAAATTTGCATAACTATGCCAATCCCTAAAGCTTTCAGAAATTTCATTTTATCTCCCTGTTTTTTGTATCACATTTTTATTTTTTCAACGTTTCACGTTCGCTCTGTGCAAGCTTAACGAGCCTTTCACCCAGTTCCTTTTTGTCCTCAGACTTCATCATTCCACTGCCTGCAACAAAAATTCTTTTTGCCTGCCTTGCGATATACTCTTTTCCCTCGCCCTCAGGCTTAACAAAGCCGAACTGCAAATATCTGTCATCACATTCATAGAACGGCGTTTTGCCTGTATACACCGCCTGCATGACAGAATATGCAAACTGACCCTCTGTGCAGGCAAGCTCTTTTTTTACCTCAAAGCCGTTGTCATAAAGCCACTTTCTAAGCACGTCCCACTTTGTCATAGGCTGTAAAACAAGATTCACGCCGTTTTTCACCCACGGACATTTTTCAAGCAGTCTTGCAATAAGCTCTCCGCCCATGCCTGCCATAACAACGTCTGTTATGCCCTCAGGGGGAACATTGTCAAGTCCGTCTGAAAGCACAGTTTTAATGCGGTCTGAAAGCCCCTCACGGCGGATATGCTCCTCAGCCGATCTAAGCGGCATTGGTGCAACATCACAGGCAAGAGCCTTTTTGCACATATTTTCCTTTATCATAAAGCAGGGCAGATAACCATGATCTGTCCCCACGTCGCATACAAAATCTCCTGTACAAAGCTTTGCACAGGTCACAAGTCTTTTATCCAAAGCTTTCCTCCAAAGAAAAAAATCGCCGCTCGCCCCCTGAAAAGGCGGCTGGGCGGCGAAAGTAGTTCCAAACGCTTATTCTGCAAAGTGCTTGTTGAGCTTCTCAAGCATTTCCTCAACAGGAACGCCATGAACGGCACAAGCCTCCTCAAGAGTTTCGCCTCTTGACGCAGGGCAGAACAGACAGTGCATACCCATTTCCATAAAGTATGGTGCTGTATTTTCATCAGCGTCCATTATATCGCCGATAATAGTATCCTTTGTAACTGTGAATGCCATTTTATATTCCTCCTATCATGATAGAACACGCACCGCAAACGCTTTGCGTTATACCTATATTATAACCAATCCTGAGAAAAAAAGCAAGCCTTTTTTAAGGCAATACCGCACAAAGATTGTGCGTCAGATGCGTAGTCAGATTTTTTGTCAGATTGCATAAAAATTCCGCAGGCATACTGTCGTATGTCAAGGGATTTTTGTGTGATATGACGGAAAATCTGCAAGCAGATGGCGTGCAAAGCCGTCAGGCGGGCTTTGTGCGGTGTTGCCTTA
>ERZ1034952.2582-NODE-2582-length-13178-cov-13.397165_pt1 | contig 13178 bp, 20 predicted proteins | sample MGYA00520625_ERZ1034952 | MGnify/ENA primary metagenome ERZ1034952 (study PRJEB33766, sample SAMN09781773) | gut metagenome | biome: gut microbiome | host: Homo sapiens | place: Madagascar | study: EMG produced TPA metagenomics assembly of the PRJNA485056 data... | reverse complement strand
ATATTATATCATATTATAGGATTTCTGTCAAAAATTTCTTAAACCTATTTTTCATTTTGGATTGCGATTTTAGCACTTGACCACGGCCGAAGCAACAGCTTTATAAAAATGGTGAGGAACACTTAAGGCCCCTCACCATTTCCAGGTATATATTACATTCTATCTTGTATTATTGGAAGTCATGAAAATATCAGTTAATCTTGAACCAGTATAACTACTAATAGGATAAGAAGTGCCGTATTCAGTCTTGAAATCTTCACGCATATCAGGATTAATGCTACTTTCATCAACTACGATAATAGTATCACCCCAGAATGGCGCTCCACTATAATATCTTTCGCTAATATGCAAATCGCCAAAAATCTTACGCGCTTCTTTATAATTATTTTGCTGGCAATCGATACACATAAAATGCTTATTATAAGCAGTATCAAGTTTACCAGTTGCATCATTAGCAACATATACTTCATTCATATATTCACGAGTATGCGGCTCTTCGCAGATCATACAAATGTCAAGATTTTCATAACAGCTTGGACACAAGCAAATCCCATCAATGTCATAATGGTCATCATAGCGGTCATCCCTTCTAATACGTTCACCACAATGATCACAATAAATTAATTCATCACAATTACCGCAAACTACAATGTCATTATCACCATCATCTTGATAGATTTCATATTCTTCGCCGCAACACATACAGGACCATTCACCTGAATACATAATTTCATATGTATTATCCACAGGAGGATCAACACTTACGCGCGCGACATTATGACAACAATTATCAAAATCATTATACATTGCATTAGTCAAGAAAGTAAGCTGATGATCATTTTCCCATAGAGAAATACAATTATCTTCTGCACAATCAAAATCTTCCAAATATGTAGAATAGTATTTCCGATTGGTATAGGCTTCACAGAGTTCAACCAACCAATCAACAACAGCCTTATCAAAATTTTTACAGCTATGTGGATAATCTTTAATCGTAGTAATAATATAAGGATTAACAATGGCCAATGTGCGCCAGCTCTTAGAATTCCAAGTGACAAGATCATTAATAGCATAATCCTTAGTAGTAACATATGCCATAACAACACAATCACTATTCATCATTTCAACAGTGCCTGCTCGGTAAGCGCCTGGGCCGGCAGTCCAGTTCATACAGCTTTCCCAGCCATTATTATTATCACTCATTGTCATAAAATCCAGAGGATGAATGGATAAAGTAATTTCAACATTAGTAGTGCGAACTTCAGTAATACGCGAAATACGATTACGGAAATCTTCAAATTGCGGAAGATCAAATTGCTTAGCAATCTTCTGAAGTACCTTCATAATCTTGGCGCCTTCTGGCACTTTAAATACTTTACCGCCCTTATCCTTATACTCAAATGAATAAAGCACTCTATTATTATACAAATATTCAGGAACAACCAATGACCGAACAAATGTATTAGTTTTCCAATCTTGAGGACAATATTCTTTTTTCTGCGTCCATCTATAAAATGCTCTTTTAAATTCTGCGCCTGGTTCTTTACTATTATAATAATCATCCATTGTCTTGATTTTATCATCCATATCAAGATCAATAGTCATTTGGCGTTTAAGAATTAATTTATCACCAAAAATATGGAACAAGCGTTCTTTATTATAATTCCAGAAGCGAAGAATAGTGCTTAACGGTTTTTCAAGAGAGACATTCTTACCAATCCCTCCGAAGGTTTCGATATAAGAGACAATAAAATCCTTATCCTGCTGAGTTAATGCTTCAAATGGCATCATAATAATCTCTCCCTAAATTCTTTATATATATATTATAATATTTTAATAAAAAAATAAAATGGGGAGTTTTAATTAACTCCCCATTTAGAAATCAAATAAGAGATACTTCATTTCCTATTGGAATTGAAAATCTGGTTATTTATAAATAGACCCTTTTAATTGGTCTGGTAAATCATTTTCTAAGACTTGTTTCCAGCCGATTATGTTACCTTCAAATCCTTCAAGATCTTTGAAATTGCCGGTTGGACAAGTCTTGCTAATTTTACTATCAACTACTAATTCAATCAATTCATTACAGATAATACCATGAATTAAGTCATAATTTTTAGTATGGCGATCTTGCTTTTCATCAGCCTTAACCACTTTAATTTCTGACCCATCATCACAAAGAAATACCCACTTTGAACCAATTTTGCCGAAGTATCGCCCAAGCGCACAAGCAGTATAGCCATCATCAGTAGCCAATGTACCATCCTCTTGGACTGTCAAATAGTTGTGTATTAAATCCCATTGTGGACTATTTCTATCTGTAATATCAGTCCACCATTCGAACGGTTTATTTATATGATCAATTCCGCAATTACAATATTCAATGTCTCCGTATTTGATTTCTGTTGGATAGCCAGTATCATTGACAAGAGCAACCATAACTCCAGCATTAACAGGCATAATCATTAGAGCAATCATAGCGATTACAAGAATGATATTTAAGAATTTTCTCATAAATAAATCTCCTTTTTTAATACCACTTATTATATGAAAAATCCAATAAGAGGATTAAAAAAAATTGACCGCATTTAATAGCGGTCAACATTTTTTATATTATCACCCATTGATTTAGACCAATCATATACATTATCCAATAGATCAATAGCATTAAAATAAAGAAAATGATGTGCATCAACGAAGCGATCTTGATGGAAGTGGCCAGAACAAAAAACCTGAAAATTAATAGTGCGTTGAATTTTTTCTAACCATTCTTCCATCGTATTGTCTACTGTTGATTGATCTACAATAGGCAAAAATCTATCAATGGGGCGCATTGACATAGGGCAAGTATGCGCGAAGACCAAATCAAAATCTGGACTTGTCTCTTTGAGAAGGCGCTCGACATCAGTCATTTCCTCCCCACTCAACTGCTCGCGCGCATACCAAAAATATTTATTTTTCAAGCGCCAGAATTTATCGACTGAGTAAGCGCCACTGAGGATAAGTGTTCTATATTCACGCTTCTCTGTTTTAATATAATAAATACCATAGTCTTGGAAGTATTTAATTGTAGGATATTGTGGCTCAACATAAACATTGCCTTGCACATAAGGATCCCATTCAAGCTTGATGTCTTTTACATCACTTGGCCGAATTTCATGATTTCCTCTTACACAATAAATATTAAATCCAGTTCGGGCAATTGCGCGCTTTACATCACTATCGTGTGGTTCTTTGCCAATATTAATTCCGCAATCACCAAGAATAATAAATGCTGTGTCAGCAGGGTCAAGCGCTTCAAACATGTGCTGTCGCAGCCAACTAAAATCACCATGAGTATCTCCGCGAATAAGCCAGGTGTTAATCATATTAAATACCTCCTTTCTATAATATCAATATCTCTTAATTTTCATCTTTAGCAAATTCTTCTTTGAGTTCTTCAATTTTTTCTACAAGGGCACTTACTGCGACTGCCGAAGCACCAAAACTGGGTAAATTCTCAGTACACCACTTTGCAAAATCAGGAAGCTTACTTTCCAGCAACTTCACATCTTCCATTGTAATTTCAAGTTCCATTTATTTCAATTCCTCCTGAACACAAATTTTCATCATTCTATACATAACATCATCCAAAAATTCATTTACTTCTGGATTGCCTTTATCTTCTGCCTTGGTACAAAAATCATCGGCCACTCTGATAATATTATTAATAGCAGTATTAGCTACAACTCGTGCAGTCTCAAGATCATAATATCCTTTTTTTACATCCATCAAATAATCAGGTCTGTGTGGATGAAGACAATCTTCATAAGGCTCTCCATTAATATAACGTGCGATATACTCCTCTACACGCAGAAGGTGATGTAGCTGCTTCGGGTCGTAACCATATGTAGCCAGCACATCGAGCTTGGTAGGATACTCATGCTCCATTGCATGATATTTTTCCATAGCTACACCTTTCATAGACTTAACAGCCTTATAAGGATTATAATGAGTAATAGCTTCTCTATTATTAACTAACTCTTTCCAGAAATCAGCATAAGTAGGGTTAAGAATTTGATAAGGCGTGAACAGGATTTCAAGGAAGTTGAGATTCTGCTTTTTAAATGTATTAAAATACAACCGACAATCCTTCCAGTCCGTATGACTATTATCCTCGCGCACATGAGTAGTAGATACGGGCTTCTTATTCAGTGCAATATCTTTAAATGAAGGAAGAAGAATTGCTTTAGTATCTACATCACTATTCTCATAATCAAGACCATAATTTTGACTTCCTTGACAAAATACACCAATCACTTGATTAATATCAAAATAAGTAAGAAGCTCATTCCAATGGTCTTTAACTTCATTCATGATCCATGCATCATTATGAAAATTCATAAATATCAACCTCTTTCTTCATCGTATTCTTCAAACCACCATTCAGTTCCAGTCTCATTATATACCAAATGAAGAGGAATTTTCTTATCATCTTTCTTCAAAAAAATTCTTTGATTTCTCGTCTTATATAGAGATTGTCGACCAAGTCTATCATATATCTGTAACCATGTGCAAATATTCTTCATCAGTATACTCCTTTACAACCCACTTATCTTTATTGTCTTCAGTTGCATTCTTACAATGGAAATCTTGACAATAGCCACAATCTTTAGCAATTCTTTGATGTTCTTTATCTTTATGGAGAGAACAGCCATTAGGACCGCCATTTGCAATCTGCATATTTCCATCTTTATCTTCATTAAAAAAATAATCCTGAATAACATACTTACAAAAATCACAGCAGGCTAATCGGAGACACTCTTCTGAACAAGCAATCATTTTATGAATCATGATTTTCTCCTCCTCATAGTAAGGACATTTTGAACAGGTCCAAGAAAAAATTTCTTTTTTCTTTCCATTCTTTAAACAATAATATCTAAGGCAATAATACTTATAATAAGGATGGTCAAACACATCACCGTGCCAAGGAGTTTCATCTTCATATCTAAAATAAATACATTCAGCCATACTTATTCCTCTACAAAATGAATAATCAAATCATATCCATTATCCGTAGTTACCATTTCATAAGGATGGGCAAAATTAATTTTATATCCTTCTTGTCGAGGAATATCAACTGTCTTACCAGTAATACCTTCTGGATAAACTCTTACTTGGCCTGCAACTCCAGAAGATACAAGAAATAGAAAACCAATTACAAGCGCCAGAATAATCAAAATACAAATAACAAATTTAAACATCTTGTTCCATCCAATCCATAGAATTTAACCAATAACGTGTCTGGTTATTTTCATCTTTAGAGCTTCCGGCCAAGCCACGGGATACCAGCCAACGCAAAGAGCCAGATACAGAAGCCGGAGTAATATCATAATTAAACTTGCGCTTTGCGAATGCTGAAATCTGCTTGGCCGTAGAAGTTCCACAGGCATTCAATACTTTAATTACCATTTCACGCTTTTCCATTAATCTTCCTCCTTAATATTTGGATAATTAATTACATTAATTTCAATAGGCTCCCAATGATAACCGGCTGAATTGAGCCACTCAACTGCTGTCCATGATGATACTTCATCAAGGATTTTATCTATCTTCTTTAACTTCCAATTACAATCAATAATAATCTTTTCCCAAGTCTTAAACTGCTTTTTCGCGCCTTTATATTCAGGGTCTTCTTTACCACGATGAAGGATAGTAGTATATGACTGCGCCTTTTCGATTGCCTCAGAGCGCTTATTTTCATACTTTATTTTGCATTGTTCAATACCATCAATGTGATTTTTCTTATGCTTAGCAATTTCTTCTGAATTATAGAGTTCTTCAAGATAATCCACCATTTTATCTTCTGTAAGATACCCAATAACGTATTCTTCATAAGAAGGGCCATAAGTCAATCGATAAATGCGCGTCATTTTTCTCACCATTCTTTCATATATATTATATCATTTATTTTTTAATTTTTCAAGTATCCATTTTGGGATAACAATTTTATCTTTAGCATAATCCTGTGGATAAGTGGCCTTGGCATTTTCATTCGCGCGTTTAATTGCATTTGCCAAAATACCAAATGCATCAACCAATTCTTCTGGCATATCATTTATATCAATCTCAAGACGACCAAAATAATTACGCTCTTTATTTACATCTTTAAGATTAAATTCTTTATAGCAATCATCACACAAATAATAATTACCTTCTACAACTCGATAACTATGTCTATTCTCTGGTGTAAAAACTGCTAATTTAAATCCATTTGGGCAAATATTAAATTCATCATCGGCAAGGGCAGTCTGGCCGCAACAATCGCAAGTCTTGAACAAATCTTGCGCACACCAATAACAATATCCATTGCCGTCTTCGTCAAATATCATTTCATCACTATTGGTCCAACACTCACAATGGGCACATATCGTAAGACCTTCGCATTTAGCACAAATTACATGATCACTTTCTTGGAAATCAGACTGATAATATGCTTCACCACAGTGCATGCATTCTGTCTCACCAGAATAATTAATAATAATTCTTTCAGGCAATTCAGTACTGATATAGGCATTATGCGTATCATAATAATCATTATACATTGCATTGGTAGACATTTTAACATAAATCTTACTATCGCCAATTTCATTATTGCCGCCAGATTTTAGGCTATATAGATTATCCAAAAATGCCCAACCCATATTTTTAGTAGCCAAATCTTTCAGCCAAGAGAGAGTAAATCGGCTAAGATAATCATTATAATAAGGATACTGCTTTACTTCAGTAATAACATTCTTATTAACAATATACAGACAACGCCAACGCTTATTGCTCCAAGTCCAAGAGCGAGCATTAATAGGATGATAAGGATGCTCAGACTCAAGATATGCTTCAACTACTACTGGCGAATTCATCATTTCAATAGTGCCAAGGCGATAATCACCCGGATTATACCAACTCATACAACTATCCCAGCAGCAATTATTATCAGACATGGTAAGATAATCAAGCGGATGAATAGACAAAACCATATTAGCCTTAATAAATCTATCATTCAGCCAGCGCGAATGGGTCAGGCGGAACTGCTCAAATGCTTCTTTATCCAAATCAAACCAATCAACGAGCTTGGAGTAAATGCGCATTAACTTTGTATCAGTCTTAATTTCAAGGGGCTTATCACCAACATGAGGGCCTTTAGTAAATACAACAGATTTAGGCATATTGTTATACATCAATTTATTTCCAGCAAGGGCTTTGTAGTCTACCAAATGAGATAAAAATGTGCGGATTGCAGATTCATCATTTTTATCATAGCCTTGAAATGGATACCAAGTCCAACGAATATTATCAAGACTGTCCAAGAATTTATTTGCATTGATAATTTCATCACCAATATCCATATTAACAGATGATAATTCATCAGAGATTTTATCACCCAATTCTTCATTATCTATTTCATAATTTACTTCGCGCGACAAGGTAATGTTATTACCAAGAAGATGATACAAATCAATTTTATTATTTGCCCAAAACCGCAACAGATGATCAATATCATCACAGAGATTTCCACAATTACTGTCAATATAATAATTAATATATTCTGTAAGATGCTCTTTTTCTAACTGCGGAATAAATGCCCTCAAATCTTCCATCTTATACACCTTTTTTCTTTTATTTTATATAAATATTATAACAAATTTTTTTATAAAAATAAACCCGGCCCATTGTAGTAGACCGGGTTCTCAAGGAGGAAGTGATAAATATCACTTTGCCATATTCATAAACAGCAGAGGCATCCACTTATCCATGTCCTTATTACCGTCCTGCATCATCAGGTATAGCATAAGATTGGGATTAGCGTTGGTAGCACCGCCATTCATAAACATCATCATAGGAAGCATATCCTTCATAGAGTTATCATCACTCATCATCATAAACGGAAGGATATTACCAAACGGATTCTCTGCCGAAGGAGTAGAGCCGCCGAACATATTGTCCATCAAGGACACAACCTTCGTAATATAATTAAATCCAAATGGAGATTTGTTAGGCAGAATAGTCTTCTTCTCGCCAAGTGCAATGTCAATTACAATCACATCACCCTGCTCGGAGAACCCAAACACAAAACAGGGCTTTCTGTTGAAAATAATGATGTCTCCCGCACCTACTGCATCAACAGCAACAGGCATCTTGAAGAACATATTATCTGCTTTAAAATTAAAAACATCAACATCCATCATTTCGCCGTTGGCCTTATCATATGCCTGATAGGTGCCATTTACATTCTTTACAGCGATGCCATAAGGCGACATACGAACAGCATCATTATCCTTAATCGGGCCAAAATCAAAATTAAACATCTTCATTTTTTTATCCTCTTTCTTATTTTCCAATTTATCAAGTCTATCAGAAATTTCTTTAAGATTATCTTTTACAGTGTCATCAAGGCTAATGCTAACATATCCTTTATTACTATAATATCCATTTGTAGTAATTGGTATTCCAGTAGTGGAAGTAGTATCATATTTCCAATTTACACTACTTGTAGCAAGCTTTGCAGGATCATCAGTTGTATTTGTTGAAAAATACTCTGTCCAATGCTTTATAGTATCTTCAGAATCTTTAATTGAATTAGATTTAACCGGACCACCTGTTATTGCGCTTTCGTCAATTGAGCTAAAATTATTTGCAATACTGCTGGTTGTATATAACTTTGTATCCATAGAATTATCATTCCTCCATCGGTCAAGAATATCCTGAACAACTGTAGTAGGAATTTGACAAATGGAGTTAGGCATAAATTTATCTACAACTATAGCCTGAAATTTGGTATAATAATATTTATCAGTTAAAAATCTACCAAGACTATTATCATCACACCAAATAGGATCATACTTTGTAATTGCCCCATCGGCGAAATAATCACTGATACATACATATAATGGCTTGCAACTATTTACAAGGTCAACATGGAAATACAATACACGATATTTAAATTGTGCTTTAGTCAATTTACGCCATTCTTCACGGTTATATTTTTCTTTTTTATTGGCGACAACCTCACTAATAAATTTGCTATTAACTTTATTCTCCCAATCAGATGGCGTAAATACAAGGCCATCACGAACAGGGCTATATAATCTATTTTCGCCTTTATCGCACATCATATAATATAAATTCATTCTCTACTATACCTTTCCCAAATCATATCTTCCTCTTCTGGAGTAAGATATTCAAGACCACATTCCATGCACAGGTCATCAAAATTTTCTTCTACGTAATACCGCGGATATTCTTTCATTTTATTTACAAGAGTATTAATACATCCAAGTCTTGTATCCACCATTCCAGTGCCCTCTGCTTCATTCATAAACAGAAAATAACTATCATCAAAACCAAACATATTAATTACTCCTTATCTTTATATATAAATTATATTATATTTTTTTATTTTTTTCAAATTCACAGACAGGAAATAGAACCCTCTGGAGTAGTCAATCGCGTTGTCTTAGTCTTACCCTTGCGCACCAATTCAATCGAACCATCCTCATTGAAGCGCACACTGAACTGATCATTGATGTCTTTATCTTCGGCCACAGCTTGTTTAATTAATTCCATACTATTGGCACAAGCCTCTTTAACTTGCTGAGAGCTTTTAGCCTTAAGCTCATTACAATCACGCTTCATATACTCAACAAATTCAAGATCAGTCATTAATTGCTTTTCATCAGCTTCACGCTTTTTATAAGCTTCAAACCATTCATTATACTTCCGATATTCTTTATACTTAGGAAATACAATATACATATATTCTACTTGATTCATTTTTTTCTCAGTGATATATCTAATATGAATATAATTAAATTCCCATTTATCAGGATTAACTGAATAATACTTTTTAAATTCATCGAATGTAAGAGTAGTATGCTTACGTCCATAGGATTCTGCTTCAGTCAAGGTATTCATATAAGCATCAAGATTTTTCCAATGGTCATAAACTTTAGTGAGAATGAAGAGCAGAGCAATAACACCAATTACAATTCCAATAATCCACATTACTTATACAACTCCTTATATTTTTCATAATCAGTAAAATACGTAGAAATAAAAACTTGGCCGTTAATCATAGCATCAAAATATACTTCATTATCTTGTCTAATCATTCTAATGCGATAAAAATTACCATTCTTCTCTACTTGATGATCTTGAAGAATTTCATCACAATACTTCAACAATTCATTATGGATTTTATCATAATATTCACTGGACCAATTGATCTTTTTAATAGCTTCGGCCACATTTTTTTGATACTGAATATCAGATACTTGGCCTTTGCCCAATAGGAATTCCCAAAAACTCATTTCCTTCATTACTAATTTCCTCTTAATCAACCCTCGAACACCGAGTAAGGTAAGTAATCTTCTGCTTCTGGTAAACACCAAGCTCTTTTACTGTGCCCTTAATACGGACTTCCGTTCCAACAGGCCAATTCTGTGCATTGGTGCTCCAGCAGTAGAGATTATCATATACATCAACGAAGGTCATAATATGATTCATACCATAATAATTTTCTTTTTCAATATTTTTAATTACTGTGAGTGTGCGCTCAAGCTTATCGCTAACAGCACCTTGCCACTGGCTTGGGCCTTCTTCATAAATTTTATCTTCAATAACTTTTTTAATTACAGCAGTATCTTTAAGAGTGCCGTCGTCATTGCCTACATCCCCCCAGGCCAGCTGAACCGGCGTAATACCTTCGGGGATGTCTTCTGGAATTGCATCAGTAGATACAATATACCAACCCCATAGACTATGATAACGGGCAATAGAATGTTCAAACCATTCAAGATTTGCATAAGTATTGCCTTTGAAGATGGTGATATAACCATTATCAAATCCGAGGATGTGTTTACGATTACCTGGCTGAATAATTTTTACATCAGGATAATAACGCTTATACTCTGCATCGGTATAGCTCTTAACACGCTTGATCTTGCCATCCCTGGTTCGTACATCACAATAACGATGGCCATTCTCAATATAAGTATCACGAACAATTTCCAAATCCTGATAAGACTTAGCAACAAGCGCCATTATCGATCACCCTCCTCAAACAACTGCTTATAGAGAATATCAAGAGCATTATCTACTTTTTCAGCTTCATCATTTTCAGCCACTTCATAATTAATAGAGCAAAAATCAGCAACAATATTAAATGCCTTAATCAATTCGCTTCTTTTAATTTTATTCATAGTATCAAACTCCTTTATTTCTCATTTCTTATATATATATTTTAACAAATTTTTTTTAAAAAATAAAATGAGGGGTCTGTATTAAGACCCCTCTAATTCAATCAATTCAATTTCATTCCAATAGGGTTGTTCATACCAGCTAATCCAAGGATTATTACGCCAATGTCTATGCCGTCTTACTTCGGCATTAAAATCCTTAATCTGTGTATACAGTAGTTCATTCACGCCTACTCGACTATCTTCAAGGAAGGAAGTCTTATGCTCAATTTGATAAACAATAATAGCACGTTCATCAAGAAGAATTTCTTTTTCCATTTCGCGGTCTGCTCCATGGTGGATAAATGTAATGATACTAATAAAAACTACAATGCAACAGACAAGTAGAAGAATGCTTACACCAGCATCCCATTCAACGTATTTATTGCGGTAACAGTAGAGTAAGACACCACAGGCTACTGCAACGGCGACTGCCAAGAGAAATAAAATCATTCATTTACCTCCACAGATTTATATCCTTGCATATCTACTTCGGCCATATCACTAATGTTAAAATCAGTATCATCTTCTGGAACATTATAATCTGCTTTAGCAGCATTAATGAAATCATTGATAGATGCACCATACCAAGACCATGAATCAACCCCGCCGCAGTCTAATGCTTGAAGTGTTAAACTATCAGTCATTAGATCAGCCAAATCTTCTTCAGGAACTAAATAATATTTCACCACTTATTTCCTCGCTTCCAATTAAAATAATACAAACCAGTAGTAACGATAATAAATGCAATAAGATATACGACAGGATCCATATTAATTCTCCTTCTTAAAAAATTCTTTGAGAGTATCTACTTTATCTAACTTTTCCCAAGGACTATCCAGTTCCAGACGGCCCATCTGACCAAAACAACTATAATTAAGATATTTAATCTTCTTTAAGCCAAATCGATTAATAATATTTGTAGATTTATAATTGAAAAAATTATTAATAGCTTTATCAATTTCAGCTAATAATACTTTTTCTGTGCCATAACAATTAAATGCAATAGACGCCGGTTCAGGGAGACTTGGAATATAAGCGAGCTTTAGTGTCATTTTATCACAGGCACCAGATGCTACAATATTTTTGCAAACATATCTTGCATAATAGTTGCCAAATCGGCCAACATAACTTGGATCTTTGCCTGTTGGACTATCTCCAATAGGACAATACAAACCATACATATCAGACGCAGGATGTGTTCCGCTCATTCCTATTGATCTCTTGGAGCCGCCATTAATAAACGTTCCAGTAGGATTGATATAGTATTTAACATTAGGATCCACTTTTGTATTAGCTAATGCCATATTACATACTTTAGTAATACCAGGCACAATTTGCTTTAATGTATAATCATACCTATGTTGGGCCAAAATCATTAAACTATCTACAACTTTTTCACCATCATCTTCATAACGTAGAGTAATTTGGCATTCACCATCTGATTTCATCCATTCTATCTTATGTCCGCTGTATTCACTAAACATAATTACAGAAATATCATTAGCTAATTTCTGTCCAAGAGGTAAATAGGAAGGTGTCTCATTAGTTGCATATCCTACTGCAAGTCCAGTAGCAATAGGAGTATCTGGCGCAACACTTGCAAATAGCTCTGCCTGATATGGCGTCATACTAATATTGTAGGTAATTCCGGCGTCACCATAACCTACAAAATTCAAGACCTGTTGTGCGATATTCATATAAGGAATTTGACGGCCGGTTAGGGCTGAAATATTGCCGGCAATTGTAATATTATTCTTATCCCACATACACTTACAGTTAATTCGCGCATCAGGATCATATGATAGAGCATAATCTACAATTGCATCAGCGATCTGGTCAGCTACCTTTGACGCGGAACCAGCCAATAATGCTCGACTTGTAATTAAATAAGACATAATTTATTCC
>ERZ1034952.2577-NODE-2577-length-13187-cov-13.630292_pt1 | contig 13187 bp, 10 predicted proteins | sample MGYA00520625_ERZ1034952 | MGnify/ENA primary metagenome ERZ1034952 (study PRJEB33766, sample SAMN09781773) | gut metagenome | biome: gut microbiome | host: Homo sapiens | place: Madagascar | study: EMG produced TPA metagenomics assembly of the PRJNA485056 data... | reverse complement strand
TCTTTAGATATTCCATAAAAATATGTTATATGCTTATGAAATTGTGTTATCTTCTGACATTCGTCCGGTACTTTATATCAAAAACAGGAACCAATTCATGCAAAAAATGAACCGGTTCCTGTATTTATCAGCTTTTATGAGAAATATACAAGCTCATCCTGCGGCTTCTCGGCAGGCTCGATGGAAACCGGATAAAGCACCGGTCCCTTTCCCTTGTACTCTCTTGCAAACTCCACATGCACCCTTGCGGTGATGGTAATCCACGATTTGTGAGGAATACTGCTCTCATCCTCATACTTGCACTTAAAGCCTATAAAGGTCACGTCCTCTATACAGCAGGTCATCGCAAACCTGCCCGGTACCATAACACCCTTTCTAAGCTTATCAGGATTGTATACAAGGGCAAGAAATTTGACAACCTTGCCGTCGTACTTCTTGTAATTCTCCATGGCATCCATATACCATATGGCATAGTCTGCATCTGAAAGCTCAATCACATCCTGATTTATATCAAACGGCAATTCCTCCGGACGCTCATCAATAGTACCGTCCTTGCGTTCGTAGACTATCTGGGCTTTGCGGTTGATATTCTTGATGGTACGCCTTAGGTGTCCTCTGTCTGTATCATCGTCCGTCCTGTTAAATATGACAACATCACTCGCAAATACCTGTTCCTGCATCATCGCGCGCATATTGTTCATATAAAGGTCAAATGTAGTGGAATCAACTGTGGCGAGCGACTGCACAATAACCCAGCCCTTTGGCAGCTCGGCCTCTATTATTTTATCAATGCCCCATGTGCCGTTATACTCGATAAACACCTGTTCAGGCAGATACTGCATGTTGAGCTCATTCAGCTTTGCAGCTGTAAACTCATCCTCCGAGTCGATCTCTGCAACCTGGATATTGGCAGCCTTTAGCTTATCCATATCATACTCCACATCACCATCCTCGCACATAATGATAAGCCCCTTTGAGCCATTAGCAAAATCATTCTCGAAAATGGTATCCTTAATCAGTGAAGTCTTGCCACTGTCCATGAATCCGGTAAATAAATATACTGGAATCTCTTCAGCCATTTTGTTAGTTCCTTTCTGATTATTGTGTAACTATGTTAAATACATTTAAGCAAGTCCGAAGAGCTCTTCAAGCTCATGCTCGTGGATATCTGTTCCGATAACAACGATACGTCCTGTATAGTCAGGCTCGCCATCACGAATCTCGTACTCGCCCGGAACCATATCAAAGTAAATCCACTTGCCGTCTGTGCCCTCTACCATGCCCTTTGAACGAAGAATCTTGTCATCTTCCACAAACTGCTTAAGGATTTCTTCGAGCTTAGCGCGCTCAAACTTGTGAGGTGTCTCCTTGCCCCAGCTTGTAAATACATCATCAGCATGATGATGTCCGTGCTCATGATCATGGTCATGACAGCCACAGGTGCAGCCCTCGCCGTGCTCGTGGTGGTGCTCATGCTCGTCATGGTCGTGGTGATGCTCGTGCTCGTCGTGGTCATGGTGATGCTCATGCTCATCGTGGTCGTGATGGTGCTCATGCTCATCGTGGTCATGGTGATGCTCATGCTCATCGTGGTCATGATGATGGTGATGATGCTCTTCCTCATCCTGTGCATGACGTGCCTCAGCAAGCACCTTCATCTCGAGATTGTCCTGACCTTCCATAGTCTTAAGAATCTGCTCTCCTTTAATAGCATCCCAGTCAGTAGTGATAACCGAAGCCTTTGGATTTAAAGCCTGAATCTGCTTTACACAAAACTCAAGCTGCTCAGGTGTAGCATTCTGGCTACGGCTTAAGATCACTGTTGTGGCATACTCTATCTGGTTGTTGAAGAACTCACCGAAAGCCTTCATCTGCTTGCTTGCCTTAAGTGCATTTACCACTGTAACAAGTGCATTAAGCTTGACCGGCTGCTCTTTTTCGATATCTATAACAGATTTCATGACATCTGATAATTTACCCACGCCGGAAGGCTCGATTAAGATACGGTCCGGATGATACTTAGTAATAACCTCATTTAAGTTCTTACCAAAATCACCAACCAGTGAACAGCAGATACAGCCTGAGTTCATCTCAGTAATCTGAATGCCGGCATCCTTTAAAAAGCCACCATCTATACCAACCTCACCGAACTCATTCTCTATGAGAACTATCTGCTCTCCCTTAAAAGCCTCATCTATCATTTTCTTGATAAATGTAGTCTTTCCAGCTCCAAGGAAACCTGAAATAATGTCAATTTTTGTCATTGTAATTCACTCCTTTTCTTTTCACTAAGTTCTATTTTACTAGCAATAATACAAATATGCAAATTAAATTTTTATTATTAAATTATGTTGACACATAACAAAAGAACTACCGCACGCGGTAGTCCTCTCTAATACATTAATTGTATTTTCTTTTTCTAGCTGCTTCAGATTTCTTCTTACGCTTTACGCTTGGTTTCTCGTAATGCTCACGCTTACGGATCTCCTGCTGGATGCCTGCTTTTGCACAGTTTCTCTTGAATCTGCGTAATGCGCTATCTAAAGTCTCGTTTTCTTTAACTATTACACTAGACATAACCTAAAACCTAACCTCCCTCCAGTTGTGTATTGTGCATCAACTGTTAGGTATCTATACTTAATTGCACTAACATGTATTTTATCAAAATATCCGGATTTGTCAAGATAAATCCGGATATTTTTACAAGAAATTATTATTTTAATTATATCAGGTAAAACATCACTCCAAAATGACTCTAATCAAGCTTGATAAAGATTGATGTTTCCTTTTTCAGTGAATCTGCAATCTCATAGTTTTCATCCATCTTGTGTGAGATATTGTCCATATCCTCAACAATAAGCTGTGTACTGTCAGCCGCTGAAACCACTCCATTCACACCCTCATTTATAGCATGTGATATGGTGTTGATTGAAGAAGAAATCTCGAGCATTGACTGCTTCAGTGAATCAGTCTTTTCCTTGAAATCAGTCATGGTGCCCTCAATGAATGAAGCCTTGTCATTATACTCCACACCGGACTCAACAAATCTCTCAAACTCCGGAAGGATTGAATCATTCATATAGCTGACAAGACCATTGGCGTTGTCGGCAAGATTGTTAACCGCATTGGTAACCACTGCATTGATACGCTGGATATTGTTGGCTGCCTCCTGGCTGGCCGCAGCAAGCTGACTGATTTCACTGGCTACAACCGCAAAGCCTCTACCTGCCTCTCCTGCTCTGGCTGCCTCAATTGAAGCATTTAATGCCAGCAGATTGGTCTGACTTGCAATGTTTAAAATATCATTGGTAAGAGAATTGACCTGCTTAACGCTGTTGCTATCCTCAATAGCCTTTTGCAGTACTTCAAGTATCTCTGAAACCTTCCTGTCTGTTGTCTCCATGTTAGTACGCGCAACAGACTCCATCGACTGTGCATGAACCTTCATATCCTTGGTGTATCCGGTCAGTTCCTCTGTCTTTTCTGCAATAATTTCAACCTCTTTTGCCACATTATCTGTATTTGCATTGATAACAGATGCATTTTCAGAGATATCCTGCATGGTCGCAGACAGCTCCTCTGTTAAAGCTGAAAGATCAGACACACTGCTGTTGCTTGTCTGAACACTCTGACGTACATCATCAACAACTCTCTCCATTCTGGCCGAGTTGGTGACAACAGCCTTAAATATAGCCTGCAGCTTTGTCATAAAGACATTGATGCCCTTACCTACAGCGTCAACCTCTGCATTGTTGATAGGAGTAACCCTCTGTGTCAGATCGCCCTTTTTGTTATCGATATTGACTATGATGCCATTGATTTCCTTCTGTGTACGAAGCAGAGGCTTGATAACCATGGTGACAACAGCAAAAACAACAAACAGTAATGCAATTATGCTTACTGCAATAGTAAATGTACATGTGACAACAGATGCGCGATAAGTACTTTCGAGGCTCTTTCTCTCCTCCTGTGTAACAGAATTGACATGCTCACGCATTGACGAAATAGCTTTTTCAATGTTTTTAGTATATTTTGCAATAGAGCCATTTGCCGTTTTATACGCTTCCTCATTTTTACCCGCGGCAGAATATGCCATTACATTGCCGCATTCCTTGACCAGGCTTGTGTAGTTATCGCAGATAATCTTGTAACTTCTCTTAGTCTCCAGAGTTACATAAGGATTGTAATCATCAAGGAGCTGCTTTAGCTTGTCCTCGTGATTTCTCACCTCACTTACTATATCAATCATCGATGAAAGATCTGTCGATATAATATGAGACAGTGCCAAAGTATGGATATTCATAGTCTCCATCTCAATGTCGTTGAGCAGCTCAGTTCCAACCATTGAGTTGTCCACAATCTGAGAAGCAGCATCATTAACCTTTGATAAATTTTTAAGAGATAAACCACTTGAAATAACACTTACAAAGCCTACAATAAAAACAGGAATAAGTATCAATTTTGTACTTAACTTTTTCTTTCCCTTGACCTTTGGTTTGTTATTAATCTTTTGAGGTTTTTTTGCTTTGACATTTTTTTTGACCTTCGGTGCTTTAGCAGGCTTTGGCACTTTTACTTTCGCCTTTTTTTGTTTTACTGTGCTGTCTTTAACAGCAGCTTTACTTTTTTTTGCATCTAATTTCATGTTACATACCCCTCTATTCAGCGACAGATTGTATTATCCCGGCAACAAGATTATCCATTATCTCCTGAAGAGCTGTATTATCAGGATTACCGGCCGCCATTTTTTCGCCAAACTCCGTCGCCGCATCCCAGTAAGAATTTCCAACTCTTTGGAGTTTTCCGTACTGTGCCTGATCCATAACAGCCATAATAGCAGGAACCTTTTTGACCGCATCATCTGCGGCTGCCGCTTTATTGGCAGGGCCTACATTCTTCATCTCAAAGCGGAGCTTCTGGTTATCCTCGTTTGTAAACCACTGGGCAAGCTTATTTGCCCACTCAGGATACTTGGTGTATGCATTTACAGCCATATATTTATAGCCTTTAAACGATGACATCTGAATCTGCTGTCCGGCACATGTGTATGTAGGCAGCTTTACAGCACCATAATCATCGCCCCATAATTCCTTGATTTTTGCTGCATTCCAGCATCCGCTGACACCGGCAATAACACTTCCGTCCTGTACTCCTGCAATAAAATCGTCCTGTACACAGTTCTTAAAGCCCGGCTTAGCCGCAATATCAAGCATAGCCTGTGCTATATCAACACCCTTGATGCTTGTGATGATAGAATTCCAGTTGCAGTGGTTTGTCACACCATCATCATTCACGCCAAAATCAAGCCCTGTATTTCCAAAAAATGAATACAGATACCAGCCTGAGCTCCAGTCCATAGTCACGTACTTACCATTGGCCCCTGCAATATCGAGCATGCCATCAAGCGTAGCCACATCGCTGTCTGAGAAATAATTCTTATTGTAATACATAAAATATCCATTGTCAGCGGTCAGCGGATATCCATATAATTTGCCATCGATAGTGGCAGCCTCAACCGCACCTTCATCGTCAGCCTTTTTAACGGCATCCACATCCTCTATCTCATAAAGAGCGCCTCCCGCTGCCATAGAAGTTATCTGGTCATCCGCTATAGGGAATACATCCGCACCATTATGCACATTTGATAATATATTATCTCTGGCATCAGAATCCTCTGACTCCTCGATAATTATATTAAAATCAGTTCCTTTATTAGCCTCCTTGAAGCTTTCAATCAACTGTGTAGTAATATCCACATCATCCTTCGAACACCAGACGTGCATCTTTACTTCCTTGTCCTTCGCATTATCCGAAGAATCCTCCGTCGTCCCCACCTGTGTATTGTCATGTGATTTATTTGATACTCCACACCCGGTAAGTAATGTAACCCCCATGGCAGCCACAAGTGTTGCAGCTATCAACCTCTTCATACATATTCATCCTTTCAGTTTAATCTCAATTTATAATTTAGTACAATTTTACCATACTTTGACAAAAAAAAATAGGTCTAATTTGATTTTTTTAACAAATTTAGACCTATTTTTTAAAAGATGCATTTTAAAGCACTATATATGCATTTTTGTTACTTAATCATACCTGAAAGTGCGTCCTTTACTGAAGCAATAGCATCAGGAATACCTGCCGGGTTCTTTCCACCGGCCTGAGCCATGTTAGGTCGTCCACCGCCGCCACCGCCTACCTTTGAGGCGATTGCCTTGATTAAGTTTCCTGCATGTGCACCGCTCTTTATGGCAGCGTCTGTTGCCATGGCAACAAGATTTACCTTGCCTTCATTTGAAGAAGCAAGCACGATAACGCCCTCGCCAAGCTTTTCCTTGAGGGAATCGCCAAGATCACGCAGTCCATTCATATCAACGCCGTCAACACTTGTTGCAAGAAGCTTGATGCCGTTTACATCAACTACCTGATCCATAACATCGCCGAGCGCATCCTTTGCGGCCTTGCTCTTAAGAGACTCATTCTCACTCTGAAGTGCCTTCATCTCAGCCATCAAATGCTCAAGTCTCTCTTTGAGGTTGGCAGGAGTTGATTTAACAACCTTAGCCGCCTCCTCAAGCTCCTTCTCCATATTGCTGTAATAAGCGAATACATTGTCGCCTGTGATAGCCTCGATACGTCTTACGCCTGCAGCCACACCACTCTCCGAAAGAATCTTGAATACCTTGATATCAGATGTATTCTTTACATGTGTACCACCGCAGAATTCCTTAGAAAAATCGCCCATTGATACGACACGTACCTTTTCACCGTATTTCTCACCGAAAAGAGCCATGGCACCTGTCTTTTTAGCCTCATCTACAGTCATGATATCTGTGCGAACTTCAATAGCTTCGTTGATTTTCTCGTTTACGATATCCTCAACCCTTTTAAGCTCCTCAGCAGTCATAGCAGAAAAATGAGAGAAATCAAAACGTGTTCTCTCAGCATCCTGGTAAGAACCTGCCTGCTCTACATGTGTGCCGAGTACCTCACGCAGTGCCTTCTGAAGCAGATGTGTGGCAGAATGATTTCTGCATGTGTTTGTTCTTGTTTTTGTATCAACAGAAAGTGTAGCCTTCTCACCTGTGCGGATCATTCCCTCTGACACATATCCTACATGTGCATATCTGTTGCCGACAACCTTTACTGTATCCTCAACAACAAATGAACCGCTCTCTGTCTTTATGATACCCTTGTCACCCTGCTGACCACCCATTGTGGCATAGAAAGGTGTGTTTGGCACGATTACAGAGCCCTTATCACCATCTGAAAGAGCCTCGACTACATCATCCGATGTGGTAAGGAAAGCAATCTCAGCTGTGTCAGTAAGCTTGTCATAGCCTGTGAACTCTGTAGTAATTTCAGAATCTATATCATTGTAAACATTGGCATCAGCACCCATATAGTTTGTTTCCTTGCGGGCTCCTCTTGCCTTCTGTCTCTGAGCCTCCATACAGCTCTCAAAGCCAGCCTCATCATATGTGAAGCCCTTCTCCTCGAGAATCTCTGCCGTGAGGTCTACAGGGAAGCCGTATGTATCGTAAAGCTTAAATGCATCCTCTCCTGAGAGCACTTTGCTTCCATCAGCCTTCATGCGTTCTTCCATATCTGCAAGGATACCAAGACCCTGGTCAATAGTCTTTGCGAACTTCTCCTCCTCCTGAGTGAGTACCTTAAGGATAAAATCATTTCTCTCCTCAAGCTCCGGATATCCGTCCTTACTCTCATCAATGACAACCTGTGCGATTTTGCCAAGGAATGCTCCCTGTATGCCAAGTGTACGTCCATGCATAGCGGCACGTCTGATGATACGGCGAAGCACATAGCCCCTGCCCTCGTTAGATGGCATAACTCCGTCAGAAATAAGGAATGTTGACGAACGGATATGGTCTGTGATAAGACGGATAGAAACATCGTCCATCTCATCGACATGATATTTCTTGCCTGAAAGCTCGCAGACCTTGTCACGGATAGCCTTCATTGTATCAATATCGAATACCGAATCAACATCCTGCATTACCACAGCAAGACGCTCAAGTCCCATACCTGTATCAATGTTCTTGTGCTCAAGCTCAGTGTATCCACCGTGTCCGTCACCGTTAAACTGTGTGAATACATTATTCCACACCTCCATGAAACGGTCGCAGTCACAGCCTACCTTACAATCAGGCTTGCCACAGCCGTACTTCTCACCGCGGTCGTAGTAAATCTCAGAGCAAGGACCGCAAGGACCTGCGCCATGCTCCCAGAAGTTGTCACACTCGCCGGTCTTTGGATCTCTGTAGAAACGTGTAATACGATCTCCCGGCACTCCTACTTCCTTAGTCCAGATATCAAATGCCTCATCATCCTCACCGTAGATGGAAGGATAAAGCCTGTCCTTTTCAAGACCGAGCACCTCTGTCAAAAACTCCCATGACCATGCGATTGCTTCATGCTTGAAATAATCGCCAAATGAGAAGTTTCCGAGCATCTCAAAAAATGTAAGATGACGAGCTGTCTTACCTACATTCTCGATATCACCTGTTCTGACACACTTCTGGCATGTAGTCACACGGCGTCTCGGTGGAACCTCCTGTCCTGTAAAATATGGTTTAAGCGGTGCCATACCTGCATTAATAAGAAGCAGACTGTTGTCATTGTGAGGCACCAGTGAAAAACTCTTCATTGCGAGATGTCCCTTGCTCTCAAAGAACTCAAGGTACATACGACGTAATTCGTTAACGCCATAACTCTTCTTCATTACTTGAATCTCCTATTCTTTTGTCTTTGCGTCCTTCATTTTACGAAGCTTTACCCCTATTAAAGCCCCGCAAAAACCTATGGCCGCCAAAACAATCATAATAATAATATATTGTGCTACGCACATAAAAAAGTCCCCCATAATTACCCTCCTAAATTTATTGAACTAATTTATTATAAATGAATTTGTGAAATAATTCAATAGTTCTCTCCAAAAGCGAACGTCTGATTTTCACGTTCAATCTCAATCACCCTGTCAGCCTTGTCCTTATTGCTCAGTCTCTTCTTGTATTCAATGATACCGCTGTAGTCCTGCCACATGTGCATAGGGAAAACAAACTCTGCCGATGTATTTTGTAAAAAGAAATCAAAACCCTTGAACTGATACTCCATAAGCTTTGGATCCATCGGGAAAAAAGCCACGTTTATTGGTTTTTCCGAAAGCTTTTTTATCTCATGCCTGAAGGCTCTGCGCACTCTGCCGTTTATCAGATCGCCTGCACCATCCCACTCCCAGTCGTTTAAATCACCGGCATGAAACAGACTCACTCCGTTAGAAGTGACGTAAAACGCCACACCGGCATCGGTGGATCTAAGTGTCATTATATCCAGATCATCCACATGATATGTATTGTCAGGTGAAACAAATGTCACCCTGTCCCTGACAGCGGGATCAATGCCATGCTTTGACAAAAAATGCGGACTGATACGGATATCCTTTGAAAAAATATAATGTATATTCGGATATTTGTCAGCCAGACGCAAAATATCCATATCATAATGATCCTTGTGGCTGTGACTTGCAAACATATAGATTTTTGTATCCGGCTCATAAGATGGCAGCTTTCCGGTAAAATGCATACCCTCCACCTTGTCTCCATCAAAATAATCAAATATAAGCACCTTGTCATCCAGTTCCACAAGAAAACAACTGTGATGTATAAAAATTATCTGCATGTAACCTACTCTCTTTCGCTTTTTTTCTCTCTTTCCGCAAAGAAATCAGTCTTTATGTATCATTATGCTATCTTTATGCTATATAGTCAACTTATATTTCGTATAATATAGCAATTAAACTCTAATTACCAATCAATAATCATAAATGAGGGTCAAAATACCTTTTGGCCCTCATATCATTATATAATTATACAAATCATGCCGCCATTTGAGTCATTCACAATCTTTTGCATGGTTTCCTGAAGCTTTATCTGACACTCGTCATCCATCTGCATTATTTTGCTTCTTATTCCGTCTTCCATTAGCTCACCGACAGACTTTCCAAAAATATTAGTCTTCCAGACTCCACTGTCACTATTTTCACCATTTTTGATGTAATCTATCAGATCCTCTGCCTGTTCCCTGCTTCCGACTATCGGCGCTATCTCGGTCTCGATATTAGCCCTTATCATATGTATTGACGGTGAAATAGCCTTCATTTTTACGCCAAACTTGTTTCCATGGGCTATAAGCACCGGCTCCTCCATTCTGATATCAGACAGCTGTGGCATCACAACACCATAACCCTTCTGCTGCACCGATGAAAAAGCATCCTTAATCTTTTCGTATTCATTCTTTTCCTCAGTGAGTGAAAGAATCAGGGAAATCAGCTCCTTTTCCCCGGAAACAGTCACACCGCACAGCGCGGAAATATTCTCGTAGTAGTACTTCTCTGCAATCTCAATTTTGACCTTTACCACACCATCAGACAGTCCCATCCCGGCAAGCGATACCGCTTTTAATATATCCCCATCCGATTCAGGCATATCAGCGCTCATCAGTGCGACATCCTTCAGCTTTGAAGCCCTTGCAAGAAAAGTCTTTGCATATGTAATTACGGCCTGCTTTACATAATTGTCATAAGGCAGAAGCTGCACCCATTTCGGTATATCATAGTCCACTCTCGTGACTGCAAATTCATATAAGAGCTTTTCCATGATATCTGTAATCTGTCCCATGCAAAGCTTTTCACAGTCTATAGGAATGGCAGCCGCTTTATACTCTCTGCTAAGTGACTCGCATAAAAGTCTCGTTTCTGCCGCAAAAGGCTTTGTAGTATTTACCACAATTACAAATGGCTTTCCTGAAGCCTCAAGCTGCATGACGGTTTCTCTTTCTGCTGCTTCATAGCTCTGTCTTTTTATATCGCCTATGCTGCCGTCAGTGGTTACAAGCACAGCCACTGTCGAATGCTCCTCTATTACCTTTTTTGTACCTACAACTGCAGCCTCCTCAAAAGGTATATCCTCGTCGAACCACGGTGTTTTGACCATACGCTCGCCGTCCTCCTCGAGATAACCGACAGCATCCCCCACTGTAAAGCCCACACAGTCCACAAGGCGTACCTTCACAGCGCTGCCATCATCCAGACTGATAGTAACCGCATCCTGTGGAATAAATTTCGGTTCAGTCGTCATAATAGTCTTTCCTTTGCCTGATTGCGGCAGTTCATCGACTGCACGCTTTTTGGCATACTCATTGTCCATCTTCGGGATTACACAAAGCTCCATGAAATGCTTTATAAATGTGGACTTGCCTGTGCGCACAGGACCGACGACACCTATGTAAATCTCACCGTTTGTGCGGCATCTGATATCTTTATATAAATCAAACTCTTTACTGTCCATATTACTGCCCATAAAAGCTTCCTCCATACACTTTATTCTATAATCAAAGTGTATTCACCGGTGCAGTAAATTATTACAAATAAAAAGACCACAGGCATCAAAACATATAACCTGTAGTCCTTTGAAATAACATATAATATTTAAGTCAAACTACTTAGCAGCCTTTTTCTCACATCCTGCTGTCTTGCTTGTAGAAGCATCAGCTGTTTCTTTAGCATCTGATTTGTCAGAAGCCTCCTCAGGCTCCTCTCGCAGACGTGCGTACATCTGCATACACTTGTGGAGCTTCTTTGCAAGCTTATTGTCTATCTGCTCAGGAGTAGCTCTCCACTGCCAGTTGCCACCGGTAGTTGAAGGAATGTTGATACGGGCCTTAGAATCAAGTCCAAGCAGATCCTGCATAGGAACAATAGCCATATCGGCAACTGATGACCATGCCGCACGCATCATGCCCCAGTTGTAGCCCTCCTCCTTTGTGAGGTTTAAGTAATCCTTTGCAAACCTTACACTATTCTTTGGAGCTGTCTTCATCCAGCCCATAACTGTGTCATTGTCATGGGTACCTGTGTATACAACACAGTGCTGCGGATAGTTATGTGGCAGATAATCGCTATCTTCTCTTGAATCGAAGGCAAACTGGATAACCTTCATGCCCGGGAAGCCTGAATCCTTTAAAAGCTTCTTTACGGAAGGTGTGAGGAAGCCGAGGTCCTCCACGATGATAGGAAGCTTACCAAGCTTCTTCTCAAGCACGTTGAACAAATCCATGCCAGGTCCATCTTTCCACACACCGTTCTTTGCTGTATCATCCTTTGCAGGAATAGCATAGAATGAATCAAAACCTCTGAAATGATCGATTCGCACGATATCATAAAGCTTTGCCATAGCACTGATACGCTTTGTCCACCAGCTGTAGCTGTCCTTCTTCATAACATCCCATCTGAAAAGAGGATTGCCCCAGAGCTGTCCGTCAGCTGAGAAGGCATCAGGAGGACATCCTGCCACCTCGATTGGATTTAGGTCCTTATCGAGATAGAACTGTGTAGGATTAGCCCATACATCTGCTGAATCCATGGCAACATAAATAGGTACATCTCCGATAATTCTTATGCCCTTTTCATTAGCATATGCCTTTAAAGCAGTCCACTGCTTGAAGAAGAGATACTGGAGCATCTTGTAGAAGGCAATATCATCAGCATACTTCTCCTTTGCTTCTTCTATAGCCTCAGGTTTTCTCAATTTGAGAGCATCATCCCACTCGCTCCATGCCACTCCGCCATTGGCATCCTTTAATGCCATAAAGAGTGTGTACTCATCAAGCCACTCTGCCTCTTTACTGCAGAATGCTTCATAGTCAGCCGGTGTTTTCTTTGAAAAACGCTCATATGCCTTTCTTAAAAGAGCATATCTGTTGACATACATGATGCCATAGTCTACATACTGTGGCTTTTTGCCCCACTTATATGACTCGCACTCCTTCTTTGTCAGAAGCTTGTCCTTGCATAAAAGCTCCAGATCAATAAAATAAGGATTGCCTGCGAAGCTTGAAAATGACTGGTACGGAGAATCTCCATAGCTGGTAGGACAGATTGGAAGAATCTGCCAGTATGTCTGGCCTCCCTTCTCAAGGAAATCGACAAAACGTCTCGCCTCCTTTCCCATTGTTCCGATACCATACGGTGATGGCAGTGATGAGATTGGCATTAATACACCGCTAGTTCTCATGTTATTTTTCCTCCCTTTTGTTGTATACGCATTGTATAGGCCGCGTGAGCCTGTATTTTAAAATAATATATAATATACAGATGAAATCATATGATA
>ERZ1034952.2575-NODE-2575-length-13191-cov-4.679583_pt1 | contig 13191 bp, 7 predicted proteins | sample MGYA00520625_ERZ1034952 | MGnify/ENA primary metagenome ERZ1034952 (study PRJEB33766, sample SAMN09781773) | gut metagenome | biome: gut microbiome | host: Homo sapiens | place: Madagascar | study: EMG produced TPA metagenomics assembly of the PRJNA485056 data... | reverse complement strand
TTCTTGTTGTAGAGAGACAGATCCACCAGCTGTAACTACTCTATAATTCTTTTCTGATAAAAGTTCCTTTAAATCCGCTATAATTCTACTTGATACTTCATTTATCAAAGCTTTGGTGGGTACAACTATCGCAAAGTTGTTTTGGCCTCCATTAATGATATGCTCTTTAATAAATATTCTCATTACAAAGGATTTTCCCATTGAAGTCGGGCCAGAGTAACTGAAGCGTTCTTTATCAAGTGAATCAAAAACAGCACGCTGAGATTTGAAAAAGTAACCATCCGATTGAGAAGGGATTTTCAAAATAGATTTTTTATATTCTTCGTAGGCTTCTTCAAAGGTATTCGTAGGCGCATACGTATTTTGATAGAGGGATAGTCCTCTATAATTACAAACATTTGTTAAAACCACGCCCATAACAAATTCGATAGATTTATTTTGGGGATATAGTGTATTCAAAAGTGCAACTATTTCTTGCGCCCAAACTTTATGTAGCTCTGCTTTTTGAGGATCTGTTGATTTAGATAATAAGTCGGCAAAACGAAGAGCATCTACAAGATTGAATTCTAAAGGCGCTGTTTGCGAAATTCCAAAAAGCTTCAATGAATAATTGAACAGTATAGAATTGTAAATTTCTTGCAAGTATTCGTTAGATTCAATATCTTTAAAAATACTGTCACCAAGCGTATTGCTCATATGCTATTCACCTTTCAACTTCTTGATGATACTTGCTCGATCGACTTTAGCGTTGTTAAACGGAAGAATGTAGAAATAAAAGGAATATCCTGTTAATCCGGAAGTGTTTATCTTCCTCTCTATATATGATGCAACGTTATCGAGATCTTTTTTTAGCTTTTCATTTACAGCATTTCGAAACTCCGAATTCGAATATTTTGTTGCGTCTATACCTAATGTATATCCAAGGAATATGCCGAAAGCATTGTCAATGCTAATAGTCTTATCTCTTTTTAACGGTAGAATAAGTGACTTTATAAACTCTGTTGTTTTTTATCAAATGATTCAGAGAGGATATTCTTTTCAATTAATCTCAATTCATTATCAGGGCTGTTTGACACTTTCTTAATTGATTCAAATGCTTCATCAACAGCTTTTTTCAAATTCCCTATGATTTTGGATTCTCCTAAAATTAGCTGAAAATTTTTATTATCCAATTGAAAGAGATGTACACCATCACTGCCGAAAACATACTGATTACCAGCTGTTTTTAACTCCACCTTACTTAGAAGTTTGGGCGCATTGAGTTTGTTTTCAAGAAAAAGATATAATAATATTTCACCTAATTCACCACCAGCACCATAATCGTCTGGATTATCAGCTTTCCTTAAAAGCTCCATTGCCTTTAGCCCAATTGCTTCTGCGTCACCTTCGGTTTTGAATTGCTCGATAGATGCCCTTGAAAACACATATCTACCGATATTCCTTTGCAATAACTGATGTAAACTGGTGTATGTAAATTGGTTATTGGAGATATCGAGATAAAACAAACGCAAGCAATTATTATTCTTCAGGTTGAGCTTTTTTGTACTATCTACTTCAGAAAAAACTGCATCAAATCCATTACAGATACTACTATTTGGCAAAGCATTCATTTTATCATCTCCGTTTTTAAGTAGCATTCTTATTTCCAACAATCATTAAAACTGCCATTTTATACCGCTGTTATGTATTGTTTCAAATCGAAACAGAATTCTTTGTATCTTTCGTCAGAATCCGTACTTATAAGTCTGTCTAGTTTCACTTTTCAGCCCGCAATAGGGAAAAGCGCGCAATTGTTTATGGCATATTTACGCATTGCTTTTATTACTGGAGAATTTGAATTTAGATTTGTGAGAGTAACTTCTGCGTCTTTATTAACTCCCATCACGAAAGCACAAACATGGTTTTCCGTTGATTCCCGCAATTTTAAAGATTCTGATTTTAAATATGCTTACTAAGGGAGGCAAGTAACTAAAGTAGGAACTCAGTCCATAGCGCACTTTAATAATTTTCTATGTTGTATAGTGCTTTCGGTTTTGTACTTTTATTATACTTCTATCAAATTATGCACGCAAGAGCGTCTTTCTGCTTGAGAAGGGTTTCTAAAAAATATATATTCGAATTTTCTGGACTGTACAGCCATAAGGCAAATGATTACGAAATAGCGGAGAACTTCACTAAATTAAAAGTAGACATCTATGGCTGATTTTCAACTGGCAAGCAGTGTCCGGGTGCTACCCGGACGCAATTTGCTTGTTGGGGTGCCTCCCCAATCCCCGAGAACAGCCCTGCGTGCTGGCTGCGCATTTTTGAAAAATGCTTTTCTGAGTACATTCTGCAAGACAGAATGTATTATTTCTCAGAAATGGAATCCATATAATCTAGCTTACTTTCGTTCAAAAGCATCTTGCGCTCCCGCCATTGTGACATGTGTTGATCTAAAATCGCGATGAACTCTAAACCGTGATTTTTGACCTTCAGATGTGCCAGCTCATGCAGGATCACATATTCAAGACACTCTATCGGCTTCTTTGCCAGCTGAAGATTCAGCCAAATTTTTCGGGTGTTGGTATTGCAGGTTCCCCAGCGGGTGGTCATGTACTTGCTCTGCCAGCTGCTGCAATGCAGACCAGTGATTTTCTCCCATTTGGGCAGATACTTTTCTACCTCTGCCTTCAGTAAACCTCGATACCACTCATTCACAAAAGCTTCACGCTGTTTTGCGGTACTTTCTTGCCGCACGGTTAGAATTGCCTGATTGCCATCCAGTACAAGAGAATTGCCTTTGTAGCTGTATGCGACTTGCAGGAAATACTGGTGTCCCCACACATAGAGTGTTTCGCCGGATACATATTCCCGCTGGCTTTGCCGGGGCTGTGCTTCAAACCTGGCCTGCTGTTTCCTGATCCAGCCAAGCTTTGTCCTGACAAACATGGTAATGGCTTCGTCTGGCATGGCTAACGGCGCGGAAACCCGGACTTTACCATCCGGAGGAAGGACAGAAAGATGCATATTCTTGATTTCCTTTTTGACGATCTCCACAGAGATATCCGCGATCTGAATCTGCATCAATATTCCTCTTGCTCTACAACAATGCGATAGATCCGTTCTACTTCATTGTCATCATTTACGATTTGGTATAAAGCACGTTTGATCCTGTTTTCCTTTGCGGGATTATTGCGAAAGCCGTCCTGCTTTGCTTTCATAATCGCCTTGTGAAGCTTCAACGCATACACTTCATCTTCGCCGCAGTTGTCATACAAGGCACGGAGGCCGCCATGACCGCGTATACTTTCCGGATAGTGGGTATTCTCTTCCGGTTTCGTTGCGTTCTTTGCCAGTTCTACATAAGCATCCAGCAGTTCGGAATACTGGATAACACCCTTTTTCCGGTCAATCATGAGCTGCTCCAGAATCGCAGACATTCGGGCATAGTAGGCCGGATTGATGACCATGCGTTCAACAACCTTTTTGCGGATGTTGTTCTCAATAGACTCTGCGGCACTTTCCTGTCCGGCAGTATTGTCTTCGTTTTCCAGATTGCCCTCTTGGGAAAGGATGAAATCCAGCAATGTAAAGTCATCCAGCATACCGATTTTCTGGGAATCCGCAGCAGCAATATAGTTATCGATCAGATACCGCATACCGGGCTCGTATGCCTTCAGGTCAATAAAGTCGCCGCTGGCTCTGCCGATTTCGTCCCGAAGCGCAAGATAGAAGGACACTCTTTTGTCCAGCGTTTCCTGTTCAGAAGCGGAGTATCCGGCATCATTCATGCGGGGCTTCCATTCCGCAAAAGCGCGGACCAGTCTGCCGACCAGCTTGTATAGCTTCTCCCGGAGACGTGCAAAGGCATCGTCCATGTCTTCATCCTGCCCACTCTCGCCACAGAAGTAGTGCTGATATTCCAGTTTTCCTCTGGGATATTCCACACCTTCACACAGTTCGTCCAGTTTTTCAAGAACGCTCTCAAAGTGTTTTTTCGCTTCGATGGTGCGGTCTTTCAGCAAACCTTCCACATCTTCGGCATCATAAGCTTCAAAAGCACCGGCGGTGTACTTGTTGACGGCATCCGTCAAATCACCGAACAGTTCCTTGTAATCTACAATGTAGCCGAATTCCTTGCTCTCGCCATCCAGCCGATTGACGCGGCAGATGGCTTGGAACAGGCCGTGATCGTGCATCGCTTTGTCTATATACAGATACGTACAGGGAGGCGCATCGAAGCCGGTGAGCAGCTTATCCACCACGATCAGCAGCTTCATGTTGGCGGGTTCCTCTACAAATTTCCGCTTTGCTTCTGCTTCAAAGGCTTCTGCCTTTTTGGTGATCTGTGTCTTATCCTCAGTGGGATCAACGCCGATCATCTTCAGATAAGTGCTATATTTTTCAAAGGTCTCGGTCTCTTCGTCATCGCTGACGGTATCCGTGCGAAGATCGCCAGCACTTGGCGTATAGGAAGAAATAATGGCACACTTCTGAAACCCCTTGCCCATAAAGATCTCGTAATATTTGCAGGCAGAATATACGGAACCGGCAACCAGGATCGCATTTCCGTTACCGTCCATCAGTCTGGCTTTTGTCGCAAAATCAAAAATGATATCATTTGCGATCTTTTCCAGACGAGAACGAGAAGAAAATACCTTCTGTAGATTTCCCCAGTACGCTTTCAGCTTGGCCTTCGCTCTGGGGGCAAGTCCAATGGTCTTGGCATCAAACCAAGTATCGATTTTTGCCTGGGAGGTGATATCCTGGGGAATCTCCCTTGCTTCATAACGCAGATCCAGCACCACGCCATCCCGGACGCCCTCGTTGAACTTGTAGGTGTGGATGTATCCGCCAAAGATTTCCAGACTGGTCTTCTTGTCTTTTTTCAAAAGCGGGGTACCCGTGAAACCGATAAAGATTGCATTGGGGAGGATCGCCTTCATGGCCTCGTGGAGCTTGCCGGACTGGGTGCGGTGGCATTCATCCACAAAAACCACAATATCGCCCTTTGCAGAAAAATCCTTTGGCAAAGCATTTTTCAAATCTTCGATATATTTCTCATAATCTTTTTCCGAGCTATCGCTGCCGCGCTTGCCAAATTTGTGTACCAGGGAACAGATCAGCCGATCTTCATAGGAATTCAGCCGTTCCAAAAGGTCCTTGCCGCTCTTGGTGCGCTTGATATCCTCATCCACACCCCGATAGAGCTTTTCAATCTGATCGTCCAGCTCCTCCCGGTCTGTGACGATCAGCACGCGGGCATTGGCGTTGCTGGCAAGAATCCATTTAGAGAGCCATACCATCGTCAGGCTCTTGCCGCTGCCCTGGGTGTGCCATACGATACCGCCCTGGTGCTTGTCCGTCAGGCGATGCTGCGCTCGCTTGATGGCATAATACTGGTTATAGCGGCAGACCTTTTTGATCCCCTTATCGAAGATCACAAAGTTGTGGATCAGATCCAGGAACCGCTTTTTGTAAAACAGCGCAAAAAGCTGCTTTTCCAGCTTTCCCGGAATACTTTCGCAATATTCCTCAACCTCAATATCCACGATATCGCGCTCCGGCTGATGTTCGGAAAAACCATCCTCCTTCCATTCCAGATAGTGCTTCTCCGGGGTAAGGAGCGTACCATAGCGCAGGCCTTCGCTGTCGTTTCCGGCCATGCAGAACTGTATGGTGGTAAAAAAGTGTTCTATGAAATTGGCTTTCTGATTGGTCAGATTCTGCCGGATGCCCTCAGACACGGATACGCTGCTCCGCTTCAGTTCAATCACGGCCAATGCAATGCCATTCACATAGATCACAAGATCCGGGCGCTTGGTGTTGCCGCCTATAACGGTCACTTCTTCGGCAATATAAAAATCATTTTTGCCAGCATCCTCGAAGTCGATAAAATACACCGTCTTGGGAGGCAGATCGGCGGCTTCTTTGACCTTTGCACCGTATTTCAGCAGGGAGTATGTTTCCTTGTTGGCATGGTATAAGCCCTGCTGCAGGTTGGTAGATGCTTTAACCAGGGCATCCACTGCATTGGCAGCCAGCTTTTCGGGGTAACCCTGCTTCACCAGCCAGGCATGCAGACGCTCCTGCATGATGTTGCTGTTTTCGCTGTCATGCAGGCTGCCCAGGTATGTATAGTGCAGGTTCTTCTGAAAGAACTTGACTACGCGGGTTTGCGTTTTTCGTTCGCTGTCGCCAATGTTGGGCATGGAAGTACCTCCTCTATGCTGTTATCGCGCAAAGTTGCTATCGATAAACCGCTCAATGTTATTCTGGAGCGAAGCAAAATTCTCTTTCGTAAACAGATATTCACTGAAATCTCTAACAAGGGTATCCTCATCGACTCTTTCTGTAGCGAGTCTCTTTAGAATCAACTCATACAGAGCTTTACCGCTTGCATCTTGCATGACGTAGGCTTTGCTACGGCAGCCCTTTACAATCTCATCAAAAGAAGTTAGGGTGAAATATCTGTTCCCGAAATATGTAATAAAGGTAGTGTCTTTATCTATAAGAATTTTTTGATAAAGATATTTTTCTAGACTCTTTATCGGAAGGAAGAGCTTTTTTAGCGCTTTATACTCTGCGCACTTGTTGACATCTTCTTTAACGTCACCGTCAATGATAGAGAAAGTAAACTTATCTCTTCCTAGAATATTCTGCTCGCAAAAATTCTTTTGGAGTTCCAGCGTATTTTTCCAACCACCCACAGGAAGAACATTCATAAGCAGGTTGTTCCTGGTTCTATAATCGGCAATAAGCTTTTTTACCATTAGTTCAGCGACCTTATCTTCGACCAAGATAGTGCAATCATAGCCATCATGATTATACAGACTACGAATTGCATACTGGGGATAGCACGGAGAAATAATCTTGGCTTCACCAGCGTCGTTTTTCATGTAGTAAATGTTACGAGGATGGAGTTTCCGAATTAGTTCAGATGAATGAGAAGAAAACAAAACGGTCAGATCTTTCCTTGCTATCATTTCTTCTAGGTATTCAAGAAGCCGGTCTATAGAACTTGGGTGTAACGCAAGTTCGACTTCGTCAATAAATACAAACAGCTTATCTGAGAGAACGTGGTGTGGATGGCGGATTTCTTTTGGATTCAGTGCAGAGGAATTGATGAAATTGAGCAAGGAAATTAGCATACACTCTCCAGAGCTCATTTTATATTTACTGATATATTTTCCATTTTCAAGCTGGAGAAAATACGGCATATTACCCAAATTATATTTTCTTGCAACATCCATATTTTTTAATCTAAATAGTTTTTTATAATGACCTTTTTCTCCGTGTAAGATAATACTCAAGGCATCTTTCAAAGCATCCGCCGCAGGAACAAGCTTATCAACAAACTCCTGATCGCTAGTCAGATCATCCAAGTTTTTCATGTCCTCGAATCGTGTCCCCGTGAAAATACTACCTTCATAGATACCATAAAACTGTATTTCTAAGTCAGAAGGAGTTAGTTTACCAGTTGTTCCGTTATAACTCCATACGGTTTCTTTATCCATGCACTTTAATGTGATTTTAGATTCAGGTGAAAGCTCTGATTCACCTAGGCGTTTTAATGTTTGACGATATACTACAGAGGCAATCGCTGACATTAATGTACTTTTTCCTGCTGCGTTTTCACCAACAAGCGCATAAATACCTTTGTCAAACGAAAATGTATATTCAAAATGATCAATATTTTTTATTTTTTCTATCTCTAAATACAAATCTAGTGACATTATTTCTATCTCCTTTACACAAGCCTGATTTTCCCTGTCAGAAGCTGCTGCATCATGCCTTGCTTAACCTGACGGTATTTTTTCAACTTCTGCTCTAATGCTTCAATCTCAGAATCTATATTGGATAAAATTTCCGCAATGGCTTGCTGTTCCTCATAGTCCGGTACAACCAACTCCGTCTGCGCAACACTGGCTTTGCTAACAGAGGACACTTTGGTTCCAACGATGTATGGAATCAGCTGGTCATGATAACAAGCCGCATTCAGATAATAACCCAGAAACTTAGGCGCAAACCTGACTTTAGGTCTGCACAAAAGGGTATGCTGACCAGCCAAAATGGGATAATCTACATTGACTACTTCTAGTACCTTTCCTACCGTTTCATCCTCTGCGGTATCAGCCATGATAATATCACCAGATTGTAGGTAACACCGATCTGCAAATCTTGCCAGATCAACTTCCTTGGAAATATAGGGAATTGAATCACTGGAACCATTCACATAAGCACCGTATTTTGTAAGAATATCACCATAATGGATATTTTTAACCTTGCCACTTTCACTCATCTGCGCTCTGGTAAAAGCATTGCTTGGAATGAAGTCGAACAATGCTACAAAAGTGAAACGCTGCCACTCCCTAGTAAATCCTGACAAGCGCCTCTTACCGGACAGCAGTTTCTGCATTGCCCCCTGCCTAATGGCTTTTTTCTTAGAAACCAGCTGTTCCAATGTTTTAACCATTTTGTCCATGTCAAAAATTGCTTTGGCAATGCCTGTTTGTTCGGCAATCGATGGAACCGGGATCAAGCAGTTAGCAATCTGCGATTGATCAATGGTTGTCATTGTAGCAACTTTCGCATTGGAAACAAAATATCTCCGGGAAGCCTGAGAAATACATTGTAAGTAGAGGTACATAGGATCAACTTTGGCTGTATCTGTCTTGAATCGTACTACATGGCTATCGAAAACAGTAATTTTGTCATCAGCATCCTTGTACCAATTGCAGTATGCAATTCCCGAGGGAACAATTGAGGATCGAGTAAAAAATAAATCTCCATTTTTTACTCGAAATCTATCTATCTCATCTTTTGTGGCATTAAATTTATCAAGTTTCTTCGTTGTAATGGGCGCAGTTTCATATAGATTTCCAACGTTAAGGAAATATACGCCGGCACCTTTTCGAGAACATTCGTAAAAAGTACCGTTTTGCATACCTCCGTCAGAAAGATTGGCTAACTTTTCAATCTTCCAATTCTCCGGAATTACGCCAACCTCTGTCTGCTTATACCCCGGCTTTACCACACAAACCCCATCCTTTCCAGATGGGCCTTAACTTTGGCCTCCAGCACTTCTGCTTCCTTGGCAAGGAATGGCAGGTCATATTCATACCGTTCTGCCAGCTCGATGATCCGGTTTGCCATATTGTGGGATGCGGTGACATACAGCGCCTTGATGCCCTCAAAAATGGAATAGTACCACTTCCGGTTGACCAACAGTTCCAGAATTTCCTCGTCCGTCAAAAGGGAATACTTTTCCTTCACCTTTTCTTCCAGCAGGGCATTCAGTTCCTTTACCAGCTTGGTCTGCTTGGAAATTACATCCAGGAGGTCGGTATACTGCTTCAAAGCCGCATATTCTTCACCATTGGGATCCGTTTTCTTCAAAGTTTTCAGTCTGGCAGCGACAGACTTATTATCCACCTTATCCTTATCATTCAGATGGTCTTTCAGATACCCCTCGTCCCCGGTCTGCTCTTCCATCAGTTCATCCAGACGGCTCTGGGTCTCTTCCACAACAGCCTGGCCATCGTCAATTGCCTTGCGTTCAGCGGCAAAGAACACCTTTTCAATCAATGCCTTGGGCAGAAGAACACCTTCCCAGCCAACAACACGCTCCTGCCCTTTCTTCTTGCCGGAGGTGTATACACCCATAATGTCTTCTGTCTTTCTGGCGGCGGCGTAGCCGTCAACAGAAACCAGATACACATCGTCACCCATGACTTCCTGCCAGTAGGACAGTAGGACTTCGTACACATCATGCTTGTCCACCAGTTCCAGCCCATCAAAGGCTGCAATCAGTCGTTCTGCCAGCTCTGTGATATACTCTTTAATGTTTATATTCTCGTCAATACTGCGCAAGCCGGTATCCACTTGGGTACACCATGCGACAAAAGCATCATCAATGCGGCCGGCATAAGCGGAAAATTCCTCGTCATTGTAAACGGTGTTGCGCACATTCTCCTTGGGGATATTGAGCTGATAGTATCCTTCCCGCAGTACAGAAAAAAGCTTCGCTTTCAAGCCGGGAAACAAGATCCAGTATTTGCCCATGGACTCCACATCTGCCGCAGGAATGCCGCCGTGCAGATGGGCTTCAATATCCTGCAGGTCTTCCGGGGTGGAGCTGTCAATGTAACGGGGAATGTTCAAATTATACTCGTTCTTGATCTTGATCTCGTCATTGGGAACAAACCGGGCATACTTGGGATTCGTGGTGATCTGCTGATTGAAAGTGGTCACGATCTTGTAGATATCCCGCTCACGCAGGCGGTTTTTGCTGCTGTCCTTCACAAAGTCATGGCTGGCATCGATCATAAAGATCCCCTCGCGCTCGTCTGCATCGGACTTATCCAAAACGAGAATGCAGGCAGGAATGCCGGTACCGTAGAACAGGTTGGCAGGCAGACCGATGATTCCCTTGATATATCCCTTATCGATGATCGCCCTGCGGATGGTTGACTCCGCATTGCCACGGAACAGAACACCGTGGGGCAGCACGACCGCAGCTTTACCGGTGGACTTCAAGGATTTCAAAATGTGGAGCAGCCAGGCAAAGTCACCGTTCTTTTCGGGCGGCCTGTCCCCATAACCATCAAATCTTCCGTAGTCCTTCAAGCCATCAGTCCAGTTTTTGAGAGAAAACGGCGGGTTGGCAACCGCAAAGTCGAAACGCTTCAGCACTTCATGATCGGTACCGGGTTCAAAATACTTCGGTGCAGAGAAGGTATTGCCTGCCTCAATTTCGCCGGTAGCTTTGTTGTGCAAAACAAGGTTCATCTTAGCAAGACCGGCGGTAGTAACTTCTTTTTCCTGACCGTAGATAGCGATTTCAAATGGAGCTTCATTGGCAGCGCGGATCAGGAGCGAACCAGAGCCGCAGGCGGGGTCATAAACAGTGTAATCTTCGTCTCGTTCTTTGATTTGGTCAATTCCAATCACTTTTGCCAAGATACGGGATACCTCGGCAGGGGTATAGAATTGGCCCTTGCTCTTGCCGCTCTCCGTGGCAAAATTGCGCATCAAATACTCGTAGGCATCGCCCAGAATATCATCGCCACCGGCTTTGTTGGTTGCAAAGTTGAACTCTGGGCGCTGGAAAATGGCAATCAGCCCGGTGAGCTTATCCACCATTTCCTTGCCGGTGCCCAACTTGGCCTCGTCATTGAAATGCGCATTATCAATGACACCACGGAGCTTGTTGTTGCCGGCTTCGGCAAGCTTGGCGATCACCTTGTCCATTTTCTCACCAATGTTCTTATCGCCTTTCAACGCAACAAGATCGTCGAAGCTGCCGCCTTCGGGAACGGTGATGTCCGCATATTTTACGCCCTTGAATTTGTCTGTAACATACTTTACAAACAGCAGGGTCAAAATATAATCCTTATACTGGGAGGTATCCATGCCTCCTCTCAGCTTATCGCAGCTCGCCCAAAGGGAGCTGTACAACTCATTTTTCTTTATGGCCATATTGGTTTACCACGCTTCTCTTAATTTGTTTTTCTGTCTTCCCGCAAATCGGCTCTTCGGAAACCGCACTGTGTTATCTTTTCAACTTGTATACGCGGTTCTTATTGCTGCCTTCTGCAACAATAACATCCTCATCCAGGAGCTCCTTTAACAGCTGCTTTACCCGCGTACTCTTAACGCCCAGCAGCTCAGCAATATCTGCATTCTTCGCAGAAGCATGATCTGTAAGATACATGATGATTTCATTCTTCTGCCGAGCGGTTTTTATCGTCACTTTTTTATCGTCACTTTTTATCGTCACTTTTTTATCGTCACTTTTCTTGAATGCCAGCGACAACATAATGCGGTCAGGCTCAAAGCTTTCAGAAATTACAGGCGCAGTCCATCCCTGCTCACGCCACACCCGGAAGATATTCGGAATGCCGCTGCCTGCGCGCTCACCAATATCAATCAGATTGAACATTTTCAGCATGGTACCGTTGCGGGGATCGGATACGCCGCCGCTCTTTGCGGTGTCGATCTCGATACGGAAGTTGCCTGGATTGGACATAATGATGGAATCCCGCTTTTTAATAATTACCAAACCCTGTCGCCCATAATAGTCAGCATTGACCAGACAATTGGCCAGCGCCTCCCGTAGAGCCTGATGCACAGAGGTATCATCCACACGGGTACCGCCCTCCATTTTGAAAGGTACTTTAATATCCTGCGTCAACTTGTTATAAACGCGGAAATAGAAATCATATACATTTCCGCTCCAATCGCCGGAGGAGGAAATCATGCGGTCAGTCCAGCGGGTATCGGTATCATACTGCTCCTGATAATCAAGAAAATAGGAATTATATTCCCGCACAATGTCATATTCATTACCGAACATGAGCAGCCCAGCCGAGGTGGGATGCTTCTTACCATCGGAGCCAATGCCTACAGCGCCGAGCTTCAGCAGAAAATCCTCATCCTCCAAAGCCTCCCATACATGACCGGGACGGGAAAGGCGCATTCGCTGACGATAGCTGCGGACGCTTTCTCTGTTGAACACACTCATGTCCATTTCGTTCAGAACCAGCATATCCTGCGTCTTTACGGATGCATCGCGCACCATGGCTTGATATTCCTCTTTGGTGCATTTATAATCACCCTCACCGTTGCGGCGATAGGTAGACAAGGGATTCCCATCAACGTAGACTGGGCGATAGGAGCGCTCAGCACGGGGTACGTTGATGACCACAATATGATTGCCGTCCACCTCTTGCATAAACACATCCTTGGAAGATAAAATGTTCACGCTGGTCTTGTTTGGATTGTTGACAACATTCCAAAACTCCTTGATAAGCCGTTCTGGGTCAGGGAGGTCAACAGCGTGCAGCGTCTTGTCGGGCCATTCTTCCACACCCAACAGAATAATACCGCCAAGCGTGTTGGCAAAGGCAGAGTAAGTTTCCCAAATACTTCTGGGTAGACCGCCCATGGCCTTTTTCGCTTCAATGCGGTTATTCTCTCTATATTTTTCGAGATTGTTGAAGTCAATCATACCGCACCCTCCTGAATTCGATTCTCACGCCAGCTCTTTTCAAGCGGCTCATAGGGAAGATCGTGCTCTTCACAATACTGCTTCAGGGCTTTCATTGCTCTAATATTAGGGCGGGCCTTTCCATTTTCCCAACGATTCACAGTCGTAAAAGAAACGCCGAGAGCGTTGCCGAATTCTGTTTGATTCATCAGACAAGA
>ERZ1034952.2574-NODE-2574-length-13192-cov-9.695440_pt1 | contig 13192 bp, 14 predicted proteins | sample MGYA00520625_ERZ1034952 | MGnify/ENA primary metagenome ERZ1034952 (study PRJEB33766, sample SAMN09781773) | gut metagenome | biome: gut microbiome | host: Homo sapiens | place: Madagascar | study: EMG produced TPA metagenomics assembly of the PRJNA485056 data... | reverse complement strand
ATATACAAGAATTTCTTCTGCGCCATCAATCGGAACAGCACTTAAATTGAGGAGCACGCGGAATTCCTTTTCCATTTCGACTCCGTCAGCTGTCAGAGCAAGGCGTTTGAGAATTGCCTGCCAGCGTACATAAAACAGATCATCCATCGTCAGTTCTTTACGCTCAATTCGATGCCAGATTTTATTATTTTCCTCTGTAAATATCGTGTACATTTCTGGATTGTAGTTCAAACCAGCTTTTTGGAAACACTGCTCCATAGCCCATGCTGCAGCTGCATCAAAATCCAGAAGTGTATTATCTATGTCCAGAAAGAGGACTTTTATCTTATCGTTCATATCCAGATCCCTTTTAATCTCGTTTTATAATAACCATATCATAGATTTGTTTTCTTTCCAAGATGAAACAAAAATTCCCCAAATTTCCTGCTTTGTGTTATAGTAAGTATGATTGAAATCATCAAAAGTCCCCAAACTGGGTGACTACAGACATAAGTAAGAGGGAGGTCATTTTATGTTTGATTTTATGGTAACTGCTGATGGCGGATTAACAACTGCCGGATATGCCATCACGATTATTGCAGGAATTGTTCTGTTTTTTCTGGCAATTTATCTGGCAGGAAAGAAATCAGAAAGGAAAAAGCTTACTGCAAGACAGCTGGTATTCTGTGCCGTGGCTATTGCATTAGCCTTTGTTACCTCATATCTGAAAATTTTCAGCTTGCCGTGGGGAGGCAGTGTCACACTTTGCAGTATGCTTTTTATTGTACTGATTGCAAACTGGTATGGTGTAGGCACTGGAATTATGGCAGGACTTGCCTACGGAATCCTGCAGTTTATCCAGGAACCTTATATCCTTTCCTTTTTCCAGGTATGCTGTGATTACATACTTGCATTTGCAGCACTTGGTGCGGCTGGATTCTTTGCAAAACAGAGTCACGGACTGCTGAAAGGATATATCGTTGCAGTGATCGCCAGAGGAGCATTTCATGCTCTTGGCGGATACCTTTATTGGATGAGTTATATGCCGGAAAATTTTCCGAAATCACTTACAGCTGTATATCCAATCGTATACAATTACAGCTATCTTCTTGCAGAGGGAATTATCACAGTGATCATTATTTCCATACCTGCAGTTGCAAAGGCACTGAATCAGGTAAAACAGGCTGCCCTGCAGTAAATAGAATCATCAAAAATAAGACATCCCGGAACCTTAAGGCTCCGGGTTTTTCAATTATATAAAATAAAAATAGTTTTACTGAGAAACCAGTTGAGACTTTTCATAAGGTGTATTAAGATGGAGATAATACAAAACAGAAAGTGAGGAGGACAATGGCAATACAGGTAAAAAGTGAAATTGGCAAGCTGAAAAAAGTTATGCTCCACAGACCGGGTAAAGAACTGGAGCACCTCGTGCCGGGAGACCTGGAACGTCTGTTATTTGACGATATTCCATATCTCAAAGCTGCTCAGAATGAACATGATCTTTTTGCTGGTATTTTACGAGAGCAGGGAATAGAGGTAACTTATCTGGAAGACCTGACGGCAGAAGTTCTGAAAGACAACGCGGAGTTGAAGGAACAGTTTATTGTTCAGTTCATTGAAGAAGGAGAGGTGAATGATACAAGAGTTAAAGAAAATCTTGCTTCATTTCTGATGGAAATTCCTGATGAAAAAGAACTGGTAATGAAAGTAATGTCAGGTGTAAGAGATGAAGAACTGAAAATCAGGACAAAGGGGCCGCTGGCAAGTCTTTTGGATACAGAAAGTCAGTTCCTGTTAGATCCTATTCCAAATCTCTATTTTACGAGAGATCCATTTGCAAGTATCGGAAACGGTGTAAGTCTTAACTGTATGTATTCCAGGACCAGAAGAAGAGAGACAATATTTGGAGAATATATATTGAAGTATCATACGGAGTTTGCTGGACAGACCCCGTTTTATTATGACCGAAAACAGCCATATTCTATTGAGGGCGGGGATATTCTGAATATCAGTAATAAAGTTCTGGCTGTTGGTATTTCGCAGCGAACAACACCAGAGGCAATTGAGTTATTGGCGCAGTCAATCTTTGCAGACGAAAACACAGAGATAGATACAATACTTGCTTTGGATATTCCGGCGATGCGGGCATATATGCATCTGGATACTGTTTTTACACAGGTGGATTATGATAAGTTTATCATTCATCCGGGTATCCTAAGAACGCTTCGTATATTTGAAGTGAAAAAAGGAGAAAAAACAGGAGAATTAAAGGTAACAGAAAAAGCGCAGACTTTGAAGAATATCTTAAAAGAAAGTCTGGAAGTAGATAATGTAACACTGATTCACTGCGGTGGAAAAGATATGATCGTATCCGAGCGTGAGCAGTGGAATGACGGATCAAATACGCTTTGTGTCGAACCAGGCAAAGTAGTGGTTTATGATCGCAACTATGTGACAAATCAGATTCTGAGGGATAATGGCATAGAGGTACTGGAAATGCCAAGTTCTGAGCTGTCCAGAGGTCGTGGGGGACCGCGCTGCATGAGTATGCCGCTTATACGAAACAATCCGTAGGTATCATAGTTATGGGGCTTTTGATCTAACATCTTATCAAAATTGACAGAAAATGGGGGAAATAATATGTCATTTGAAATGCCAAAATATCATCATCCGAATTTCGAGGAAGAAAAATTCGTAAATGCACCAGACGTAGTGTATGAAAAAGCAGAGAAGGACGGCGTAGCACCGGAAAATTATCACAGTACATCGATGTATCCGGAATATTTTAAAATCGATGGACAGTGGAAACTGGCAGAAGAAAGCCGTATGGATTCCTGTGTTATCCTTCGTGATGACGGAAGACTGGATGTAGTGGAAGCAAGAAATATCAAAAAAGGTGACCTGGTGATTCTTGGAAGAACAGAGAAATGCGAAGAAGGTATCTACATGCATTGTAATGGTTTTGTAGATGAAGAACATGAGCTGGACGATCAGTTCGTATTCCGCCAAGGAAGAAGCCGTGAAACATCTTATGCACGTGATTATGATAAACTGTTTGAGCTTCTGAAATATGAAAAAGAACACGGAAATATTGTATGGGTCATGGGACCGGCATTTGCTTTTGATGCAGACGCAAGAAGAGCCATGCAGCTTCTGATCGAAAATGGGTATGCACATGGAGTGATGGCAGGAAATGCTCTTGCCACACATGATCTGGAAGGTGCGCTTCTTCATACCGCGCTTGGACAGGATATCTATACACAGAGATCGCAGCCTAATGGACATTACAATCATCTGGATATATGCAATAAAGTGCGCAGAAGTGGTTCTATCCCACAGTTTATCAAGGATTATGACCTGGATGATGGAATCATCTGCAGCTGTGTAAAAAATAATATTCCTATCGTTCTTGCAGGCTCTATCCGTGATGATGGTCCGCTTCCGGAAGTAATCGGTGATGTCTATGAGGCGGCAAATACGATGCGTGGAATGGTGCGCAAAGCAACAACGGTGATCTGTATGGCGACAATGCTTCATACGATTGCAACTGGAAACATGACTCCGTCTTTTCGTGTGATGGAAGATGGAACTATCCGACCTCTCTATCTTTATACCGTGGATGCAGATGAGTTTGTGGTAAACAAACTATTAGACAGAGGAAGTCTCAGTGCAACAACAATCGTAACAAATGTGCAGGATTTCATTACACTGGTAGCAAAAGGACTGAATGTGATGTAAGGTAAATCCTTCTTTTCAGAAGACAGAGAATTGCTGTGCAAACAGAGGAGAATAGTGTATAATTGTAAAGATACGTGTTTTTAAAGAGAGAGAAAGAGTTGGAGGAAATCACACAATGAAAAAAGAAAAAGGCAACGCAATTGCACTCCTGCCAATAGGGGTGTTTCTGGTACTGTATCTGGGCCTGGGAATTCTGTTTGAGTATGTGATGAAAATCCCAATGGGATTTTATAATGTGCCAATTGTAGTTGCGTTTCTGACTGCAATTTTTGTAGCATGTCTGCAGAACAGAACAGTATGTTTTGACAGAAAGCTTGAGATTATGGCACATGGTGTCGGAGACAAAAATATTATTACAATGCTTCTGATTTTTCTTACTGCAGGATCTTTTGTTGGAGTAGTGGGAAGAAGTAGTGCGGAGAGCGTGGCATATTTTATGCTGACGCTGATCCCGGCCAGATTTTCGGTAGCAGTTTTATTCGTAGTTGGATGTTTTGTATCAGTGGCAATGGGAACTTCTGTTGGAACGATCACGCTTCTGGTTCCAATTGCGGCCGCTGTGTCTAATGCGTCAGGCTTTGATCTCGCATTTTGTGTTGCATCCGTTATAGGGGGAGCAATGTTTGGAGATAATCTTTCTTTTATTTCTGACACAACGATAGCAGCCTGTAACGGACAGGGATGTGCGATGAAGGATAAATTCAGGGAAAACTTCTGGATAGCATTTCCGGCATCGTTATTAACACTGGCAGTGATCCTGCTTCTTTCCTTTAAGACGGAAATACAGGGGCATATCAGTCAGTCTTACCATCTGCTTCAGGTTCTGCCATATGTACTTGTGCTGATTGGTGGTATTGTTGGTATTAATGTTTTTGTGGTTCTTCTGACCGGAATTGTTTCAGGAGCATTTATTATGCTTGTTGGAGGACATATCACACCGGTAGAGCTTCTGACAAATGTAGGTTCTGGTGTTACCGGAATGTTTGAAACATGTATGGTTGCAATTCTGGTTGCAGCAATGTGTGCACTGATTCGTGAATACGGAGGGTTTGATGCCCTGTTGAACTGGATTCGCAAAATCTTCCGCGGTCAGAAAGGCGGTCAGTTGGGAATGGGACTTCTTGTCGGTGCAATAGATATTGCAACTGCGAATAATACGGTAGCAATTGTTATGGCAAATCCGATCGCAAAAGAAATGTCCCACGAGTATGGAATCACACCACGAAAAACTGCATCTATATTAGATACTTTTTCCTGTATTTTCCAGGGAATCATTCCATATGGTGCACAGATGCTTGTTGCAATTTCAGCAGTTAATGAACTGGGCGGAGAGATTTCAGCGTTCCAGATCATGCCGAAGCTTTTTTATCCGATGTTTCTTCTTCTGGTTTCTATTATCACAATTATGAGAAGTGAGAAATAGAGGCTGTTGTAACTGTTCATTCAGGGTAAAATTAATTCTTGCATTATTTGAATATTAAAGCTATAATTACATTCATGAATGGGGAACTTATTGTCAGTTCCCTGTTTCAGGGTGAACTGGGGGCACCACTTTTCACCGACATCAAAGGCGCCGGATAATAATACCGTAGGGGTGGTACGTCCGGGCGCTGAAATATAAGAGATAATATGCGCTTATGGACTTGTTCCATAGGCGTTTTTTTATGTAACAGGAAATTACTCTGTAATGTTCCTGTTACACAAAAACGCTCCGCGAGGATGCGACCAGATGCATGAGGAATATGTCTGCTGAAGCAGACTGCATCTGGCGCGCAAAGCGTAACAAGTCCCTCAAAGATTGAGAGATTCAGGGAGTTTGAAGCGGATTTGTCCGCTTTGTTCTTCCCCAAAACCACACAGGAGGAGAAGATGGTAACAATTAATGGAGAACAGAAAGATATTGCAGGTCATAATCTGTATCAGTACCTGAAGGAGGAAGGATTTAATCTGAAGGCAGTCGTTGTAGAAAGAAATCTTGAAATATTGCAAAAGGATTCGTTGGATCAGATTGTTATTCAGGATGGAGATTCCATTGAGGTATTGCATTTTATGGGAGGCGGCAGCCTGAAAAACTGAGACAGGTTGTTGCTTTTGAACAGCAGGAAATAAAAATTTTACAGGAAAAGGATGAACAGAAAAATGGAAGATAAATTTGTACTTGGTGGTAAAGAATTTCACAGTCGTTTTATTTTAGGATCTGGCAAATATAATATTAACCTGATTAAGGCTGCAGTAGAACAGGGTGGAGCAGAAATCATCACACTGGCATTGCGCAGAGCAAATACGAAGGAAAGTGATAATATTCTGGATTATATTCCAAAAGGAGTCACATTGCTGCCAAATACTTCAGGAGCCAGAAATGCAGAAGAGGCAGTCAGAATCGCCAGATTAAGCAGAGCTATGGGATGTGGTGATTTTGTGAAAATAGAGATCATGCGAGATATGAAGTATCTGTTTCCAGATAATCAGGAAACTATCAGAGCAACAGAGATTCTTGCAAAGGAAGGATTTGTGGTACTGCCTTATATGAATCCTGATTTGAATGTTGCAAGAGATCTGCAGAATGCAGGTGCAGCAGCAGTAATGCCACTTGCAGCACCTATTGGAAGTAATAAGGGACTTGCTACAAAAGAAATGATCCAGGTTCTGATTGATGAGATCGATCTTCCTGTTATTGTAGATGCCGGTATCGGAAAGCCGTCTCAGGCCTGTGAAGCTATGGAAATGGGAGCTGCAGCTATCATGGCTAATACAGCAATTGCAACTGCCGGTGATGTTCCGGAAATGGCAGCAGCATTTCGACTGGCAATTGAAGCCGGAAGAAAGGCATATCTTACCGGTATGGGAAGAGTTTTAGCCAGAGGTGGAAGTGCATCAGACCCACTTACTGGATTTTTGAGATAAGGAGCAGGAACATGAACGAAGAAAATCAGGTTTATTTTATTGACAGTGATGAACTTCCTGCCAAAGCACTGGAACGTAAACACAAATTAGAGCAGGATCCGTCCTCACGGACAAATCATATGGAATATATGCCGGGGATGCAGGTAATAGCATCAGATATCAAAGACAAAGTTCTGGAAGCAATGGATAATTATGATTATGATTCCTATACAGCATCTGATGTACAGCGGGCATTATCAAATGCAAGCTGCAGTATTGAGGATTTCAAAGCGTTATTGTCACCGGCAGCGGCTCCTTTTCTGGAGCAGATGGCGAGAAAAGCGGAAGAGATTACCAAAAATCATTTTGGAAATACCGTTTATATTTTTACCCCGCTATATATAGCAAATTATTGTCAGAACTACTGTGTGTACTGCGGATTTAACTGTTATAATAAAATCCGTCGTAAAAAGCTTACATTTGAAGAAATGGAACATGAAATGCAGGTTATCGCAAGAACCGGCATGGAAGAAATTCTGATCCTTACAGGAGAAAGTCGTACATATTCAGATGTGGAGTATATTGGGGAAGCTGTAAAGATTGCAAAAAAATATTTCCGAAATATCGGAATAGAAATATATCCGGTTAATGAGGATGAATATCGTTATCTGCATGAATGTGGCGTGGATTATGTTACTGTTTTTCAGGAAACCTACAATTCAGATAAATACGAAACTTTGCATTTGCTGGGGCATAAACGTGTATGGCCATATCGTTTTGATGCACAGGAGAGGGCAATCATGGGTGGCATGAGAGGTGCCGGATTCTCTGCACTTCTTGGGCTGGATGATTTCCGAAAGGATGCATTGGCAACTGCACTTCATGTATATTATCTGAACCGGAAATATCCTCATGCGGAGCTTTCATTAAGTTGTCCGAGACTTCGTCCAATTGTAAATAATGACAAGATCAATCCAAGAGATGTGGGGGAAAAAGAACTTTGTCAGGTGCTTTGTGCATATCGAATCTTCTTACCTTTTGCCGGTATTACAGTTTCAAGCCGTGAGAGCAAAGAATTCAGAAATGGAATTACAAAGATCTGCGCGACCAAGGTTTCGGCTGGTGTATCTACAGGAATTGGAGATCATGAAGAGAAATACGAGGGAAAAACAGAGGAAGATGTTGGTGATGAGCAGTTTGAGATCAATGACAGCAGATCCTTTGATAAAATGTATCATGACATGGAAGAGGGAGGCCTTCAGCCGGTGCTGAATGATTATATCTATGTTTAAGGATACGGTTGTCATTACAAACAGACATCTGGTAAAGGGAGATTATCTGGAGCAGATTCGCCAGGTACTTTCGCTGTATCCGTGCGAACTTATTTTAAGAGAAAAGGATCTGTCGGATGAGGAGTATGAAAGACTGTCAGCAGATGTCTTGAAACTCTGTACGGAATATCGTGTTTCGTGCTATCTGCATTCCAGATATGAAACTGCCAGAAAACTAGGATGTAAAAATATTCATCTGTCTGTGACATCTCTTTTAGCATGTGAAGAAAGTCTGCTTGATTTTGAAAAGATCAGTGTTTCCTGCCATAGCCTGGAAGATGTAAAAAATGCTTTGGCACATGGTGCAACACAGATTATTCTCGGAACAATTTTTGAAACGGAATGTAAGAAAGGACTAAAAGGGCAGGGTCTTTCCTTTGTAAAAGAAATCAGTGATTACTGTAGAGCCAATGGAAATATACCAGTTTTTGCAATCGGGGGAATTACACCGGAAAATATAGAACTTGTAAAAGCTGCAGGTGCACGAGGCGGCTGCATGATGTCATATATGATGCGATACTCGAAATCCTGAGAGATAGTTACCTTTAACGTCCTAACTTATGGAAATAAAAGTGTTTTCTTGAGGATATGACCTCTCTGTGTTATACTGATAGATAACTGGTGAGTTACGGGGTTTTTTATTAAAAAAGCAGAGGAGGTTTTTCTAATGAGAGAAGTAAAAGCAGTTAAGATCAATACAGCAGATTTTGCTCCATACGGAACATTCTGCAGCATGACAGAACCGGAGGGATATCCTTTACAGGGAGAAATCCACAAATTTTATCCGGATCGTATATCAGGAACCAGCATAGGAAGTATAGCATTTTCACCAATTGCTGTTCGAAAAGATGAAAGAATCATCAAGATGGCAGAGTATCATACAACTACATGGGAGGGAATTGTAGCACTGGATGATGATATGATCATTCACGTAGCACCGGCTTCCGGCGGAACACCGGTTCCGGAACTGGCAAAGGCATTTATCGTACCGAAAGGATGTATGGTAAAGATCAATGCAGCAGTCTGGCATCTCTGCCCGCTTCCATTGAATAATGATGAACTTCATGCAATGATCATTCTTCCGGAATGTACATATGCAAATGACTGTACAGTGGTTGAATTCGAAGAGAATGACTGGTTTAAAATTATTCTGTAAATAAAAAGAGAGATACATAAAGTGAAAATCCTCCAGGCAGATGTTTCAGTTGGAAAAAACCTTCTACCTGGAGGATTTTATGTTCAACAGTAAGAGGAAAAAACATGCATAATAGCTTTTTGATGACTGCATGAGAGAAAATTTTATAACAATATAAATTCAGAGGTGGAGTAATGAAAGATTGTAAAACGGACAAAGGTTTACAGGGGAATGAAAAAATCGAAGAGGCGATCAGAGGTCTGCAGCAGGAAGCATCGCAGGAAATGCTGGCACATACACTGACAGTGCTCCGAAGACGAATGAAGGAAGACGGCCAGTTGATCATTGCTGTAGAACCGCCGAAGGGTGATGGGCAGATTCGTCTGGAGGCAATCAAAACAGAAGATGGAAAAAACTGGTGGGCAGCATTCACCAGTTTTGAAGAAGAACTGAAAGGCGGCGGAGGGGTCAAGTCTACATTTTTGACAGATATCGCTAAGTTGTTTCAGCTTGCAATTCAGACAGAGGAAATAGAGGGTGTGATTCTTAATCCATGGAATCGTACGCTTATGCTGGACAAAGGTCTGATTGAAATTATTTTAGGAAAAAACGCATAAAATTTCCCGTATGACGAATACTATCATCGTATTGTAAAATGAAAGAAAGGAAGCGGATGCGATGATATTAAAGGAAAAAGAACGTACCACGATCGAAGATTTACAGACACAGGAAAAAAGTTGTATTGAGAAATATGGAAGATATGCACAGCAGGCAAAAGATCCTGAATTAAAAAATCTTTTTCAGAATTTGCAGCAGAAGGAAAGAGAACATTATGATTCTCTTGACCGTGTACTGAGAGGAGAAGTCCCGCAGTGTAACTGCAATGATAATCATGGAAAAGACTATCAGCCGAAGGCAAGCTATACAGCAATGAGTTCTCCGGAGGACAAACAGCAGGATGCTTTTCTTGCAACAGACTGTATTGCATCAGAAAAACTGGTATCCGGAGAATATAACTCAAATGTATTTGCTTTTGGTGACAGTGGAATACGTAAGCTGCTTGCGGATATTCAGGTAGAAGAACAGAATCATGCAGAAATGCTATACAAATACAAAATGGTAAATGGAATGGCATAAATAGTATATGAGGTGCGCAGTAGAAGTATGTCATGCAATTGCATGACGCGCACCTCGCAGCAAGAATGCCGAGGCATTCTTGAAATAAGAGATCACAGTTTATAAAAATAAGCTGTGGTCTTTTTTTTTACAAGAATTTTACAGTGTTAGGATTATGTATTTTACTTTGTTTCCATATAATTGCACTTGTCAATGAGAAAGACAAAAACAAAAATTAAATAAAGCAAATAAAGAGGAGATTTTATCATGAAGAAAAAAGTTTTAGCAATCGTTACAGCAGCACTTATTGGAACAACCGCATTTGCAGCAACAGCAAGCGCAGCAAGTGGAGCCATTGATGTTATATCCCGTGAAGACGGATCCGGAACAAGAGGTGCTTTCATTGAACTGTTCGGAATCGAAGAAAAACAGGGAGATGAAAAAGTAGATATGACAACAGAAGATGCAAGCATCACAAACAGCACATCTGTTATGATGACAACAGTAGCTGGTGATGAAAATGCAATCGGATACATTTCACTTGGTTCTCTGAATGATACAGTAAAAGCAGTTAAGATCGACGGTGCTGAGGCATCCGCAGAAAACGTAGCAAACGATACATACAAAGTATCCCGTCCATTCAACATCATCACAACTGACAAACTCAGCGATGCAGCAAAAGATTTTGAAAACTACATCATGAGCGCTGATGGACAGCAGATCGTTGAAGACAACGGATACATCAAGGTTGCAGATGATGCAAAAGCTTATGAGCAGAGCGATGCAGAAGGCAAAGTTGTTGTTGCAGGTTCTTCTTCTGTAACACCGGTTATGGAAAAACTGAAAGAAGCATATGAGAAAGCAAACGGTGGAAAAATCACTGTAGAAGTACAGCAGAGTGATTCCACAACAGGTATTACATCCGCAGCAGAAGGTATCTGCGATATCGGTATGGCATCCCGTGAACTGAAAGATGAAGAAACAAAAGAAAACCTTACAGCCACTGAAATTGCAAGAGACGGTATTGCAGTAGTAGTAAACAATGATAATGATGTTGATGAGCTGACCAGTGACCAGGTAAAATCTATCTTCACAGGTGAGACTACAGATTGGGAAGACCTTGCAAAATAAGTTTGACAGATAGACATAGACTTAAGCGGAAAGCCCGGTAATCCGGGCTTCGCTTGTGTCCGGTATGAGAGAGGAAGAATCCTGTATGAATAGATTTAAAGAACAGGCCATGAAAATAGTATTTATGGTGGCTGCCTGTGCATCAGTCCTGGCAGTATTTCTGATTTGTTTGTTTCTGTTTGCTAACGGAATTCCGGCGATTGCCAAGATCGGACCGCTGAAATTTCTCTTAGGAACAGTATGGAAACCATCCAATGATAAATTTGGAATTTTCCCAATGATCATTGCCAGTATTTATGTAACAGGCGGAGCAGTCCTGGTTGGAGTTCCGATCGCATTGTTAACTTCGGTATTTATGGCACGTTATTGCCCACAGAAAATTTACCGTCCACTGAAATCTGGAATTGAACTGATGGCAGGTGTTCCTTCTATCGTATATGGTTTCTTCGGTCTGGTACTTATGGTTCCACTGATCAGAAATACGTTTGGTGGAACAGGAACCAGCTGGCTGGCTGCTTCACTTCTTCTGGGAATCATGATCCTGCCGACGATCATCGGCCCGACAGAATCAGCACTTAGAAGTGTCCCGGAAAGTTATTATGAAGGTTCCCTTGCACTGGGGGCAACAAAGGAAAGAAGTATTTTTGTAGTTATGCTTCCAGCTGCAAAATCAGGAATTCTTGCAGCAGTTGTTCTTGGTATCGGTCGTGCGATTGGTGAAACAATGGCGGTTATCATGGTTGCCGGAAATCAGGCGAGAATGCCTGCCGGATTGCTGAAAGGTCTTCGTACTATGACAGCAAATATCGTAACAGAAATGGGCTATGCAACAGGACTTCACAGAGAGGCACTGATCGCAACAGGAGTTGTACTTTTTGTATTTATCCTGATCATCAACCTGAGTCTTTCACTGTTGAACAGGAGGTCAGAAAATGCAAACTAATACAGCAGTAGCAGAACCGATGGTGGAAAAAATGAAAAAAAGAAATGAAACATCAACCGCAGATCGTATGAGATCTTATCTGCGTCATCCAGGATCAGGAGTGCTTGCACTTTTGACAGTTGGGGCAGCCGTTGTTACTTTTGCAGTATTGCTTTTCCTGGTTGCGTACATTCTTGTAAAAGGTATTCCGTATCTGACCCCAAGTCTGTTCAGTATGGAATATACATCAGAAAATGTTTCTCTGATGCCGTCTTTGATCAACACATTTATTATGACAGCTCTGTCACTTGTGATTGCAGCTCCGCTTGGGATTTTTGCAGCAATCTATCTTGTAGAATATGCTAAAAAAGGAAATAAACTGGTACAGGTTATCCGTATCACAGCAGAGACCCTTTCCGGTATTCCTTCCATCGTATATGGCCTTTTTGGTATGCTGTTTTTCGTAACAGCGCTTCATTGGGGAATGTCTCTTCTGGCAGGTGCATGTACGCTTGTTATCATGGTCCTTCCATTGATCATGAGAACCGCTGAAGAAGCATTAAAAGCAGTTCCGGATTCTTACAGAGAAGCAAGCTTTGGTCTTGGAGCAGGTAAACTGCGTACTATCTTTACGATTGTACTGCCGTCAGCAGTTCCAGGAATCCTGGCAGGAATCATTCTTGCAATCGGACGTATTATTGGAGAAACAGCAGCACTTCTTTACACATCAGGAACAGTTGCTCAGGTGCCGAATCTGATGGGATCCGGTCGTACACTGGCACTTCATATGTATGTACTTTCCAGTGAAGGTCTTCATATGAATCAGGCATCTGCAACAGCAGTTGTGATTCTCTTATTTGTATTAATTATCAACGGTTTGTCTGGTATGGTGGCAAAACGTATCGCGAAAGGATAACAGAAAATGAGTGATAATATTAAACTTTCAATTGAAGA
>ERZ1034952.2570-NODE-2570-length-13208-cov-29.392762_pt1 | contig 13208 bp, 10 predicted proteins | sample MGYA00520625_ERZ1034952 | MGnify/ENA primary metagenome ERZ1034952 (study PRJEB33766, sample SAMN09781773) | gut metagenome | biome: gut microbiome | host: Homo sapiens | place: Madagascar | study: EMG produced TPA metagenomics assembly of the PRJNA485056 data... | reverse complement strand
CCTACGGCGATGGTTTCCGCAACACCACGCTGGCAAAGCAGTCCAGCGCCATCGCTCAGACCATGGAAGATCAGTTCGCCGCAAAGGATTATGACGGTGCAGTGACCACCTGTGCCCGCAACGTGGCAAACACCATCGCGGATATCTACGGCGTCAGCCTTTCCGGCAGCGTGGGCAACGGCAGTACCGTGCAGCCCGGGTATCAGGGCAGCCAGAGCAGCGGCGGCAGCACCCTGACCGACATCTTGACCCTTGTGGTCGGCGCTGTTCTGCTTATCGTCATCATCCGGTCAATGGCCTATGTTTTTGCCAGCCCCTGCGGCTGGCTGTGGTGCTTCGGCGGACCCCGTCCTCCTTACAGACGACGTGGCCGCCGCGGCCCGCCGCCGCCCCCGCCGGGCGGCTACTACGGTGGTTCCCGTGGACCCCGGCCTCCGCGCGGCGGCGGTTTTGGCGGCATGGGCGGCGGCTCCTTCGGGGGTGGTGCCGGGCGCGGCGGTTTCGGCGGCGGCTTCGGCGGCATGGGCGGCGGTTCCAGCCACGGCGGCGGCGGTGGCCGTGGGCGGTAATGAAAATAAAAAGAGAAAGGCAGTGGCTTTGATATGTACCCCCCATACTGGACACCCAGTATGGGGGTATTTTTATGCGATACAGTTATGAGCACAAAAAGAAGTGTGTTGAATTGTACCGACAAGAGAAATGGCCAGAAACACCAGACGGAGTAAAGGAGAAGCGATTTCACGATACGGTTCGGATTTGGGTTCGAATAGAAGATGCTTGTGGTCCAGAAGCACTAAGACACAAAAATCAAAACAAAGTGTGACAGATACATCATACGAAACACTGCTCTAGCAGAACGCTCCACCGTTCAATGAGGACAGCTTTTGACAGCTGTCTTTTTTGTTTTATATAGTGTTTTTTCCTTTCGCTGTAACAGCGGATAAGAAGAGTTGAACTCGTAAGATCCTCGCCTGCGGTGGGGCAAGGAACGCATGAGGTGACCGCCGTGTACAGCTTTTTCGGCTTCGTACTGTTTGCTCATCAGGCAGTACTTCTGCTGTCGGGGGATTTTTGTGTCCGATATTTTACAAAAAATTCACGCTGGCAGGGTTGCCGCCGCATACCGGATGTGCTATGATGAAGTGCAAAATTTCAAGCGGAGCGATGAATTTTGATTTGTCAAGCTCGCGGAATCAGGAGGAACTACCATGCAGAAGAATTATGTGCAGGAAATTCTGAGCATCATTCACAGCGGTCTGCCCAAGGCAGAGCTGGCCGAAAAACTGTCTGATTACCATGAAAAGGATCTGGCGGATGCGTTGGAGTCACTGACCCCCGCCGAACGTCAATCGCTCTATTCCATTCTGGGCGTGGATACTGTTGCCGAGATCTTTACTTATCTGGACGACGCCGAGCCGTACCTGAAAGAGCTGCCCAGCCATGAAGCTGCAAAGGTCATTTCCAACATGGACTCGGACGATGCGGTGGACGCGCTGGAAGACCTTGACGATACCGATAAGAACGAGATTGTCAACAAGCTGGACAAAGACTCGGTTGAAGATGTGAAGATGCTGCTCTCGTATGACGAGGATGAGATCGGCAGCAGAATGACAACCAACTACATCTCCATCAAAAACGATATGACCATCCGGCAGGCGATGAGCGAGCTGGTGAAACAGGCCGGAGAAAACGATAACATCTCCACGCTGTATGTGGTGGACGAAAACGAGCACTTCTATGGCGCAATCGACCTGAAAGACCTCATCATTGCACGTGCAGAGGAAAGTCTGGAAAGCCTGATCGTCCGCTCCTATCCCTATGTCACCGACCGGGAGCAGATCAGCGATTGTATCGACCGCATCGTGGACTACGCGGAGCGCAGCCTGCCGGTGCTGAACGATGCCGGCAAGCTGGTGGGCATCATCACATCGTCCGATGTGGTCGAGCTGGTCGATGATGAGATGGGCGATGATTACGCAAAGCTGGGCGGTCTGACCGGCGAGGAGGATCTGAACGAAAGCGTTTTTGAAAGCGTGAAAAAGCGTCTCCCGTGGCTGATCGCTTTGCTGTTCCTCGGGATGCTGGTCTCCTCGGTCGTCGGCGCGTTTGAATCAGTGGTGGCGGTGCTGCCGGTGGTCATCTGCTTCCAGTCCATGGTGCTGGATATGGCGGGTAATGTCGGTACCCAGTCGCTGGCAGTGACCATCCGTGTGCTGGTGGATGAAAACCTGACCCTTTCCAAAAAGCTGCAGCTGCTCTGGAAGGAGACCCGTGTGGGTCTGTTGAACGGTGCAATTCTGGCCGTGATGGCCTTGGGTTTTCTGGGCTGCTACATCCACTTTTTCAAGGGCTATGTCTGGACCTCGGCGTTTTTGCTGTCCGGCTGCGTCGGGCTGTCGCTGATCGTGTCCATGGTCATTTCCAGTCTGGTGGGCACGCTGATCCCGATGCTGTTCCACAAGATCCATATCGACCCGGCGGTTGCCTCCGGCCCGCTGATCACCACGATCAACGATCTGGTGGCGGTTGTGGTCTACTATGGCCTTGCCATGGTCGTGCTGATCGATCTGTTCCATCTTGCATGATAAGAAATAAAGCAGGAGCCGGTGCACCAAATGCAATGTGTGCCGGTTCCTGTTTTTCTTTGCGCAGGGGCTATGTGGTAATTTTACTCTTATTTTTTCTGTGATGCGGGCGCAGTCGGCACGGTTGCCGGTATTCTGATCGCACAGTTTCTGGGTGCAGAGGAGCACACCGAGGCGTGGCGCAGCTGGATGGTCAGCCTGTCCGAAGATCTGGAACAGCATCGTCCACTTTAGCAAAAGCGCGGCAAATCGCATCTGTCCATATAAACAAAAAGCTGCCGCACGGAAACGTGCAGCAGCCTATGAGAAAATGAAGGAGAAACGCAGGTTCAGGAATTGTTATTTGCCCAGATGCCAGATGTCGCGGTCGTACTCGGCAATGGTGCGGTCAGAGGAGAACATACCCGCCTTGGCAATGTTCACCAGACACTTGCGCCGCCAGCCCATGGGGTCGCAGGCGTAATCGCTGAGGGCCTGTCCCTTGCGCACAACGTAGGCGTTGAAGTCCGGCAGGGTCTGGAACCAGTCTTTATGGATCAGCTCGTCGTGCAGGCGGGTCAGGTTTTCGGCATGACCGGCGGCCAGCATCTCCGGCCCGGTCAGGAAGCTGATGGCGCGGCGGATGTTGGCATCGCCCTCCACCCACTGGGCGGGGTCGTAATCGCCCACGGCGTAGCGGTGGATGACCTGATCGGAGGTCTGACCGAAGATATAGATGTTCTCTTCGCCCACCTGCTGGCTGATCTCCACGTTGGCACCGTCCATGGTGCCCAGCGTCAGCGCACCGTTCAGCATAAACTTCATGTTGCCGGTGCCGGAGGCCTCCTTGGAGGCAAGGCTGATCTGCTCGGACAGGTCGCAGGCCGGGATCAGCTTTTCGGCGGCGGTGACGTTGTAGTTCTCCACAAACACCACCTGCAGCCACTTGGACACCTCCGGGTCTGCGGCGATGACCTTGGAGAGGGTCAGCAGCGCATGGATGATGTCTTTTGCAATGGTGTAGGCGGGCGCGGCTTTTGCACCGAAGATGCTCACCAGCGGAGCGGCGGGCAGGTGCCCGGCCTTGATCTCGTAGTACTGATGGATGAGGTACAGCAGGTTGAGCTGCTGGCGCTTATACTCGTGCAGGCGCTTGGACTGAATATCGAACACGGCATCGGTGTTCACAGTTACCTTCTGGGTGTGCAGCAGCCAGTCGGCCAGCGCTTCCTTGTTGGCCTTTTTCACGGCGGTCAACTCGCTGAGCACCGTCTCGTCGTCGGCAAAGGCCAGCAGTTTTTCCAGTTCGGCGGCATCCTTGCGGAAGCCGGAGCCGATGTGCTTTTCCAGCGTGGCAGTCAGGCGCGGATCGCACTCCAGCAGCCAACGGCGGAAGGTGATACCGTTGGTCTTGTTGTTGAACTTTTCCGGGTACAGCTCGTAGAAGCCGTGCAGCTCAGAGTTTTTCAGGATCTCGGTATGCAGCGCCGCCACGCCGTTGGTGGAGTGGGTGAAGTGGATGTCCATGTGTGCCATGTGCACCCGGTCGTCCTTGTCGATGATGGCAAGGCTCTCGTCCTCGGTGCGGGTGCGTGCCAGTGCATCCAGCTTTTCGATGATGGGCATCAGCTGGGGCACCACGGCGTCCAGATAGGTGCGCGGCCACTTTTCCAGTGCCTCGGCCAGAATGGTGTGGTTGGTGTAGGCGCAGGTCTTGGTAACGATCTCCACCGCTTCCTCGAACTCAATGCCGCGCGCGCCCAGCAGGCGGATCAGCTCCGGGATGACCATGCTGGGGTGGGTGTCGTTGATCTGGATGGCGGCATAGTCTGCCAGATCATGGTAGTTGCAGCCCCGGGCGGCGCACTCAGCCAGAATGAGCTGTGCACCGGCAGAGACCATCAGGTACTGCTGGTACACCCGCAGACGGCGGCCTGCCTCGTCGGAATCGTCCGGGTAGAGGAAGAGGGTCAGGTTCTTATCAATAGCGGTCTTGTCGAAGGCAATGCCGTCATGGACGATGCTCTCGTCAATGGTATCAAGATCGAACAGGTTCAGGGTGTTGGTGCGTCCCTCGTAGCCGGTGACCGCCAGCTTGTACAGCCGGGCGGTGTACTCCTTGCCCGCCAGTTCCACCGGGTAGGTGGTGTCGGTCTTTTCCGCCCAGCTGTGGGCGGTCAGCCACGGGTCGGGCTTTTCGTTCTGCACACCATCCTCAAAGGACTGATGGAACAGACCAAAATGGTACCGCAGACCTACGCCGTCGCCGGGCAGGTTCAGCGTTGCCAGAGAATCGAGGAAGCAGGCAGCCAGACGACCCAAGCCGCCGTTGCCCAGAGAAGGCTCCGGCTCTACCTCTTCAATGTCGGAAAGGCGCTTTCCGGCAGCAGCCAGCGCAGACCGGGCTTCATCGTACAGCCCCAGATTGATGAGGTTGTTGGACAGCAGCTTGCCAATGAGAAATTCGGCGCTGATATAGTACAGCTTGCGCCCGGTGACCGGCTGCACGCGGTCGGCGCTCTTCTGCCGCACAAGTTCCAGCAGTGCCAGATACAGCTCCTGGTCGGTGCAGTCTGCCAGCAGCTTGCCGGTGATACTCTGTAACGTTTCGGTAAAGCTCATAAAAGCATCCTCCTTTGTTAGGGTGTATCTGAAAAGTCGAAAATTCAGTCTATTTCTTTGTTTTCAGATACACCTTACGGAAAACAGGTTTGACATCTGTACTTCAAGATATACCACATAGAACGCTCAAAATCTTGCCTAAATAGTGCAAACTATGGTACAATCCTATCATCAGGGGGTGAGACGATGCAAAATCAGGCATCTTTGCAGGAGACAAAACAGCACGGTGCAGTGCGCTTTCCGTTCAATCTGTACCCCTGCACCATTCCGGGGGATTTTCAGCAGGTGGCACTCCACTGGCACGAGAGCATGGAGCTGGTCTTTGTCAAGCAGGGCATAGGGCTGGTGCAGGTGGGCGCTGTGACCTACCCGGCCTACCGGGGGGATATCTTCCTTTTTGCCCCGGGCACGCTCCACGCGCTGCGGCAGGCAGAGGGGCAGCGCATGGAATACGAAAATATCATCTTTGAGCCGGAGCTGCTGGGCGGCGCGGAGGACCTTTGCGCCGAAAAGTATCTGCTGCCGCTGCAAAGCGGGCGGCTTTCGCTGCCGGTGCGTCTGACCCCGAACGATTTGTGCTATCTGCAAGCCGCCGCCTGCCTGCGGGAGCTGGAAGATGCCAACCGCGCCAAGCGCCCCGGCTACGAGCTGCTGGTAAAAGGGGCGCTGCTGCGCTTTCTTGCCCTGCTCATTGCGCAGGGCAGGCAGTGCCTCCCCACCGAAACTGCCGACACCCAGCGGCTGAAAACGGTGCTGCAATGGCTTTCGGCACATTATGCCGAGCCGCTCCGGGTGGCGGATGCAGCCGGGGTCTGCTCTTTCAGCGCCAGCCATTTTATGCGCTGGTTCCGGCAGATGACCGGGCAGAGCTTTATTGCCTTTCTGAATGAGTACCGGCTGAACACCGCCGCCGAGGTGCTGCAGACCACGGACGAGACTGTGCTGACTATCGCCACCCGGTGCGGGTTTGAAAACCTTTCCTATTTTAATCGGGCGTTCAAGGCGCATTTTGGCATGACCCCGCGGGAGTACCGGAAAAAATAAGCAGACCGGGTCTGATGGGAAAGCGAGAACAGCCTGCATTCCGGTGCGCTCTGCACATTCGACAAAAAATAAGGCGCAATATTGTAGCAACTTTACAAAATGCGATTTCTCCTGAAGGAAAAGTTGTTGCAATTTTCGGATTGAAAGAAACTGTAAAAAACGCTATACTTTAGCTATCGAAAGCAAAGGCGCTTGGTGAATACTCACCAAGCGCCTTTTTTGCACCCTGCGGGGCAAGGCGGCCCCGGGGGCAGGCTGTAAGAGGAAAAGGGGAATGCGTAGTGATCAAGCTGGAACACGTGGAAAAATACTTCGGGGATACTTATGAAAAAGATCTCTCGTCGTAGCTTTGTCAAGGCTGCCGGTACGGCCATTGCACTGACCGCTCTCACCGCCTGCGGCGGCTCTGCCAGCAGCTCTGTGGCTGCTTCCACCGCATCCTCTGCCGCTTCCGGCAGCGTGGCAGCTTCCTCCGAGGCTGTCTCTGCGGATGTGCAGGCTATCATCGACCGCGGTGTGCTGAAGGTAGGTGTCAAGAACGCCGTCAAGGGCTTCAGTTTTCAGGACACCCTCACCGGCGAGTATACCGGTCTGGAGGACAGTCTGGCAGAGATGATCGCCGAGCATCTGGGCGTGGACGTGGAGTTCACCACCGTCACCGCCGCTACCCGCGGCGAGCTGCTGGATTCCGGCGATATCGACTGTGTGCTGGCTACCTTTACCATCACCGAGGAGCGCCGCAAGAGCTGGGACTTCTCCACCCCCTACTACACCGACTATGTCAGCGTTCTGGTGGAGGATTCCTCCGGCATCAAGGCACTGGCTGACCTGCTGGCTGTCTGCCGCCTACATCGAGCTGTTCCGCAACACGCCCTATCTTTTGTGGATCTTCGTGTGCGTGGTGTTCTGCCCCTGCCCGGCCTTTTTTGCCCACAAAATGTTCGGCCTGACCAGTGTGGAGATGAAGCTGCTGTTCAAGGCAGCCTTGGCACTGATCCTGTTCAACTCCTCGGTCATTGCCGAGATCGTCCGCGGCGGCCTGAACGGCGTAGCCAAGGGACAGTTCGAAGCAGGCTATGCGCAGGGCTTTGGCTATTTGCAGCGGATGGCGTATATCATCCTGCCCCAGAGCATCCCTGTTATGCTGCCGCCCATGGTCAATCAGGTGGTCAACCTGTTCAAGAACACCTCCTGCCTGTACATCGTAGGCGGTGCAGACCTCATCAGCGTGACCTACAGCTTCGTCACCGGTGCTTCTACCGGCGGTGCGTATGCACCGGCCTATATCGTCTGCGGCGCCATCTTCTTTGTGGTCTGCTTCCCGCTGTCCGCGCTGGCTACCCGCTGGGAGGCTTCCCTCAAGGAGCGCAAGGGCAGGGCAGACCCCGCCCTGCGCACCGCAAAGGCTGCGGCCTTAAAGGAGGCGGCATAAATGAGCACACTCGCTTCCAGTTTTTCCATCCTCGCGCAGCCGGGCGTATTCGTATACCTGCTGCGGGGCATCGCTTTTACCTGCATCATCTCGGTGCTGGGCGTCATTCTGGGTCTGATCTTAGGCTCGCTGCTGGCGCTGGCGCGCACCTATTGTAAAAGGGCCCGCGCGCATCCTTGGCTGGCTGTCTGCCGCCTACATCGAGCTGTTCCGCAACACGCCCTATCTTTTGTGGATAAATAAAAGAAAAAGCGATGACCCGTGCAGGTGGGTCATCGCTTTTCTCGTCCCTTGCGGGACAGGCAGGGTAAATGATAAGAAGGTAAATGAAGAAAATAGCAAGGTGAAAAACAAAGGCGTGTGCGGAGCCGAATTTGCTGCTCCAAAGTGAAGATGTATCCAAGTTTCGCTTTTGTTGGATACAACATACCACTTCAGAACAAAAATTGCAAGAGGTTTTTTAAAATTTTTGCCCAAAATTACGCGGGAAATCGCATTTTTGTAGAAACGCACAAATTTTACGGAAAGTTCCCGGCAAACTGACGAACAAGCATAAAAACGGAACAACAGCCGCAAGACCGCACAGGGATACCTTTATAAAACCGGCGGGCAATGGAAGTTAGGTGTGGAAAGCTGATTTTCGTGGGATATAGTCTGCACCGCTTTACAAGCAGCCGGGGGTGTGTTAAGATGGACACATCTGCTGCAGCCGGAAGAATGCACACGCCGGGCAGCGGCGGCATACCGGGAAAAGTGCCCGGTGCCGGGAGGGGAGAAACGAATGACAAAGAGATTGCTCAGCAAGGAAAAAGATAGCCTGAACGCCGGGCGGGAGCCGCTGTTCAGCCAAAAGGAGCTGCTGGTACTGGCCATCCCGCTGCTGGTGGAGCAGCTGCTGGAAGTGACGGTGGGCATGGCGGACACCATGATGGTGTCCCGCTGCGGCGAGGCGGCCATCTCCGGCGTCAGTCTGGTGGATATGATCAACAACCTTATCATCGTGCTGTTTGCGGCGCTGGCTACCGGCGGCGCGGTGGTGGTAAGCCAGTATCTGGGCGCAAAGGACAGGCCGGATGCCGACAAAAGCGCCGGTCAGCTGCTGCTGCTCAGCGGCTTGTCCGGTGCGGTGATCGGCGCGGTATGCTTTGTGCTGGCACGCCCCATGATCCGGCTGTTCTACGGCTCTATTGACGCCGACGTGCTGGACGCAGGCGTGAAATATTTGCAGATCATCGCCCTCAGCTACCCGTTTCTGGCGCTGTATAACGGCGGCGCGGCGCTGTTCCGAAGCATCGGCAACTCCAAGATCTCCATGCAGATCAGCTTTCTGATGAACATCATCAACATCGTGGGCAACGCGGTGTGCATCTTCGGCTTCAAAATGGGAGTGGACGGCGTAGCGTGGCCCAGCGTGGTGTCCCGCGTGGTGGCTGCGGCGCTCATCCTGCGCAAGTGCTACCGGGAGGATGCGGTGCTTACCGTGCCCAAGACCCTGCGGCTGGACGGCGGCATGGCAAAGCGCATTCTGGGCATCGGCATCCCCTCGGCCTTTGAGAACAGCCTGTTCGAGGCTGGGCGCATTCTGGTGGTGAGCATGATCTCCACCTTTGGCACAGTGCAGATCGCAGCCAACGCCGTGGCAAACAATCTGGACGGCATGGGCGTCATCCCGGGCAAGGCCATCAGTCTGGCCATGATCACGGTGGTGGGACGCTGCATCGGTGCCGGCGACCACGAGCAGACCGTTTACTACACCCGCAAGCTGATGCTGTGGGCTTACATCACCATGGGGCTTTCCAACGGAGCAATCTTGCTGTTCCTCCGGCAGCTGGTGGGCATCTACGCCCTTTCCGGCGAGACGATGGAATTGGCCATCACACTGGTCACCATCCATGCGGGCTGCGCCATCATCTTCTGGCCGCTGTCCTTCGTGCTGCCCAACGCCCTGCGCGCGGCAAACGATGTGAAATTCACTATGGTGGTGTCCATCCTCAGTATGGCGTGCTGGCGGCTGGGCTTCAGCTATCTGCTGTGCGTCCGCATGGGCTGGGGCGCTGTGGGCGTGTGGGTGGCTATGGTCATCGACTGGACCTGCCGCGTGACCTGCTTTGTGCTGCGCTTCCGCAGCGGCGCATGGAAAACAAAATATCAGGCATAACATAAGGAGAAGAGCATGAAACTGATCAGCTGGAACGTGAACGGCCTGCGCGCCTGCCTGACCCACGGCTTTGCCGAGAGCTTTGCCGCGCTGGACGCGGACATCTTTTCGGTGCAGGAGACCAAGATGCAGCCGGGACAGGCAGATTTTGCGCCGGAGGGCTACACCGAATACACCTACTCGGCCGAGAAAAAGGGCTACTCCGGCACGGCCTGCTGGTGCAAAACCGCACCGCTGGCGGTGACTACCGGCATCGGGCTGGAACAGCACGACCACGAGGGGCGGGTGCTGACGCTGGAATACCCCGGCTTTTATCTGGTAAACTGCTATACCCCCAACAGTCAGGACGGGCTGAAGCGGCTGGACTACCGCATGGAGTGGGAGGACGCCTTCCGGGCATACCTGCTGGCACTGGACGCAAAAAAGCCGGTGATCCTGTGCGGAGACCTGAACGTAGCACACACTGAGATGGACATTAAAAACGCCAAGACCAACCGCATGAGCGCGGGCTTTACCGACCAGGAGCGCGCCAAGATGACCGAGCTGCTGGCGGCGGGCTTTGCGGACAGCTTCCGGGTGGTGCACCCGGACGAGGTGAAGTACAGCTGGTGGAGCTACCGCTTCCACGCGCGGGAAAAGAACGCGGGCTGGCGCATCGACTATTTTATCGTTTCCCGGCGCATTGCAGACCGCATCCGCGCCGCCGAGATCCACAACGAGATCTTTGGCTCCGACCATTGCCCGGTGGAGCTGCAGATCGACCTGTAATATAAGGAGAAGCCAATGCTGAAAAATTATCTTCTGATCTTCCTTATCTCCATGGTGCCCATCATCGAGCTGCGCGGAGCTATCCCCATTGGGCTGGGCATGGGGCTGCCGGTGCTGCCCACCTACCTTTTGTGCGTGCTGGGCAATATGATCCCGGTGCCCTTCATCTATCTGTTCGCCCGCAAGTTCCTCATCTGGGGTTACCACAAGCCCCTCATCGGCCCCATCTGCCGCTTTTGCATCAATAAGGGCGAAAAGGGCGGCCGCGCACTGGAAGCCAAGGCGGGCAAGGGTCTGACCGTGGCGCTGCTGCTGTTTGTAGGCATCCCGCTGCCGGGCACCGGTGCGTGGACGGGCACGCTGGCAGCCTCCATTCTGGATATGAAGTTCAAGGATGTGCTGATCGCCTGCATGGGCGGCGTGCTGCTGGCGGGCATCATCATGGGCTTGGCAAGCGCCGGTCTGCTGGGCGCGCTCAGCGGGCTGTTTGCGGCGGGCTGACAAAACGCGGACGTTTTTGTCGTGAAAAATGCCGGTAGCATTTCCGCGCGGAGTATGTTACACTGAATAATAGTTGTGAAAACCGGACTCTGCCTCCGGCCAGAAAGGACGTTATAGAACATGGATCAGGCACTGAATCAGAAAATTGACGCATACATTGCGGAAAACAAAGAGCAGCTGCTGCAGGACATTGCAGCGCTGGTCGCCATCGACAGCGTGGAGGGCACCCCGGAGGAGGGCGCACCCTTCGGCGCAGGCCCTCGGGCAGCGCTGGACAAGACGCTGGAACTGGCAGCAGGCATGGGCTTTGCCACCCGCAACTGCGAAAACTACATCGGCTATGCCGAACTGGCCGGTGCAGACCCTGAAAAATATCTGGCTACCATCTGCCATGTGGACGTTGTGCCCGTGGGCAACGGCTGGACGGCAGATCCCTTTAAGATGCGCATTCAGGACGGCTGGCTGCTGGGACGCGGCGTCGCGGATGATAAAGGCCCGATGATCGTTACTCTGTACGCGCTGAAGTTCCTCAAGGAGCAGGGTTACCAGCTGCGCTACCCCATCCGTGCCATCGTGGGCGACAACGAGGAGACCCACATGAACGATGTGAAGTACTATCTGGAAAACTACCCCGCCCCGGTGTTCTGCTTTACCCCGGATGCCGAGTTCCCGGTGTGCAACGGCGAAAAAGGCCACTTTGGCGGCAAGATCGTCAGCCCGGTGTGCAACGGCGTCATTGCAGAGTTTGAGGGCGGTGTAGCCAACAACGCTGTGCCGGACCGCGCCAGCGCTCTGGTCAAGACCGATATCAGCAAGCTGAAGAACGCTCCCAACATCACGCTGGAACCGGAAGGGGACGGCGTGCGGGTGCGCGGCTGGGGCAAGTCCGGCCACGCCGCCATGCCGGAGGGCACGGTGAACGCCATTGGTCTGGTAGCGGATTATCTGCTGGACAACGGCCTGTGCAATGACGCCGAGCGCGCTTATCTGGAGGCACTGCACAAGCTGCACAGCTCCACCGCAGGCACCGGCCTTGGCATCGACTGCGCCGACGGCCCCTTCGGCCCGCTGACCATCATCGGCGGCCGCATCTATATGGAGGACGGCAAGCTGGTGCAGACCATCGACAGCCGCTTCCCCACCTGCACCAACGGCGAAAAGCTGACCGCACAGGTCACCGCTGCGCTGGGCGAGGGCGCAAAGCTGGAGGATGTGGACGCAGCCGAGCCTTTCTATATCGCAGCCGACAGCCCCGCCATCCGCGCCTGCATCGACACCTACAACGAGGTGACCGGCGAGAACGCCACCCCCTTTACCATGGGCGGCGGCACCTATGCCCGCCACTTCCCCTATGCCGTCAGCTTCGGCCCGGAGCATGAGGATGTAAAGCTGCCGGAGTTCGGCGGCCCGATGCACGGTGCTAACGAGGCAGCTCCCATCAACAAGCTGCTAGAGGCCGTCAAGATCTACATTCTGGCGCTGCTGCGGCTGGAAGAGATCGACTTCTGAGGTACAGCATGAACGTGCTTGTCATTGACGGGCAGGGCGGGGGACTGGGACGCCAGCTGGTGGCCGCCCTCAGCGCCCAGTGCCCGGACATCCGGCTGGTGGCCGTGGGCACCAACAGTGTCGCTGCGCAGGCCATGCATAAGGCCGGGGCACAGCGAGCTGCCACGGGTGAGAATGCTGTGGTGGTGAACTGCCGCAATGCGGACATCATCGTGGGCCCCATCGGCATCGTTATTGCAGATGCGCTGCTGGGGGAGATCACCCCTACCATGGCCACGGCAGTGTGCCAGTGCAGCGCCACCCGGGTGCTGATCCCGGTGAACCACTGCGAGAACTACATTGTCGGCGTGCCCGACCAGCCCATCGGCAGCCTTGTGTCTGCCGCCGTCCAGAAGGTGAAAGCTCTCTGCACCGGAGAAGGGTGCTGAAGAATAAGATAAAACGACACCGGACAGGTCATGGCCTGTCCGGTGTCGTTTTTGTCAAAAATATAGGTTACTTCCGCTGCCGGGCGGCGATCTGTGCGGCAGTGGGCGGGATATCGCCCTGCGCAGTTTTTTCCAGCTGGCTCAGGCGGCGATCCAGATCGGTGAGCCGCTGCGAGACGATG
>ERZ1034952.2568-NODE-2568-length-13211-cov-6.918972_pt1 | contig 13211 bp, 10 predicted proteins | sample MGYA00520625_ERZ1034952 | MGnify/ENA primary metagenome ERZ1034952 (study PRJEB33766, sample SAMN09781773) | gut metagenome | biome: gut microbiome | host: Homo sapiens | place: Madagascar | study: EMG produced TPA metagenomics assembly of the PRJNA485056 data... | reverse complement strand
GTGTCAGTGGGGGATACCGATTTCTCTCCGCCCGCCACTGACAGTCACTTTCTTATTTGCAATTCCTCTCACCACCTGTAGGGGTGGGAGAATTCTTGCTGTTATTCGTTGAAACGGCTTGCGATGGGACGTAAACCGATTTTTTATAATAGATTCTCAGCAGCGATGGGCTGCCGGAAAGGATGCTCGATGAAAAAACGGACGCTCCGAAGAACGTCCGCTATTGGTGTGACCGAACCTATAAGCCGAGTTCTGTCGAGTATGGTAATTTATCTCGACTGTACGTCGCCGCACAGCTCTAGCCGTCATTACGCCATCCCCACCGGGTCAGTGTTAGAATGCCGCACCAATAGACGTTGCATCGGATAAGGTTTACATAGCAGCATAGTCACCCATGCTCTGGTGTGCTCTTACCACGCCTTTCCACCCTTACTTTCCGAAGAAAGCGGTATCTCTCTGTTGCACTTGCTCTAGGGTCGCCCCCGGTTGCCGTTAGCAACTATCCCACCCTGCGATGCTCGGACTTTCCTCATGGATGTACTGGAAACCAGCATCCACGCTACCATACAGTTCGCTCACTCTTTTATTGTACAAGAAAAATAGAGAATTGTCAAGTATCATTTTTATAGAATCTGAGAACTTTTTGTGCGAAAAAGTCGGATTCTTTAGCAGTTCCAAGCGTCTAATGTTTCCAGAATTTCAGCGTATACAACTGCCTTGTTGCGTTCGTTGAGAATTTCGTGCCGCATCCGAGGGAACAGCGTGCTGTTTACATTCTGGTAGCCCAGTTCTGCCATGCGGTTAACAGCCTGTTGGAAACGGGTATCATTGCCCCGACAGGGGTCATCGCCGCCGGAGAAGAACCAAATCGGCAGCTCTGGCTGTGTAATCGTCCAGTCTTTGGTGTTGTAAGTGGTATTTAACAGGGCGAGCAGGGTAGCATAGCCGTTTAATGTGAAGTGAAATTGACAGAGTGGGTCGGCATTGTAAGCATCTACAACCGCTTCATCGCTGCAAATCCATGTGTTAGAACGGGATTCCGAGCGAAACGGACGCTGAAATGTATTGTACAGAATGCGGTCAATGCGTTTGCTGTGGCTGGTATCGCCCCGATGCACAATGACTCGATTTAAAATAGACTGCATACGGGTCATTGCCGGCAGCGGAGAGGGTGAACCACTGAGAATCAAGCCGTCTAGAATGTCCGGATACTGTCGCAGATAGCAGCGAGCAATGAGCGAGCCCATGCTGTGCCCCAGCAGATAGAGCGGCAGCCCTGCATATTGCGTTTGAATCCATTCTGTCATCTGGTGTAGGTCGGCAACGAGTGCTTCTGCACCGCCTTCCCCGAAATAGCCCAGCGGAATGGTGTCGCTGATGCTCTCCCCATGTCCCCGATGGTCATGAATCAGGCAGATGTAACCCTGTTTGGTGCAGTGGCGGAGAAAATCCAGATAGCGTTCTTTGTGTTCACACATGCCATGGGAAACCTGAAGAATGCCACAAGGCGTGGTTTCTTCCTGTGGCAGGAGCAGCAAGCCTGACAGTGGCAAGCCGTCTTGGTCAGAGAGCAGGGTAAATGGCTGAATGGTCGTTGGCAGCATAAGCAGAAGTCCTCTCTTTCTAAAGTCAGTCACAGTGGAAACAGGGCTGTTTCCGTTTTGTTGGAATTAGTATACCAGAAAAAATCGGGTTTGTCCAGCACACTTTTTCTGTTTTTGTTGTTGCTTCCCGAATCCCTGTTTCCAAATTGCAGAATTTGCAGAAAAAATAAAATTTTTTTGCAAAAACACTTGAAATTCTGTTTGCTGTGTGGTATAATAAAAATTGTCACGGCGGAGTGTGTGCAGCTGCACAAGAGCTCTGCTGTCGGATCCATTCCGGAATATCGGTGTGCGGGTCCTGTGCAACAAAGCACCGTGAACCATGTCAGGCGGGGGACCGAGCAGCATTAAGCGGATCGTTTTGTGTGCCGCAGTCAACCTGCACACCCATGTTCCGGAATTTTTTTGTATTTTGGAAAACGACAGAAAAAGGAGGCGGATTCCATGTACAAAGCATTATATCGGACATGGCGTCCGATGTCGTTTGACGATGTGATTTCTCAGCCGCATATCACAGAAACCTTACAAAATCAAGTGCGTACCGGAAAGACGGCACACGCTTATTTGTTTACGGGTTCTCGTGGGACGGGGAAAACCACTTGTGCCCGCATTCTGGCGAAAGCTGTGAACTGTCCGCACGCTGTCAACGGCAATCCTTGTTTGGAATGTGACATCTGCAAAGACGCTGACCGTGGAATTTTGTCCGATGTGATTGAAATTGATGCGGCATCGAATAACAGCGTAGAAGATATTCGGGATTTGCGGGAAGGTACGGTTTACCGTCCGGAACGCTGTGCCTATAAGATTTATATTATTGACGAAGTGCATATGCTTTCCGGAAGTGCATGGGGGGCATTGCTGAAAGTCATGGAAGAGCCGCCAGCATATGTGAAGTTTATTCTGGCGACTACAGAGATGCACAAAGTTCCAGCCACGATTTTATCTCGGTGTCAGCGGTTTGCATTCCATCGGATTCGGTTGGAGGATATCGCTGCCCGACTGCGATACATTGCAGAAAAGGAACAAATTCCGCTGGCAGAAGGGGCAGATCTTCAGATTGCCCGCTGTGCAGATGGCGGAATGCGAGATGCGATTTCCCTGTTAGACCAGTGTGCAGCAGTTTCCGAGGGAGCGATTACGCCGGAAGCCGTTGCGGAGGCAGCTGGTGTATCGGGTCGAGCACCGCTGTTTCGGATTCTGGAAGATGTTCTGCAAAATCGGCTGGGTGATGCATTGAAAGAAGTCGATGTCTTGTATCAAGGCTCGAAAGATATGGCAAGACTCTGCGAGGAGTTGACAGAACAGCTGCGGAATATGATGCTGCTGAAAGCCGGCAATGTTCCGGAAGAATTGCTGAGTTGTCTGCCGGAGGAACTCCCACAGCTGCGGGAACTGACCAGTCCGGTGACGATGGAACAAATCTTGCGTGCAATTTCTGTTTTGCAGGATTGCCGAGAACGGATGCAGCGAAATCCGGGTAAGCGAACAGAATTGGAATTGGCGTTGATTCGGCTGACACTGCCAGCAACGGTACAAACACCGCTTGCAGCGATGCCAGCAGCAGCCCCAGCACCAAGACCGATGCAGCCAAGACCGGTTGTAGCAGCTGTCCAGCAGGCAGAAGTATCAATGCAATCGCCTGCACCACAGCCGACACCAACCCCAGCACAGACTACACAGGAACAGATTCGCCCCGTTTCTCAGTGGGCAGATATTCTGGAGGCATACCGGAGTGTGAATCCGGCAGTTTCCGGCAGCCTTGCGGAATCGGATGCCTATATTCGGGGCGGAACGCTCTTAATCGTTGCAAAGAATCCGTTTTTCCTGACCCTGCTGAAAAATCATGAAAATGCCCGTTCGCTTGGCGATACGGTACGACAGATTTTAGGGCAGGAATATAAAATCCTTGCAAAGTGCAGTAATCCGGCACAGACGGAGGTTTCTCCGGTGCAGACACTGCTGCAAAAAGCCAAAGACAGCAATCTTGAAACTGCTGTGGAATAAAAAATTTTTGATTTAAATTCATTCTTTAAGGAGATCTCAATCATGAAAGCAAGATTACCAAAGCAGAATATGGGCGGTGCCCAGAATATGAATGCAATGATTCGTCAGGCACAGAAGATGCAGGATGAAATCACCACCTTACAGGAAGACATCGAAAACAGAGAATTTTCTGCAACCTCTGGCGGCGGTGCAGTTTCCGTTGTTGTAACTGGTAAGAAGATCATCAAGTCCCTGACTATCAACAAGGAAGTCGTTGATCCGGAAGATGTAGAAATGTTGCAGGATCTGGTCATTAGTGCCATCAACGAAGCTGTAAACCAGGTAGAAAGCACAACAGAAACCGAAATGAGCAAGATTACAGGTGGCGTATCCCTGCCGGGTCTGTTTTAATCCATGGCAGACAGCAATGCACTGCCCATGGTGCTGTTGGCAGAACAGTTTGCAAAGTTGCCGGGAATCGGCATGAAATCTGCCCAGCGTCTGGCGTATTATCTGATTTCCAGACCAGAAGAAGAAGTACAGGCATTTGCAGATGCAATGATGCACGCCAAAAAAGCGATTCACTATTGCAGCTGCTGCCAAAACCTCACTGACCAAGCAGTCTGTCCGATTTGCAGCGATGATACCAGAGATCATGGAATCATCTGTGTGGTGGAAGCACCGAAAGACGTTGCTGCTTTCGAGCGTACCAATGAATATCATGGTGTTTACCACGTTTTGCACGGGCTGATTTCTCCGCTGACCGGTGTCATGCCGGAACAGCTGAAGATTCGGGAACTGTTGGTACGGTTACAGAGCGGAACGGTTCGAGAAGTCATTATGGCAACGAATCCCACTGTGGAGGGCGATGCCACAGCGATGTATCTCGCACAGCTGCTCAAGCCGATGCAGATAAAAGTTTCCCGTTTGGCATTTGGATTGCCAGTCGGCGGTGTGGTGGAATATGCCGATGAAGTCACGCTTTATAAGGCACTGGAAAACAGAAGCGAAATGTAACAAAAAACATCCCTGTCAGGCGGCAGGGGTGTTTTCTTTTGGAAAAGGAGGATGCTGTCTATGAATTCCTGCGAACAGATTCGCACTGCAATGATGGCATATGATTGGATTGGATTTGATTTATTTGATACCCTGTTGCTGCGTCCGTTTTTGCAGCCGGACGACCTGTTCTGTCAGATGGAACAGGAATTGCAAGTGCCAGATTTTGCAGCACTGCGGAGTCAGACGGAAAACCAGCTGCGGCAGGGCAGAAAACGAGAACTGACCTTTCTCGAGATTTATCAGGCGATCCAGCAGAAAACGGGTGTTTCTGATGCCGTGATACAGCAGTGGATGGATTTGGAACTGGAACTGGAATGGCGGTACTGCTATCCGAGAGAGAGCGGACTTTCCCTGTACTGTGCGGCGAAAGAAGCCGGAAAACACATCGCTATTGTGACAGATATGTATCTGCCGATCGACCAGATCGTGCGGATGCTGCAAAAAGTCGGAGCAGGCGACTATGATTTGTTGCTGCTGTCCTCTGAATTGGGGTATAGCAAGGCGAACGGTGGGATTTATCGACAGTTGAAACGCATGGAAATCCCACCAAAGCAATTTTTGCAGATTGGGGATAATCGCATTGCAGACGTGGAAAACCCTCGCTGTCTGGGCTTGCAGGGAATGTGGCTGCCAGCAGCCAGAGCCGTGTTCCAGCATTACGGGCGATTATATCCAGCAATTCAGGCAGAACAGCCTTCTCTTGCAGAGCGTTGCAGCGTTGCCTTGGCAGTGAATACCTATTTTGACGACCCATTCCGCATGATGCGGCGAGAATGCGACTGGAACGCAGATCCCTATTTCATGGGATTGCTGTTGCCGAATGCAGAGCATCTGCCGGAAGTTGTCACGCAGGATTTTATGTTTCAGCGTGGACAGGAACGTGCTATACAGCTGGCAACCCACTTTTTCGAGCATCCGCTTCCAGCGGCACAGGGGGCAATCGAAATGCTCTGTCATCATGCAGCAGAGGCAGACCGAGCAGCATTTCCAAAAGATGATGCATGGGCGGCAGTTTGCACCCCTTGTGGATTTTCCACCCTGCCAGAGCCGAAAAAACCGGCGAAGTGGAAAACCCATCTGCGATTGCTACGGCAATTTCTTTCAACTTGTAGAGCGTAAAAAAATCCGCACGTGTTGTGAAAACCGTGCGGATTTTATAGTATTCGCAGTATTGTGAAATCGCCTTATGGAATAGTGGTTGTGGTTGTTTCTGTTTGAACGGTAGATTCCCCTGTAGTGGTCTGTTTGGGAGCATACCAAGCCTGATATTCTGAAAGGGTCAAGACCAAATCGGAATTATAAGCATCAATCATCTGTTGTTTTGTGGTGTAACCGGCAGCATGCAGCAGAGGCAGACCGAGCAGCATTTCCAAAAGATGATGCATGGACGGCAGTTTGCACCCCTTGTGGATTTTCCACCCTGCCAGAGCCGAAAAAACCGGCGAAGTGGAAAACCCATCTGCGATTGCTACGGCAATTTCTTTCAACTTGTAGAGCGTAAAAAAATCCGCACGTGTTGTGAAAACCGTGCGGATTTTATAGTATTCGCAGTATTTGCAAAATCGCCTTATGGAATGGTGGTTGTAGTCGTTTCTGTTTGAACGGTAGATTCCCCTGTAGTGGTCTGTTTGGGAGCATACCATGCCTGATATTCCGAAAGGGTCAAAACCAAATCGGAATTATACGCATCAATCATCTGTTGTTTTGTGGTGTAACCAGCAGCGTCATCCATTAGATATTCGCCATACCACAGCCCAAAGAACGACCAGATTGCTTGATCTCGCCGAATGGCGGTCAAGTCTGGAATGGTGCTGCATTCGCTGAGGGCAACCATCTTATTTTTTGCAATCTTCTGTAAAGCAAAAAATTGTTCGTAACGGCTGCCATATGCTTCATCAGCATCCACATAAATATCTGCAGCAGCAATATCATATTCTGTGTCGGGGACGAGATATTCTGCACTCTGCCCGTTCCAAATCCAAATCAGGTTGTGCAACTGGTGATAGTCTACCATGCGGGTATACATGAGATGCCATAGCCATTGATAGGCTTCACTGCCAGATGCACCCCACCAGAACCAGCCGTTGCTTGCTTCCTGTAGTGGTCGCCAGAGGACGGGAACGCCAGCTTCCTGCAATTCTTTCAACGCTTCTGCGGCAGCATCAATATCTTCAATCAGGGCAATGCATTCTGCTGAAATCGTGCCATCTTTGCGGAGTTGTTGCAATTCATAGCGGTTCAAGTGGGCAATGTCTGCATCCGTCACAGCGTTTGCAAGGGAGAAGTCGGTTTCATCCTTGTAAACAGACGCTGTTCCGATGGGGGCATTCCAATGCCACATTAAGCCAACGACACCGCCACGTTCTGCCCATTCCAAGCTAGAATCAATGGCATCTGCTTCTTCCGGAGAACCGCCGTTGCCAGAATAGCCGTATAGGTCTGCGAATCGAATCAACGGGAGTTGTCCGGTAATCTGATAGATCTGCGTGAGTTCGGTATTTTCTGCACTGGAAACATACTGTCCGGAAATCATTGTCTTTCCATACTGTCCTACTAAAAATTGCATCAGATCTTTGGTTTCTTGAGTTGCATTCGGGTCGCAGAGTTCGGATGAAATCGAAACGCTGTCCTGTTTCTCTGCATTTTTCAGCAGAATGCAGTCAATGAGTGCATCGCCACTTTCCTGCTGAATGGTAATGGTGCGAGTTCCAGCCTCCAGATAAACACCCTGTACGGTTGCCTGTACAAATTTTCCCGTTCCGGGAATCGTGAGGAGATTATACGGCGTTCCCTCTACCGTCATCAGACAAGTTGCATCGGCATCCGCTGCCATCACAACAGAAATATCATAGTGCTGTGAAGACGGAACGGAAACCTGAAATAATAATGTGTTTTGTAAATCGCCGGAAAGTCCGGCAACATAGCCACTTCCGGTGTATCCGCTGCGTTCATTTTCCACAGTGAACAGTGTGGATAATTTGCAGTCCTCTGCCTGTACCCGTACTTCTGCCGGCATTTCCATGCTGGCAGGTGCGGAAACGGTTTCCTGTGGATAGGATGGACCTCGAATCGTCGTGGTGGTCATTGTTTCTGTGGCGGATTCGGTTGGCGGTTCTGTTGTTTCTGTGGTAGAAAGAGGAACAGACTGCGGTACACGGGGATATTGCTGTACCGTCTGACAGCCCGTCATGACAAAAAAGCAGAGCATCGACAGAATGATGCTGCCTATTCGTTTCATGCAACTTCCTCCTTTCTGAAATTGCAATTTATATCCGTACGGTATAAGTGTGTCCAGCAACGGTTTCAAACTGAATGGTTTCTCCGTCTTGCAGGGCTTCTACTGGTTTCTGTTCGCAAGTGACGCTGGCAACGGCATTGCATCGCAGCCGGCATGGATTTCCGTTCAGCGAGAGAATCGCAGCAGTGGTCAGCTTGCCATTTTCCCACTGCATACCTACTTCAAAGCCACCTCTTGCACGCAGTCCGCTAACGCTGCCTGTTGTCCATTCCGGCGGCAGTGCTGGGAGCAGGTTCAGTTCATCGGCATGGCTTTGCAGCAAGCATTCTGCAATCGCAGCCAATCCGCCGAAGTTTCCGTCAATCTGGAACGGCGGGTGAGAATCCAATAAATTCGGGTTGGTTGACCAAGTCAACAGTTGCTGCAAGTTTTCATATGCCATTCTGCCATCAAGCAATCGTGCCCACATATTGATAATCCATGCACGACTCCAGCCAGTGTGATTCCGGCTTCCGTGAATCAGGCGGCGAATCAAAGTTGCCCGTGCTGCCTTGCTGAGCTGTGGAGTTTGATGTGGGTCAATCAAGTGTGCCGGATATAGGGCAAACAGCTGTGAAATGTGGCGGTGTCCAATGTCAACTTCTGCATAGTCCTCCGACCATTCCTGAATTTGTCCATACTTTCCGATTTTAATCTTCGGCAGCTTCTTCAGCAGGTCTGACAATTCCTGTGCAAAGGCTTCATCTCGCTGTAAAATCCGGCTGCTTTCGATGACATCTTGAAACAGTACCGTGATGATTTCGGAGTCCATAGCTGCCCCCATGCAAAGACTGCCAGTTTCTCCGGATTTTGTCCGATAGGTGTTTTCCGGCGAAACAGACGGGCAGGTTACCAGCTCGCCCTTTTCGTTTTCCATGAGATAATCCACGAAGAACAGAGCTGCTTCTCGCATCAAATCATAGTGAGCGGACAAGAAATCCCGGTCTTGCGTAAAGAGATAGTGTTCAAAAATGTGCAGGCAGAGCCACGCTGCACCAGTTGGCCAAATCGTTGCTGGCTTGCACAAATCCTGCGGAGCGGTATCCCCCCAAATATCTGTACTGTGATGGCAGACAAAGCCTCGGCAGTGGTACATTTCTTTTGCAGTTTTCCGTCCTGGGTCTTGCATCCGTGCAATCAAATCAAACAATGGCAAATGGCATTCTGACAAGTTGCAGACTTCTGCCGGCCAGTAATTCATCTGGGTGTTAACATTGACCGTGTAACGGCTGCCCCATGCTGGGTGCATATCTTCGTTCCAAATGCCCTGCATATTCATCGGCTGTGAGCCCGGACGGCTTCCGGCAATCATCAGGTATCTGCCGTAGTTGAAATAGAGCACGGCAAGATGTCCGTCATGGATTCGCAGCTTGCATTCCTTGTGGTCGCCCTCATCGCCCCGTAACCGCTGTAAGCGTTCGTCTGTCGGCAGGGTGCTGTTGCCTTCGCTGTTGTCCGGCAGGTTCAAGCGTACCCGCCGGAATAATTTCTGATAGTCGCTCAAATGGCGATAGAGCAGCTCTTCATAGGTGCAGTCCTGTGCATAGGCAACGTCCATGCGAGCAGCTTCTTCGTAGTCATCCCCATGATAGAAACTGGTTGCCACAGAGAGCAGCAGAGTGACTTCATCTGCGTTTTCAATGACCAGCTGACCGCCCAGTGTCCGCATCGTGCCGCCAGTCTGCTTACCCGTCAGGGCTGCTGCAAAGCCAATGCCATGCTTTCCGCCTGTACCGCCGGTATAGAGGATGGTATTTGGTGCACATGGGCGACAATCGTCATAATCGTCCTCTCTGCCGTCAATTCCAACGGATAGGGAAATACAGCCCTTTTGGTCGGCAGCAATGTGCAATACCATAATCTGGTCTGGATAGGAAACAAACAGTTCCCGAATATAATTGACTTCATTCACATTGAATTGTACGGCTGCCAATGCCTGTTCCAAATCCAAGCTGCGGCAATATTGACGGGCTTTTCCCTGTATCTTCTGGTGAATTTCCAAGTTACCCAGTGGCATATAGTGCCGTGCGTTGGGTGTTACGCCCTGCATTTTTTCAAAGGCAACGGCTTCTGCTGCTTGAATGTGTTCTTCTGCGAGGAGTTTGCGGATTTCCAAAAGTCCTTCATAGGCATCTGGGTTGTTGCGTTCTCTTCTTCCGCCTGACCAGACGGAATCTTCGTTCAGTTTGATAACTTCGTGTTCTGGATCGCCGAACAGCATGCCCCCGATTCTGCCGTTCCCGACTGGCAGTGCATGGTCAAAATCTGTCGCTGGACTGCGATACCAAAGTGTGGTTTGTGAATCCATGTTTCATATCCTCCGTTTCCTCGTTTTCCATATAAGAATTTGAGCATTTCTGCCCAATATCCCATCTATTATACCATAATCACCCACAAAAAGCAATTGGTTCTTTCAAAATCGAATGAGAAAATTTAATTTCCTGTTTTTTACAAATGCATTATGTTTTATTCTTCTTTTTCGGGGTTTCTTGTCTATTTTCTTGACATTGTGAAAAAAATATGGTACAATAAATCAAAATCCGGGGGATTGGATTGCAAAAAAATTTTGAGATTGAGAGATGATTGCTGTTGAAACGATATGCGACCCGAAAAAAAAACTCTGTACGAAAATATATCTTAATGGCTGCTGATATTGGGATTCTATTTTTGTGCATAGTCTTAACGGTATTTGTGTTCTTCCTGCTGGAACGACCAGTGATGCAGATGAATCACCTGTTGCCGTATTTCGCCATCAACATCCTGCTTTCCTTTTTAACCTTAACGGTTAGCGGTGCATATGATGTCTTTTGGCGATACTTTAATATGCGGGACTATATCACTTGCTCGCTTGGCGTTGTCATCGGGCAAGTGCTCAGCAGTCTTGTGGTGTTATTGCTGCGTTGGCATGTTCCAATGGGATTTCTGGCTTTGAATGCCATCCTTGCCCTTGGCGGCATTGTGGTGTTTCGTCTGGTTTTTCGCCATACGTTTTTAATTTTAACCGATGCCGGACGGGTGGAATCCCGAAAGCGGCTGTTAATTGTCGGTGCAGGCAGCGGATGCGAATTGATTTTGAAAGAAATTCAGCGTTCCTGTGCAGACCCAGAAAAAACGCCGCCGATTCCCTACGACCCTATCTGTATTGTTGATGATGACCCGTTGAAACGCAATGCAACAGTAATGGGTGTTCGGGTTGCCGGAACGACAGAGGATATTAAACCACTCTGTGACAAGCTGAAAATTGATATGATTATGTTTGCGATTCCATCTTGTGATGAAGAGAATCGCAGACGGATTCTTGACCTCTGTTCCCATGCAGGGCGACCGGTTAAAATTATGCCGTATCTGAGTCAGCTTTTGTTTCAAAAAGACATCATCCCACAGATTCAGGATATTCGGATTGAAGACTTGTTAGGCAGAGAGCCAGCAAAGTTCGACCGGGAAAAGGTTGCAGGCTTTTTAAAGGATAAAGTCTGTATGATTACGGGCGGTGGCGGTTCGATTGGTTCGGAAATTGTCCGGCAGATTATGACCTATCACCCCAAAAAAGTCATTATTGTAGATATCTATGAAAACAACGCCTATGATATTCAGCAGGAATTGTTTCTCACCTATGGTTCAAAGATTCCGTTGTTTGTGGAAATTGCTTCTGTTCGGGATCATGCAAAACTGATTACGCTGTTTGAAAAATATCATCCGCAGATTGTCTTTCATGCAGCAGCCCATAAACATGTGCCACTGATGGAAAGCTGTCCGGAAGAAGCAGTAAAAAACAACATTGTCGGTACGTTCTATCTGGCAACACTGGCAGCTACATTTCAGTGCGAAAAGTTCATCATGATTTCTACCGATAAAGCGGTACACCCTGCCAATGTCATGGGGGCAACAAAACGCTGCTGTGAAATGATTATTCAGTATATGTCCCAGCATTCCACCAATACAGAATTTATTACGACTCGATTCGGGAATGTGCTTGGTTCAAATGGCTCTGTCATTCCGCTGTTCCGGAAACAGCTGGAAAGCGGAAAGCCGCTGACCGTTACGCACCCGAAAATGATTCGATATTTCATGACCATTCCAGAAGCAGTGTCTTTGGTGCTGCATGCCAGTGCAATGGCACATGGCGGCGAAATTTTCGTGCTGGATATGGGTGCACCTGTTCGCATTTTAACGCTGGCAGAAAATTTGATTGCTGCCTATGGAAAACGCCCTTATTTTGATGTAAAAATCCGATTTATTGGGCTGCGTCCTGGCGAAAAGATGGAAGAAGAACTGATGACAGAGCAGGAAAACAAGCAGCAAAAAACCTTGCAAGAAACTGAAAACAGTCAAATCTTTATTGGCAAGCAAATTGCATTTGATGATGCCAACTTTGTTTCACGGCTTTATGAAATTGAGCAGGCAGCCTTGCGAAATGACCGGAAAGAAACGTTACAGCTGCTTAAAGAGCTAGTTCCGGATTTCCACCATGAAGATGCTAGTCCATCGAGTGCAAAATAAGGAAAGGAGCGGTTTTCTTTGCACACTTTTTACCGCCGTTATGGAAAGCGGTTGCTGGATATCATCCTTGGCATTCTTGGATGTATACCAGCCTGTCCCGTGATGCTGATTGTCATCATTGCGATGTTTTTTTTCGACCGAGGAACGATTTTTTTCGTACAGGAGCGTGCCGGAAAACGAGATGCCAACGGCAACCCGACCACATTCCGCATGCATAAATTCCGCACCATGAAAATGGATACACCGCACGATGTTCCGACCGACCAATTTGAACATGCCGACCAGTATATTACACCGCTGGGGAAATTCCTGCGGAAATCCAGTCTGGATGAATTGCCGCAGATTTTTGACATTCTGCGGGGGGATATGTCTTTCGTTGGCCCACGTCCAGCACTGCCGAATCAAACCCGACTGCTGGAACTGCGGCATGAAAACGGTTCTGACCAGCTGAAACCCGGATTATTCGGTTTAGCACAGAAAAATGGACGGGATCAGCTGTTGGAAACGGAAAAGGCTGCTTATGATGGCGAGTATGCAGAAAAGCTTTCTTTCTGGATGGATTGCAAGTCATTCTTTGGCTGTATCTTTAATTCTGTTCTGCAAAAGAATATTGTAGAAGGAAAGCAATCACATTCCACCAAAAAATAAAATCAATAACAGCGGACACGTTTTCTGAAAATCTGAAGCGTGTCCGTTGTTTTTTATATGGGCTTATCTCGACAGCTGCGGAAGAACTTCCACCAAGGGCAAGTGATATTGTTCTGCCAACTTCTTGCAAGCTTGCTGAG
>ERZ1034952.2566-NODE-2566-length-13222-cov-3.884940_pt1 | contig 13222 bp, 8 predicted proteins | sample MGYA00520625_ERZ1034952 | MGnify/ENA primary metagenome ERZ1034952 (study PRJEB33766, sample SAMN09781773) | gut metagenome | biome: gut microbiome | host: Homo sapiens | place: Madagascar | study: EMG produced TPA metagenomics assembly of the PRJNA485056 data... | reverse complement strand
GTTCTGATATGATTCCAATTCTTTTTGCAAACGCTTCATCTCTGCCTCGCTTTCATTTTTTTCTTCGGCATATTTTATGGCCTCTTTCAAGTTATTTACCCCTACTTTCCTGTACGCCTCCGCATATTTGATACGCAACACGCCTAATTTCTCGTAATCGCGATACGATATTGCACCCCGGGACGACATGACCACCAACATGGCATCCACTCCGTCTTTCAACACATCCCTATATGCCGAAGGATACCCGGTTTCCAAGTCGCCCGTGCAAGAAATATAAATGCAATCGGCAATTTCCCGCGCCAACTCTATCCATTCTTCGGAAGGTGTCCAGCCCCACGATTTAGCAGTTTTTTCAGCCTCATATTTCCGTTTTAATTTCTCAAAATATTCACAAGCTCTTCTCTTATCCCTCATCAACAGACACTTGTAACGGAGAATCGAACTTTCCTTGTTTTCCGGCATCAGTTCCAACAAATAAAGCGCCTTCAAGTTCTCTCCGTTTTCCATGTATTTCTTCACGTTTTTCACGTCGACCCGGATACCTTGTTCGGGTACCGTTTTCAACGCCCAAATGGCCAAGTTTATAGCTTCCGCCACACCCGGCGACCAAGCATCCCAGCGTCCGCGGATAATCCCCCGGTCGTCCACGAGTATCGCCGTCGGGTGTCCCCCGTTCACGGAAGCACAACAGGCGTCGGCATTTTTTCCTCCCACCGTCGGGTAACCTATCCCTTTCTCCTTCCACCACACCTCGGCTTTATACCCCTTGTCCGCTAAGGTTTCGTTCGCGTCCACCCCGATGACCTGGACACCCTCGTACACCGCAGGGTCACGGCGCATCACCGTATCAATATCGCAGGAAAGGATACGGCATCCGCCGCACCAAGTGGCCCAAAAATTCAGTACCACGAATTTTCCCCGCAATTTCTTACTGTTTAGTTGTTTCGTAAAGTAAAACTCCGGCATCGGTTGCCCCAATTGTTCCACCAGTTCCCAACGTTCCGTCCCCGTTACTTGTTGCTGGTAGCCGGCTTTCCAATTCTGGCAATACTTTTTCATAAAGCGGTCCAACGCCGCATAATCCTGGGCTTGGGCTGCCACTACCGAAAGCAGCACGCCCACAACTATCCCGATTGTCTTTTTCATTTCAATCCCTATTTTCATTTACTTCCCGCAAATCTCCGCTACTTTGGCACGAAGCGCCTCTCCACGCAAGTTTTTCGCCACGATACGTCCCTCGCCATCCACCAAAAGGAGATAAGGGATAGCGTGAAAATCATACAGTTTTGTCATAGGTGTTTTCCATCCTTGCAAATCGGACACCTGCCCCCACTCGATTCCATCATCCTGAATCGCTTTTTTCCAAGCATCCAGTTTGTTGTCCAAAGACACGCCCAATACATCGAAACCCTTATCATGAAAATCCTTGTATATCGCTTTCACATTTTCGCCCTCCTTGCGGCACGGTCCGCACCAAGATGCCCAGAAATCAATCAACACTAATTTTTTCCCTTTCACGTATTCGAGCATGGACACCGGTTTGCCCTCCGGGGTATTCAACGTGAAATCGGGAGCCACCACGCCATTCCCCAATGCGAAATAACGTCCCATGTTTTCCTGCAATTCCTTTCCCATGGCAGATTGTTTCACTTCCTGCGGCATCTTTTCCAACGCTTCTTTGGCCTTTTCTAACAAACGGGAATCCCGATTGACATATTGGCCGTATTTCCACAGTGCATACGCGGAGGCCATATCGAACCGTTCGACCACAGCAATCATTTTGGCAATCATAACAGATTCGACTTCCTCCTCTTTCGCAGGATTTTCACCGATAATGACATCGTTTACTCCCCGCATTGCCGCATCCGTAGGGTTTCCCGTCACGATGCACCGGATAAAATCCGTACCGAATGTGGTATACGTCTTATCCGTCAATTTGACATAGGTATCGCAATAATCCAGGTAAAGCAATGCGCACTCCGATTTTCCGTCCTTACCCGAACGATAGAGCAACACCTCGTTAGGCTGTATGCCTTTGAGCGCAAAGGAGAATTTTCCGTTCTTCACAATCACGGAATCGCAAGGCTCTCCCCCTACCACCAAATACAATTTTTCCCCATCTCTCGCCGGATTGCACTCTCCGCTCAACGTCATCCGCTTGTCCTGTGCCATCAGGGACAATCCCCCGCACATGAATACCACTAAAAAAATAATTCGTTTCATCAGTTCATGTTTTATTATCGATTAAAAAACAATTTCTATTGTCTGTTCCTTTTCCACCAGTGGCAAACACGTCTCGTCGCTGCATGTCTGATAGGTCACCTTCACTTTGACTTCCACCTTACCCGTCATGCCGGGAACTGCTTTTACCCGCTGAGAAAAAGTTAAAATTTTTCCGTCATACACTTCATTTGCTCCATGCAACTTCACGGGGGGCAATTTCATTTCCCCAACTTTGCTCATCCCCTCGGGCAAGGTGATTTCGATGGATACCGGCACTTGGTTTTCGTTCATCTTGTTCTTCGTGTACAAGTGGTAAGAACCTGTCGTTTCAAAATGAACCGTAATTTCAAAATCTTCCTCGTTATATATCTTCCTGCTCCGCACGAGACAAGACACCGCCTCCTTTTTCTCCACCCCTTGCCTGTACTCTTTTTTCGCGGGTTTATCATACTCGAATTCCCGCCGTCCGGCCTTCATCGGCACGGCCACTGCCTTTTGCCTATTCTCCCTGCCGGGGAACAGGAACACGTAGCCCCGGTGCCGCAGCGTCAAATATTTCCAATCATCGAGTTTGCCGATAAGTGCCTCTTTAGGCAACATTTTCTTATCCACTTTTTCCTGCAAATCGTCTATACTTTCGTAATACTGCAACGACTCGCCTGTGTCCTTGCCGGGAGAATTCAATCCTAAATCGCCGGTATAACGCCAGTAAAGTTCCGCGGCTCCCTCGAAACCATTAATCGTGGGAATCGAGAGCCCCATGAGGATATCCTGCACGCCGTCCCCGTTGTAATCGACCACTTGGATGTGCGGCGTGCAACCGGGCAATGCCTTGCTCCCGTCCGGTGCCAAAAATAGCGGACGGGCATGCTCGAAACGCAAACCGTCATCCGTCATCACGCCCCGCAAGAAATAGATACCCAACTCCCCTTCACGCGTGTACTCGTCCGTGGCGATGATATCCAGCACCCCATCGCCATCCCAGTCCACCGGATTCAAGTAACAATGCGCCGTCATGGAACAGGCTCCCTCAGCATGAAAATCTTTCCCGGTTTCCACCTTCACTTCCGGATTCCGCCGCGTATGCAGGATCGTGCCATCCACGTGATAAAGAAATTCCCGCCGCCCGAAACTCGGTTCCTCCTTGGTTCCTGTGTTCAGCGCCACCCGGTAACCGCCGCAACCACCCACGAACAAATCCAACAAACCGTCACCGTCAAAATCAGCCAAACGGGCGGACGAGTAATTCCAATACCACCAGGATTCCACGGACCACACCGGCTCATTCATGCCGAACTCCTTCCCGTCCTGGTACCCCAATTGCGGAATCGGACGTCCCGGTTCAAAACCTTTCTCGCCGCCGCGCCACCACGTCACCACACCCGGGTAATATTGCCCGGAAAACAGATCGGGATAACCGTCCCCGTCGATGTCCACGACTTGCGGATGGATTCCGATGCAACACCACTGGTAATTGGAAATCACGTCACCGTTCACGTCCGTAGCATAAAACCACTCCCCCGTGAATTTCGGTTTCTTTTTCGTCCCGACGTTCAAGTACACTTTAATCCGCGACTGCCCCGTAAGGAACTCCCCGACCAACAGATCCGGCTTGCCGTCCCGATTCCAGTCAAACAAAGTCGGGTAAGCCAACCCGTGTTCCTCCGTGCGGATTTCCCGCACCGTGCCATCCACCCGCATCGGTCCGCCTAACACGGGAGCCCCGAGTATCGGAGTAAAATAAAGTTCCTTCATCACAGGGAAATCCGTGGTCCGCACGTCCAATAACGTGCTGTCATGCGGCAACGGGAGTTTCAAATCAGGCAACTTTTGAGCAGACACCTGCCAGCCACTCCATGCCAACAGAAGAAGCAATAATGATTTTTTCATATTTTAAACACAGTATAAACGGGGGTGCCCAATGCACCCCCTACATTTCAAAACCCTTTGATATCCACCTCGTAAATCCGGTCAAAACCTTCGTATACGCCTAATTGAGATTTCACTTTTCCCGAATTCGGGTCCAGCTCTAGACTGTACAGTTTCCCGGAACCGGAGGTTCCTCCATACGCCCCCACCACCATCAGCACATTATTCTTGTAATACGACTTTCCTCCGATAGCCCGCGGTTTCAGGATTTTAATGAACGTAATCTCACCCTCGAATATAACCTCTGCATTATTCTCCATGGTCAATTTAGTGGGATTGATTCTATTCCCTTCATCCAAGGCGAAGTGATAAACCCCTCGGGCGGTGGCATAATACCCCATGTTGATTTGGTTTTCCCCGAATGTCCAAGCGACTACTTCCCCTCCGGCCACGTCGCCAATATGGGACAAATCATATTTATACTTAGGGAAGTCACTACTGTTAGTGGCTGTAGAATTCATCTCCGCGATAAAAACGGGACCGTTGTTCTCTCCCTGCATCACGGCAAGCAGCCCGTATTTGCCACCCGTATCCCAATGCAACAGGTCTGCTCCCATTTTTCCGGGATTAAAAGGAATGGATATTCCCGGTTCATTCACATCAATCAACGCAAATTGGTCAAAACTAAATATCTGCGCACAAGATACAAAACCCTTCTTTTCCACGTCGAACAAAACCGCCTGCCCTACACCTGAAACGTCAAAAAGTTGAGGATAGAATTTGAACCCATAATTAACATCCCCCTCCTCATACTCATATTTAGGAACAGCCACCCGGTATTGATTTCCCTGTCTCCAGAAAATATCCTCGCCATCGAAAATATATACATTGCTACCGTCTATCGCAATTCCTCCCGGTTGTCCCGCATTCAACCCTCCGACAAACATATCGTTCCAGTCTCCCCTTTTTTCCATCGTCTTGCTTTCCGCCACGACAGACGCCTGTTCCGTCAAGGCGACAATCACGATATTTTCCGGTCGGGGAGTCCCAGAAATATTAGGATAAATCTGCCAAAGCCCGGTACCTGTCCCTGCAATCTTCTCATTCCCGTTTTTGGAAGAGTAATAATCGGGAGTCGTCCGACTCTGGAAGTCTGTAGTCGGTTGTTGTAACTGGAATTCAGGCGCTTCAATTACGCCGATATCCGATGAGGTGCCATCCCCGTGAAACACCATCAGCCCCAAGGCGGAAGGAGACAGCCTCACCGCCACATCCACCGCAGCGGAGTAAAAATGACGTCCGTTGCTCACTTGCGTTACATTCAACCGCATTTTGTATGTCTTTTCCTTATTCAAAACGGGATCCACCCACTTGTAATCCAAATCCCGTCCTCGCGCTACGGACGCATACGGATTCCACCAAGCGGTATCCATCTGTACCTCCCAATCGTATTGCAAATCGCTGTCGGGTATCGAAGTCCTGACCTCCGAAGTCAGCCGCAAAACGTCGCCATACATCAAACTATGCGGTCCTTCCTCCTTAATCGCCACTTGCAACTCTTCCAAGTCCCGATAATCGTAATTTCCTTTGTCATCGTAGCAACCGCACCATGCGATTGCCACAAAAAATAGCCAATATAATTTTTTCATAATTCCCAGTTTTTAATTTGACCAAAAATCGAACTTGATGACATCTTCGTCATCCTCATGATACTTGACGTTATTATCCTTACAATACTTGTTCAATTTATAAATCAGCACTTGAATCTCATCATCCCACCAATTGTAGCCGCCGGCATCCAAGGTTTCGAAAGCTCCCTCCACCTGCATGATCACCCACATTTTCTTGTCTGAATAATATCCCAGATTTTGGTCTGCACGTGCATTCCACCAAGTAGGTTTGGCCAATTTATTCGAGATAATTAAAGCATTCTGCAAGTTTTCCTCCAATCCCGCTTCGAACGCTTCGGACGAACAGATTTTGAATCCGAGTGTGTCCGGGGCATTCTTCAAGTTCTCGGTCTTGTGCACGGTCACCCGCAACACACCCGTCGTCTGATTGGCCGGTATCACCGCCGAAATTTCATATCGGGACATCTCATTCCTGCTCCCCAAATCCTCCACCTTCACCGTCCGCTCGACATCCGTGCTTGTTCCTGCCATCGAAATCGGGATTTCCACCGTGTGTTCCTCGGTACCCTCCGGTAATGAATAGAACGAAAATACAGTTGTGTCATTCGCCTCCGTAAACCATACGCGAGGCATCGCATTCCACGTGGGAATCTCGCTTTTCGAACACGCTGCCGCTCCCAACAAGAGCAACACAGCGAAATAGGTTATCTTTTTCATCATACATCATTTTTAATTTAAATTACTCGCGTCCGGCGTTGGCTTGTTCCGAATCCGGAATTTCAAACGTGAAGAATTTTTCATCGGTCATATCGGACGAGAAATCCATCTTCCGCAAGCGCTTGTAGTAATACCACAATTGCCCCTCCCCGATAAACTCTTTCTTGTACTCTTTCCATATCTCCTCGTCCAATTCGCTCTGCGACATCCCGCGATTCAAGGCATAAGACGTCAACCCGCGATGCGCACGGACCTGGTCAAGGTAATCCACCCCGTCCTTGGGAGTCGCTGCACATTCCGCCGCGATGTAATACATCTCGGACAAGCGGATTAACGGCAAACGCTCCTGGAAATACCGCCCACACAGGGCATGCTGGTAAAACTTGGCCACCAAGAAATTATTCTGATAAGACGCTAAACCATATTGGTAGCGGTAATCGGCAGTGTATCCCTCATACAGGCTAGTCCGCCCATCACCGGTAAGCAATAACTGAGTTTCCCAAGCCTGACTCATTCCGATAGCCCCGTCATAGATATAAGTGTCCATCAAGTTCTCCAAATCCGTCACGTTCAATGCGAAAATATGCTCCGTCGCGAACGTCCGATCCTGTCGATGCCTGGAAGACGCGCTCGTGGAAGTAGAAGTAATTCCGGTCAAATCGCTTTGCTGCACCCAGGGAAACGTACTCTCCTGTGCGGCAATCACCTCCTGCGCGCAAGCCAACGCATTAGGCTTGTCCCCTTTCCACAGGTAAATCCGTGCCATTGTCGCAACGACGGCATAATAGTTGAAGCGGAATCTCCGGTTATGCCAGGTCGGGATATTTCTTGCGGAAGAGAGATATTGCCCGGAAGGCAGAGAAGCCAGGCAAGCCGAAGGAGTTTCCCCCAAACGCATGGGATCATTCGCCATCAACTCCTTCGCTTGCTTCAGTTCCTCCAGCATGACCTCGATGGCATCCTCTTGTGTAAACAGGGGAGTGACCACGGGAGCCAGCGTCATCACGTAAGGAATGGACTTTTTGTCCTTTCCCGTAGCCCATGGCTCGGCAAACAGACGCAACAAGTCGAAATGCAGAAAAGCCCTCAGTCCCAACGCCTCGCCCTTGAGCAAGTTGTAGTTATCCCCGGAAAAAACGTCTTCATGATCATCTATCGTACTCAGCAGGGAATTCAGGTTGGCGATTTGAGCATACAACCCATTCCACATGCGCTCGATATACGGATTGCAAAAACTTTGGCTCCAGGCATCTTCCTTGTCCGCATACGAATACGTCGCCCACAAACCATTATTACCGCTGAACCTCGTATAATACCCCGCCATGATATCCAGAATATCAAATGTCAGTTCCCGTCCGTAAAGACTCCCGTCGCACATTTTGGCATAGACGCCCGTCAATGCCTCGGCATAGCCGAGTTCGGAGTTAAACAACTCATTGCGGTCCACCTGATTGGAAGCATCCACGTCCAACCAATCCTCGCAGGCTGTCATCGAGAACAACAGCACCGCCAATCCTAATATTTTTATCTTTTTCATATTCATCCTGTTTTTCGATTAAAATGTTGCCTGCAACGAGAACGAGAAATTCCGGGCGAAAGGATAGGAAGTTCCCCGCTCGATGTCGATACTGGACACGCGCAGCAGTTCATTCATGTAAAAAGAGAGTTTCAACCGCTGCAAAGCCGCTTTTTTCATCCATGCCCCGGAAAAATCATACCCCACATTCACTGTCGATATGTACAATTCGTTGTTCTTCTGCACGAAACGGGAAGTCGGTCGCGTTATCTCACGTAATTCAGAATCCACGCTACCACCGCTCATGAAATATACCTTTTTATACGGGGCAACATCTCCCGGTTTTTGCCAGGATTTCCACAAACGGCGGTCTAAATTCTCAAGACCGGTGACATTCTCCACGCGGGCAATCAAAGCCGAATTGTAGAGGTCGCCACCCAATTTGTAGCTGCAAGCCACGGAAAACGTGAAGCCTTTATACCCGGCGTTAATCCCGAACGAACCGCGCAACTTCGGGGTGGTATTGCCTACGACCACCTGCTCGGCAGCACTCCACGCAAAAGTGCTTTTGCCGTCTTTCGTCAGGAACATTTCTTTCCCCGTAGCGGGGTCGACACCCAAGGAACGCATACCCCAGATGGCATCCATGGAAACGCCCTCGTAGTAAAGGGTGGCAGGCTTGGTCAGTTTGTTCACGTACTTTTTAGCGATTTCCGATGTCATTTGCCCGTCATTCCAATCGAATCCCTCGCCGAGCGAAGCGTTTTGTTCCTCGTTGCTGTTCTTGAAGATGTCATATATCTTCTTGATTTTATTCTTGTTGTGCAATGCCGTCGCGGTCAACGTCACGTAAGCCTGTTTGCTGTCGTTCCGCCACGGGGTAAGGGATAGCGCCAGTTCATAGCCCCGGTTCTCGATAACGCCCAAATTTTCCTTATAATTAGAAAAACCGGTGGAAGCGGGAAGCGACACGTCCGACAGCAGGTTGTCCGTCTTCTGGATATAATACTCCGCCCGCAAGGTCAGGAAGCGCTTGATGGCGATATCCGCCCCGAAATTGTAGTCCAGCACCCGCTGCCATTTCAACTTGGTATTGGCGAGAGCCACCAACTGCGCCCCAATCATATCGCCATACGAGTAATCGTAATACTCATAACGGTAACGAGCCTGGGCGGGGTCGACGTTCTGCGTTCCCGTATAGCCCATGGAAGCGCGCAACTTGAAATTCGTGAGCCAATTATTCCCCGCCAGAAAGTTCTCATGGTGAAGGTTCCAGCCGATACCCAACGACCAGAAAGTTCCCCACCGGTTGTCGCTCCCGTAAACGGAAGAGGCGCTGCGCCGTACCGAAGCGTCGAAAAGATACCGCTCGGCATAGGAGTAGTTGAACGCACCGATGATGCCGATTTCCCTCGTTTTGGCACTGCTTCCCGAAGGCTTTCCGTAAGTTTCATACTTCGTGGCAAAGAAAATATCGTCCATGTTGTCATTCCCGAAGCCTTCACCTACCGCCGTAAAGGAACGGTTGTTGTTCGAGGAGAGATTCCAGGTCAGGTTGGCGAACAGGAAATGGTCGCCGAAAGACTTGTTGAAATTCAACCCCGCCTGCACGTCTATCGTTTCGGAGGCACCGTCCGTCTTGGTATATTGCCCCTTGCGGTCGCTCATGCCGTTCTCGTCGTAATGGACAAATTTCGTATGGCTCTTCGGGTAATAGACGTCTGACCCGCTTTCCTGCCGGGCATAGGAGAAAGAACCCCTCAACCGGAAAGCATCGCTGATGTTCCAGTCTGCGGAGAAATTGTCGCGAATCTCCGTGTATGCCGATTCGTTCTTCGTGTTCAACGTGGCATTGTACAAGGGATTATACACTTCCGTGTTGCCCCTGTCATCAGAATTCCCGTTATGAACAATAAAAATCTGATTGAGATTCCCGTCCTTGTCGTAAGGCGCCCAATAGGGATTCAGGGACGTATACTCGTCAAACGAACCGTAAGGGGAGTTCTTCGACCAGTTGCGGGTAAACTCGATGGTATTTCGGAACAACAGGCTTTTATAGGTATAGGACAACGTGGTGTTGGCATTCAGCGTATTCCGCTCCGATGCTTTCATGACGCCGGCCGTATTGTTGTAAGACAGCCCGAACTGGTAGCGCATCCGTTCATCGCCCCCTTCCAGCGTCAGCGAATGCTTGTGGCTGAATCCCACGCGCAACGGCTGGGAAAGCCAGTAGGTATTCACCCCGCGTTGTATATCATCATATACTTTTTTGTAAGATTCCACCGCCGTGATGACTCCCGGGGCTGTGTTCGGACTGTACATCCCGATGCCGACCTCGAAATCCAGTTTCTCCTGGGCATCCATCAAGTCGTAACCGGTCAAATCCGGAGCCTCGATACCGAAATCGCCCGAGTAATACACCCGCAATTCGCCCATCTGCGGACGCACCGTCTCGATGACCACCACCCCGTTACCGGCCTTGGAACCGTAAATCGCTTTAGCAGCGGCATCTTTCAGTAGCGTAACGCTCGCCACCCGGTTCATATCCAAATCGAACACTTTCTCGATGGTCGTTTCAAAACCGTCCAAAATGAACAGCGGCTGGTTCGGATTGCCCTCGTAATCCCCCCGCACGCTGGAGAAAGAGGTCTGCCCGCGCAACTGCACGTCCGGCATCCGGTTGGGGTCGCTACCGAATTCCAAGTTCTCCATAATCTGGAACGAAGGGTCTAAGTTTTTCAAGCTCTTAATCAGGTTCTGGTTGCCGGCACGCATAATGTCCTCCTTCTTGAAGGTCGCTGCGGAACCCGTGAAACTCTCCGCCTTGCGGGTGAACATACCCGTCACCACCACCTCGTCCATCTGGGCAACCTCCTCATGCAGCGTGACATTAATCTCTTTCTGTCCGGTATAGGCCACCTCCTGCGCTTTCATTCCGATAAAGGAAAACAACAGCCGGACATCCTGCAAATCGGGCAATTCAATATTGTAATTTCCGTCCGCATCGGTCACCACGCCCATCATCGTACCCTTTATCAGCACAGTCACCCCAGGCAGCGGATGGCCCTTTTCATCTGTGGCCTTACCGGTCACTTTCTGCGCCGGCCTCCCAGCCGAAGGTTCTGTTTTTTTCCTTATAACCACATGGCGGCCGACGACCTCGAAAGCAAAAGGCGTTTCCGCCAGGCAATCGCCCAAAATACGCGCCAGCGAAGCGTTCTTGAACGAACGGGACACCCGGACATCCGCCCGTTTCACCTCCGCGCTATTGAACGTAAAGATGTAATCGCTGTTAGACGAAAACCAGTCGAACACTTCTGTCAGTCCGCTCTCTCTGAAATCTACCGTAAAGGCAGGTTCCTGCTGCGCCATCAAGGCTGCCGGACAAGCCATGAAAAACAGCATACAGGAAACGATACGGCCGATATGCCATTCCTGTAAAATTCCCTGTTTCAGGGAAAAATTTTTCCGTTTTTTTTCCATAATTTTGTATGATTAATTTTTGATCAAATTTCACAGGCGGGAAGGGGTATCAAGACTTCCTGCCTGTTTTTCTTTTTACATTGAAAATAGCTTTTCCATCCACACGTTCACAATAGAAATCGCCCACATATTCCAGGATACGCAACACGTTTTCCACTTGTCCGCACTGTTCGGTCATCGTTGTATAAGTCAAATCGCCGAGCGCTTCATCCTCCAATACGAATTCCACTCCGTAATGCCGGGCAAGGCGTCCCAGAATCTCCCGCAAAGGGCAATCCTTGAAAGCGAACAATCCTTCTTTCCAGGCCGTATAGTAGCGCGTATCCACCTCCCTTACTTCCCACAGTCCGTCACGATTCTGCCTTGCCTGCTGTCCCGGCGAGAGCACCACTCCGCGCTCACTGCCGTCCGACACCTGCACCCGTCCCTCTACCAACGTCGCAACCCACTCCGATTCTCCACCGGCAGCGACATTGAAACTGGTGCCCAGCACCTCGATATCCGCCACGGCAGTCCGCACAATAAAAGGCCGGAGGGTGTCTTTCGCCACCTCAAAATAAGCCTCTCCGGACAAGACCACCTCCCGCCGATCCTTTTCAAAGCAGACAGGATACTTTAATCTGCTCCCCCCATTAAGCCACAGGCGTGTACCGTCGGCCAACACCATTCCAATCCTGTCGCCGAATGCCGTCTGCAATTCGCCATATTCCACCGTCTTCTCCGACACGTCCGTCCCGTTCTCCTGCGGCAATACCAATTCTTTCACCGTGTCCGCCAGATAAACCGTCTGTCCGGTCCGCTTCCATACGGTAGTTTCCGGCCATTCTCCGTTCAACGCCACCATAGCCGGAAGGTCTTTTTCCCCGGTCCGCATCATTTTCCACCCCCACCAGCCACACATCACCGCGACAACCAATACCGCCGCCATTCCCGTCACGAATCTCAGCCAGCGACGGCGACGCTCGGCTTTTATCCGCCCTCCCAACTGTTGCCACGCCGGAAGGACATCCAGGTATTCCATCTTTTCCAATCCTTCATATAAACGTCCGGACTGCTGCAAATTCATGAAAAATTCCGCATGTTCGGGCTTTTGCAGCCAGGCTTCCAGTATATCCGCCTCATCGCCTTTCAATGCCCCGCGCAAATGTTTATACATCAGTTCACTAATCAAGATATCTTTCTTTTCCCGTTCCATAACCCTGTTCTTTAAGCACACCAAACCGAGAGCAACACCACCAGCACACATACATCCAAATCTTTCAGCCGTATGCGCAAATCTTTATAAATCTGTTTCTTATAAGTTTTCAACGTATTGATATTCAAATGCAATTCCTTCGAAATCTCCTCATACGAATTTCCTTCGAGGCGCATCAGCATAATTTCACGCCGCACATCGGGCAAACGGTCAATCTCTTCCAGAATCCTCGCCCGCAATTCATTCTCTATAATCCAATAATCCACCTGCACGTCATCCTCATACTCCCGAAGTTCCTCGGTCTGAAGAGCGACCCGGTGGTCGCGCAAATAATTCAGACACTTGTTTTTCACGCAACTGTACAAATAGGCTTTAAAAGCCGTTTCGTCCGTCAGCACAGGCACATGCTGCCACATATAGAGAAAAGCCTCCTGCACAAGGTCCGCCGCCAGCATGCCGTCCGGCAAGAAACGCCCGGCAAAGACACACGCCCGGGCATAAAACCGTCCGAACAGTTCCCGAAGTACCCGTTCGTCACGCAAATCAATCATAACGGCTTTCTGTTTCATTTTACACACGTTTTAC
>ERZ1034952.2563-NODE-2563-length-13234-cov-7.014569_pt1 | contig 13234 bp, 10 predicted proteins | sample MGYA00520625_ERZ1034952 | MGnify/ENA primary metagenome ERZ1034952 (study PRJEB33766, sample SAMN09781773) | gut metagenome | biome: gut microbiome | host: Homo sapiens | place: Madagascar | study: EMG produced TPA metagenomics assembly of the PRJNA485056 data... | reverse complement strand
TAATAATACAATAGAATTATAACAATAAAGGAGATGAAATGTTATGAGCGAGTCAATTTTGGTATACAACTTGAATTGTAAAGTATATTTGTTGCAAAATATAGAATTGATTAATATGTTAAAGGAAATCTCTCATATGGTAGATGCTGCTTTATGCAGTACAGATATAATGAGAGTGTTTCATGAGAAGAATCAATTTAAGAATTATTCTATATCTGGATTTAAAGAAATTGAGAGCGATAAAAAATATAAGGAAGGTAAGATATATTCCTTTGCCGTACGGTGTATCAACAAAGAGTTTGCCGAGTTCCTGTGCAGGCAGTTACCTAAGTCAGACACGAATACTTTGAAAGGACTGGTATGTGAGTACAAGGTAATACCGCATATGTACATAGACAGGTTATACACTGTGACTCCGGCAGTCGTTCAGATTCAGGAGGGGGGCTATTGGAGAAATAAGATAGCAATTGATGAGTATGAGAGATTGCTATTTGAAAACAGTGTTAAAAAATATAACAGTATAACAGGAGATAGACTGGACGAAAACTTTAAACTGTATGATACGATTACTTTTTTAAATAAAGTACCCATTAAAACAAATTATAAGTCAATTCAACTGCTTGGAGACAAAATAGAAATGACGATCAACAGTGATGAGCGAGCGCAGGCTGTTGCGTATATGCTTTTAGGTGTGGCAGTGGGATGTCGTAATTCCCGAGGATATGGATTTGTTAATTACAGAACTCAATAGGAAAAGGAGGAATGTCATATGCTTGAGGCATGCTTGGAGATATTTGAGAGGCAGCCGGACATAGACAAACTGATACTGGATACGTATGCTCCGGCAGAAGGAACTTATGTCATTATGGCTTACGAGAATGGTCAGTTTGTACAAAAAGAATGGATTGAGGTCAAAAAAGATAAAAAGAGTGGTGAAGCATTGCTTACATACAGAGAGCGGGAGGCAATCAGCAGACCTGATTATTATTGCAAACTGGTAGATATGAATAAGCCTGTTGATCCCAAGAAGGTAATTCAGTCCAATAGTTATCTGGGATTTGTAATCAAGAAAGAGAGTCTCACGAACGGCAAGCTGACCAAAGAAATCATTACACAATATTACAATATCCTTAGAAACCCAAGAATTAAATATACGAAGAAACAGGATATTGCATTGTATGATGCAGTTGAGGAACAAATCGGTCCTGTTAATTATGAAAATATTGACATTGTGGAACAATGGATCAATAAAAATATTTTCTCATTTGCAGATAAAGTAGCAGGAAAAGACTACCTGAAGATATTTTTTCAAATGGATCATGCAGACCATGAAACAGAGGGAAAACGCTATTATATTCCAAATATTTATAACAAAAATGATTATAATGTAAAATCGGCAGATGGAGTATATGGATTACCTAATAATAATATGGGACTTAATGCAAAGAAGCCGTATCTGGATCATAAGGACAGAAAATGCCGCCTGCCGATTATGGAAAATTCAGATAAGGTAATGAGAAAGAAGAAATTTTTTGATTATCTTATGAATCTGGCATCAGAGCGAAGATACAATGTTTATCTGCCAATAGATCCTGAGAAAAAAATCACAGCATGCAAAGATGATGATGAAAATGGAATACTGAATGGTTTTATCGGCTATAAGCTGAGACTAAAAAAAGAAAAGAATGAGGCTGCAATTATAGATACAGATTACGTGATGGATTATAGAGACTTGCTTGATAGAAGCTTCTATATGCAGAATCTTATTGAAGTACCTGAAAAATATCTGGAGGACGTGAAATATGGAGAAATATCCAAGCGAGACATGGTTAGAAAACTGGTTGATGAAGTGTTTTTCTCCAAATATTATTTGAAAAATATATATACAGAACCTAAGGATATGAAGGGGATCAAGGATTCTGGTATAAGGAAAGGATTGCTGCTATACAGAGATGCATACACAGAATGGTTGGACAAAGGAAATGACGCAGCAAATCTGATAAAAGTAGTAAAGCAGTCAGGAGATATGCTGATACATAATGCGATTGAAAATGATTATATGATCAAGACAATGCATCAGTTCAATTTGAAATGGTCATTGCTGGAGTATTTTCAGGAAAGTGAGGGAATGATGAAAAACAAACTTACAACAATCAGACAGGAATTAAAAAGAAAAATGGACGCTGACGTACTGCAGGATATAGAGTCAGATGAAGAATATTCCTATGCAGCAGGGCAGATGCTTGGGTATTTCATTGGCTTAAATAAAAGCAGCAAGAAGACTTTTTCGCTTGGAAACCGGTATCTGGCATTAAATAAGGATGCACAGTTAAAAGAACAGCTTAGGCAGTTATTTATGAGATATGATCATGATGAAGATATGTATAAATATAAAAAGCGTGTCGGTAATTTACTGGCTATGATTCTGGCATATGATGTGGAACTGGCAATCGATCATGATCTGATGTTAGCGGGCTATGTATCAAATGGTGTTATTTTTGAGAAGAAACAGGAGGAAAAAGCAGATGAATAAGAGAGTATATGGTGTGTTGGGAATTTCAGCGATTATGGCGAACTGGAATGCAGACTTTACAGGATATCCTAAAATGACTTCGGATGGAAATATATTCGGAAGTGATAAGGCATTGAAATATCCTATGAAGAAAATGTGGGATAATGAAGGCGAAAAAGTATTATACATAAAAAGTTATGACTGGGAAACAGATTCCAAGACAAAGGAAAAACAGATGAATCCCAGATCTTTGGGAGAGCGATATATACATATCTTTGGAACAGACAAAGTAGAAGGAGATACGGAGATTGTATTGAAAAATCTGTTTCAGGCAGTGGATGTTAAAAATTTTGGCGCCACTTTTGCAGAAAAAGGCAATAATATTTCTATCACGGGCGCAGTACAGATAGGCCAGGGATTTAATAAATATGAAGATTCCAGAGTAGAAGAACAGCAGATATTGTCACCATTTCGTGATGGAACTAAGGATGCTGACAATGACGGAGAGGGCGGAAAGTCCAAACAGTCTACACTTGGAACCAAGATCGTAAGTAATGAAGCTCACTATGTATATCCTTTCGTGATCAATCCACAGGCATATAAAGAATATGAAGAATTGGGTGTAACACAGGGTTATACACAGGAAGATTATGATAAATTTAAAAGAACATCCATGGTTGCAACTACATCTTATGCCACAAATGCCAAGGTAGGCTGTGAAAATGAACTGGCAGTCTTCATAGAGACAAAGCCGGATTTGTACCTTCCTAATTTATCAGAGTATGTTACCTTTTCCAAGAGAGATGGTAAAAATCAGATTATGCTGACTTTTGATACCCTGTTGAATGAGTTGCAGGACAGCATCTTATCGGTAGAGATTTACTATAATCCATATACAACAGAACTGGTTCAAAATATTCAAAAAGCTATATTATACAATATTTTTACACAAAAAGAGGTATAAGGTATGGGTGAATTAAAGGTATTGCGATTTCAGCTTGCGGGAAGGACAGCCTTTTTCAAGAAGCCGGAGGTAAATACCTATGGATATTTTACCTATGGAATGATTCATAAAGTGGCATTGCTTGGAATGTTTGGCACAATTCTGGGGTATGGTGGATATACGAAGCAATATCGGGACAAGACTGACTATCCGGAATTTTATGAAAAGTTGTCTGGATTAAAAATAGCAATTCTTCCAGCAGAAAACGGTTGTTTTGCAAAAAAAATGCAAAATTTTAATAATTCTGTTGGTTATGCTTCTTTTGAACAGGGCGGTAACCTGATTGTCAGGGAACAGTGGCTTGAAAATCCTAAGTGGATAATCTATGTATTGATTGATTGTCAGGAAGCACAGGTATTGTCAGAAGCTATGTCGCAGAATAAGTGTGTATACATTCCTTATCTGGGAAGCAATGACCATCCGGCTGATATAACAGGAGTAGAAATACTGGAAGGTAAAGAAACAGTCAATTATGATAAAATAGATACGTTATTCTATAGAAATAAAGTATCTTATCAGGCAAAAAAAGGTTCTGTTTTTTTCAATATGAATGTGAAAATTCATAAGTATGAGGAATACTTACCGGTGGCGTTAGATGAATCGTTTAACCAGTACATTCTGGAGCCGCTGGTCTATACCAATGCAAAAATAGAGCGGTATGAGGATAGGGTATATACAATAGCGGATAAAGTAGTTGCATTTATATAGTACGATGATAAAAGCAGATTAAAACAGATATAAGTTATTTTGTTTTAACCTGCTTTTGCAGTATAAGGGGGGAATATTTTGTTAAATCAGGAAAAGGTAAAAATTGATGATATCGTCAGTCATCAGTACAGGTTCGAAGCACATGAAAATGAAACAATACAGGAGCATACTGACAAGTGTGTCATGTTTTTTGAACAGATATGGAAAGCGAAAAAGCTGGATTCTACACTGGAGATGTTGGAACAGGTTTTGTTAGGAGAACAGATGGATGAATGCAGGCAACTGTTTGAAAGACTTTTTCTTCATACGATTATTTTTCATGATATTGGAAAGATTAACCCAAGGTTTCAATATCTGAAGATGAATCGACAGGAGTTTGCCGGGGCAAAGTGGGATAATGGCTTAGGTTCCAAGCATTCTTTTATTTCATCGGTTATTTATTTACAGTATTTTATGCCTGAATTGTGTGAATTGTCCTGTGAAAGCGTGGATATCATGGCATATATTATATTTATTAATTCTTATGTAATATCAAGACATCACGTATCGCTGGATAATTTTCAAGAATATTTGATTGATTTTAAAGAAGGAAAACAAGGTGATATTGACAGAAAAAATATATTTCAATATGTTCCCCAATATCTTCACTCAAAAGAGATTTTTGATCAGGAATGGTTAAAATATGCATGTAATGTTTTGGAAATTAAATTACCGAACCGCGAATATGAAATTGCCTGTTATGCTTATGAGAGGTTGCTCTTTTCCTTACTGGTTGCATCAGATTACTATGCTACTGCATATCAGAAAGAAAACTACTGCATAGAAAGTTATGGAACTATAACAGATATCAATAAACTTTATCAGATTTATTCTGACACGGATGTCATGAAAAAGATACGAGATTATCAAAAGACGGAAGAACATACTGACCAGAATATTAACAGTTTAAGGACAGAGCTGTTTCTTGAATCGGAACAGACTCTTTTAAAACATCTGGATGAAAATATATATTATCTGGAAGCGCCTACAGGAAGCGGAAAGAGTAATACTGCTATGAATCTGAGTTTTCAGCTTATCAGAAATTGTGATTGCTTGGATAAAATCATGTATATTTATCCTTTTAATACACTGGTAGAACAGAATGAGAGTATATTGAGAAAAATATTCGGAGAAAATCCAGAGGCAATAGAACAGATAAAAGTGGTAAATTCAATTACTCCTATTTATCAGACTGAAGTAAAAGAGGAAAATGAAAAGTATGTAACTGCTTGTCAAAAGGCATTGTTGGATAGACAGTTCTTTAATTACCCGATTGCGGTGTCAACACATGTTACATTATTCCGTACTATGTTTGGGGATAACAGGGAAGATGCCTTTTCTTTCCATCAGTTAGCGAACAGCGTCATTGTTCTGGACGAGATACAAAGCTATCGTAATGAGATTTGGACAGAAATTATTGTCTTTTTGAAGATGTTTGCCAAGCTTCTGCATATGAAAGTAATTATCATGTCAGCAACTTTACCTGATCTGGATATTCTGAGTGAAGAAGAAGTACAGGCAGTAAGATTAATCGCAGATAGAAACCGATATTTCCAAAATGACTGCTTCAAAAAGAGAGTATCGAGATTGGAATATTCGTTGCTTGATATAGACAGGGATGATCTTTTTGCTGAGACAATAGTTTTAATCAAAAGGCATATTTTGCAGAAACAAAAGATATTGGTGGAATTTATCACGAAAAAATCAGCTCTTGATTTCTATGAGTGCATAAGAGAAGCCCTTGACTGCGAGACATTGTGTATAACAGGAGATGATAACAGCATAGAGCGAAAGAGAATTTTACAACAGGTCGAAGATTCGTCTAGTGGAACTCCTCTTGTATTGGTGGCAACGCAGGTTATTGAAGCGGGGGTGGACCTGAAGAACATAAATGTAGGATTTAAGGATATATCTATGATAGATCTTGAAGAACAATTTCTTGGGCGCATCAACAGATCTAATACAGGGATGGGAATAGTATATTTCTTTAACTATGATAAAGCAGGTAATGTGTACATGAAAGATAACAGAAAGGATTTTACTCTGTTACAGCCGGAAATGAGACAGGTATTGGAATCAAAGGATTTTTCGCCTTTTTATGAAAAGGTTCTGGGTGTGATCAAAAGGCAGAATCAGTCTGTGAGTGAAAAGGATAATATTGATGTTTTCTTTGAACATGTAGGTAAGTTAAATCAGAAAGAAATCGCCAAACGTATGTGGCTGATTGAAGAGGACAAGGGCGTCTGCAATATCTATTTTGGAAGAGTGATTGAGTCAGATGGCAGGAAAATAGATGGTCGGAAATTATGGGAAGAGTATGAGCAGTTAATAAAAAATAGCCAGAATATGAAATATTCTGTGTTCAAGGTAGAACTCTCAATACTTATGAGTGAAATGAACAACTTTATTTACCGTATTCGAGTAAAGCCAACATTTCCCTATAATGATATGATTGGTGAACTGTATTATATTGACAATGGAGAAGACTATTTCGAAAACGAAAAAATAAATATAAACAAACTCCAGGACGGAATCGGGGAATTTATATAGGAGGGGATCGCATGACTGTAGATGGAACCTTGATCAATTACTATTTTCATTGCAAAAGGCAATGTTATTTGCATGGAAACCGTTTAAATCTGGAAGATAACAGTGAAGCTGTAAAAATAGGAAAGGCTGTTCATGAAGAAAGAGAAGAGAAAGCCAAGAATGCAGAGTTACAGATTGAAAATATAAAAATAGATGCGCTTACTGACAAGTATTTGGTCGAAATCAAGAAATCGGATGCAGATGTGGAAGCAAGTCAGTGGCAGTTGCTGCTGTATCTGAAGATATTGAAAGAAAAAGGAATTGAACGTATCGGAAAACTGGAATTCGTAGAAAAGAATAAACAAAAGAAAAATGTGATATTGGTTGAATTAACTGAGGAGAAGGAACAAAAACTAGAACAGTATATTGCACAGATAACAAATCTGATCAATGGGGATGAAATACCGCCGGTTCAGAATAAAACATCATGTAAATCATGTGCATATTATGAATATTGCTATGTATAGGAGGAAACAGAATGGGAAGTACAAGATATATTTCATCAAGAGGTGAACTTTCGAGAAAAGATAATTCACTATGTTTTCGTAAAGATGGCAAAAATGTATATATACCAATAGAAAATACAAGAGAAATATACTGCTTGAATGAAGTTTCCATTAATACAAAATTGTTGGATTATTTATCCCAGAACCACATAATAGTTCATTTCTTCAACTATTATGAAGGGTATAGTGGAACGTTTTATCCAAAAGACCAATACAGCAGTGGAAAGTTAATGATAAAGCAGGTCAAGGCTTTTGAAACGGAACGCCTCGCAATAGCCAAGGCAATTGTAAGGGGAATCGGAGTAAATGTTTATGAGGTTTTATATCATTATTATAAGCATGATAAAAAAGAAGTAAAAGATACAATAGACTGGATTAAAGGAGCTTTTGGACAAATGCTGGAAGATACTGATAATATTAAGAAGGTATTAGCAACGGAAGGAGATTTATGGCAGCGTTTTTATGCAACATTTCAGTATTATCTGCCAGAAGATTTCATAATGAATAAGCGAGTGAAACGACCACCCGATAACCCTATAAATGCTATGGTGTCTTTTGGAAATTCCCTGCTGTATACAAAGACAATTGCAGCTATTTATCAAACGCACCTGGATCAGAGAATCAGTTTCCTACATGAACCAACTGAAGGAAGATTTTCATTGAGTCTGGATATGTGTGAAGTGTTTAAACCTGTTATTGTATTCAGAACAATATTTGAGCTTGTGAATAACAGAAAGATACAGGTAGAAAAGCACTTTGTCAAAGAAGCTAATTATTGTCTTTTAAATGAAGAAGGCAGAAATATATTTATAACAGCCTTTGAGGGACGATTGGAATCTGTCTTTTTACACCCTGTATTAAAAAGAAAAGTGTCCTATAGAACTGCTATGAAACTTGATTGTTATAAATTGATCAAATTTATATTGGAAGATAAGGAATTTGTTCCTTTTTCCTTAAAGGAGATGAAGTAAAATGCCGCCTAAAACACAAAATTATAACTACGCATTTCTTTTTTATGATGTGAATGAACGAAGAGTGCAAAAAGTATTTAAAGTTTGCAAAAAATACCTGTCACATTTCCAATATTCAGTGTTTCGTGGAGACATTACCCCTTCAAAATTAATCCGTTTGGAAAACGATTTGAAAAAAGTCATAAATGAACAGGAGGATTTTGTATGCATTATAAAATTGAAGAATGACAATGTATTTGGTGAGGATACATTTGGTGTAGGAAAACGAGAGACCGGGGAACAATTGATTCTATAATTTTACCAGGCGTCATTTGAAACAAAAAGGCGATAACTTCAGAATTTATAAGCATTTGCGGGATTTTATACGTGTACACTGCACATTCTTGATTAGGTTGGTAAAAAAATTAAAAAATCTTGATTTTTAGGGGATATCTCGTGATATAATAAAATAAGAAACTAGTAAAAATGCGGATAGAACAGTAACAAAAGTTGTATTGAAACAAATGCAAAAGGCAAGAGCAATATTGATGGCATCTTAATAGAACAGTAACAAAAGTTGTATTGAAACTACTTCTTGAAAGCGTTCTTGAATGTTCCTGACTGTTATAGAACAGTAACAAAAGTTGTATTGAAACGTTCACAGATAGCAGATGAAAGCGGAACTTTTGCATAGAACAGTAACAAAAGTTGTATTGAAACCTGACTGAATTTGGGGACATTCCCGTGTTCCCGGATAATAGAACAGTAACAAAAGTTGTATTGAAACGAGAGTCGGGGGCATTAACATGAATGCTCCGGTCGCATAGAACAGTAACAAAAGTTGTATTGAAACTCATCACCGAAATACTGTCCCTGTGCTTCCAGCTCTATAGAACAGTAACAAAAGTTGTATTGAAACGTTCTTTCTGGTCAGGCAACTTTTCTCCAAGCATTAATAGAACAGTAACAAAAGTTGTATTGAAACGTATAGAAATGATTCAGATCTACGTTCCCGCTGATATAGAACAGTAACAAAAGTTGTATTGAAACTTGCAGAAGACAGGGGTAGCGCCTGTGGTAATGAATAGAACAGTAACAAAAGTTGTATTGAAACTTTACGTGGAAAGATAATGCAACAGGGACAGCGGAATAGAACAGTAACAAAAGTTGTATTGAAACTGAATGAACGGCACAAGCTCAATTTCCTCCAATACATAGAACAGTAACAAAAGTTGTATTGAAACATAATTTGTAATGGTAGCAGGAAGGAGTAAAGAGGCATAGAACAGTAACAAAAGTTGTATTGAAACAAACGGAACATGGTACATATGGTTATACCCTTGCTTATAGAACAGTAACAAAAGTTGTATTGAAACCAGTTAGGTTATAAATCGTCAACTAAGGCTATAGATAGAACAGTAACAAAAGTTGTATTGAAACTCCAGTGGTCGTGTGGCTAATTCACTTGCAAACAGTATAGAACAGTAACAAAAGTTGTATTGAAACTAGTCCCTGAAAGTTGCATATGTCCACGCCCAAAGATAGAACAGTAACAAAAGTTGTATTGAAACTGAGCCATTTATGCCTGCGGAAAAATGGCTTGCCGATAGAACAGTAACAAAAGTTGTATTGAAACTGTTTAAATTCTTCAATGCTCTGGCGTGTATCCTGATAGAACAGTAACAAAAGTTGTATTGAAACGGGATGACAGCAGGGTAGTTCCAAATGCTCTCACCAATAGAACAGTAACAAAAGTTGTATTGAAACGCTGCCTTTAATAAGGCACTTGAAACAACGACTAATAGAACAGTAACAAAAGTTGTATTGAAACCCATATGTACGCTTCTGCACTTTCTTAGCCGTAAATAGAACAGTAACAAAAGTTGTATTGAAACATCAACAGCAAACACCTCCTTGGCAGTTTCCATTATATAGAACAGTAACAAAAGTTGTATTGAAACTTTGCTGGAAAATCAGCAATTACGTACATTCCAAATAGAACAGTAACAAAAGTTGTATTGAAACGAGCCACTCCAGTATGTTGAAGGTGCTGTTATTCTCATAGAACAGTAACAAAAGTTGTATTGAAACCAATAATGCTTTGTGTTTGGATGATTCGTCTTATGCATAGAACAGTAACAAAAGTTGTATTGAAACTCCGCAAGGTCCCATTGCAGTTCCTGTGCCGCATCCAATAGAACAGTAACAAAAGTTGTATTGAAACCAAGACAGCTTATCTCAATGCAAGACAATACCTAGATAATTCCATACGTAGTCAGTTTATGAAATTGAAATGGACTTTGAAAAATATATTTCGTTGTTGCCTTTTTATGTTATAGTATAAAGAGTATTGCAAGATACTGTGATTTTTGCATTGAGCATTCACTTAGTTGAAAATCAGGGAATGAGAGAAGAAAAAGAACATTACATCGAAAGGCAGGTTTAACATGTATTCATACAATACAAGGATAAGTTTCAGCGAGTCGGATGAGAAATTGGAGTTGAAGATTCCGGCGCTGTTGAATTTTTTTCAGGATGCGGCAATCTTTGAGGCAGAGGAAGGCAGCATCAATATGGAATATCTCCAGGAGAGGCACCTGGCATGGCTGCTTGGTTCCTGGCAGATTGTGATTGAACGCAGACCGAGACTTGGGGAGAGGGTAATTGTATCTACAACACCTTATGCGTTTAAAGGATTTATAGGATATCGTAATTTTACACTGACTACAGAGAGCGGCGGGATACTGTCGAAAGCCGCATCTATATGGACCTTAGTGGATATTGAGAAGATGCGGCCTGCAAGACCGTCAGAAGAGATTCTGGCAGGGTATGAGATCGGGCCTAAACTGGAAATGGAATATGAACCAAGACGAATTGATCTGGCAGGGGAGGGGACTCCCAGGGAGCCGTTTTTTATCAGGCAGAACCAGATTGATTCCAACCATCATGTGAATAATGAAGAATACGTCAATATGGCGATGGAATATCTGGATGAATCCTGGCATGTGACACAGGTCAGGGCAGAGTATAAGAAGCCGGCATATCTGCATGACACATTGATTCCTGTTATCTATGAACAGGGGAACAGGATGCAGGTACAGCTCACTAATGAACAGCATGAGACTTTGTGCATCGTGGAGTTTACACATGAGTAAGTGGATGGTGGCTGCTAAGAAGGCAGATTTTTATGCAATTGCCCAACAATATCATATCAGCCCTGTAATGGCACGTATTATTCGTAACCGTGATGTGATAGAAGAGGCAGATATTCACAAATTCCTGCATGGAACGAGACAGGATCTGTATGCACCGAATCTGATGAAAGATATGGATAAGGCAGTGGATATCCTGCTGGATAAGATTGCCCGGAATAAGAAGATCCGTATTATTGGCGATTATGATATTGATGGTGTATGTTCTACATATATATTATATAAAGGCTTGGGTAACTGTGGTGCGAAAGTAGATACTGCCATTCCGCACCGCATGAAGGATGGTTATGGACTGAATGAACATCTGATTCGGGAAGCGTATGAAGCAGGGGCAGATACAGTGTTGACCTGCGATAATGGTATCGCTGCCTTTTCCCAGATAGAATATGCTAACTCACTGGGGATGACAGTCGTGGTGACAGATCATCATGAAGTCCCTTATGAAGAGAAGGACACAGAGAGGCAGTATCTGATCCCTCCTGCGGCAGCGGTAGTAGATCCCAAGCAGCAGGACTGTCACTACCCATTTCCTGAAATATGCGGCGCAGTAGTGGCGTATAAGCTGGTACTAGCATTGACGGCGAAGCGCCAGGGTGTGACCTGGCAGCAGGTGATGGAGTCCGATATGGGACTGGAACTGTTGGAATTTGCGGCTTTTGCTACGATTGGGGATGTGATGGAGCTTCGGGATGAGAACCGTATCATAGTCAGTGAAGGTCTGAATCTGATGAAACATACGAGGAATATCGGACTGGAAGCGCTGATACGTGCGACCGGAACGGATGCGGAGCATATCAAACCGTACACGGTTGGCTTTATTCTGGGACCTTGCCTGAATGCGACAGGGCGTCTTGACACGGCAGATCATGCGCTGGCGCTTTTTGAGGCACAGGATGAGTCCGAAGCAGCCCGTATTGCGGGAAATCTCAAAGCAATGAACGACAGCCGTAAGGAATTGACGCTGGAAGGTGTGGAAGAGGCGATTGCCCAGATAGAGGAGAAGCAGCTTTGTCAGGATGATGTGCTTGTGGTCTATCTTCCTGATGTTCATGAGAGCCTTGCAGGAATCATTGCCGGACGTATCAGAGAGAAATATAATAAGCCCTCCTTTGTACTGACAAGGGCAGAAGAAGGGGTTAAAGGCTCAGGGCGTTCCATTGATGCGTTTCATATGTATGATGAAATGACGAAGTGCAAGCAGCTTTTTACCAAGTATGGTGGACATAAGCTGGCAGCGGGAGTCTCCATGCCGGAAGAGAATGTGGAAGAATTTCGCAGGCAGCTTAATAAGAACAGCCATTTGACAGAAGATGATTTCGAGGAAAAAGTACTCATAGATGTGCCGATGCCCATGTCATATGCTTCATTGGAATTTGTAGAAGAACTGGAGAAGCTGGAGCCTTTTGGAAATGGCAATCCCAAGCCCTTGTTTGCCCAGAAGCAGGTAACTTTCTTAAAGGGCAGGCTGCTTGGACAGAATCAGAATGTGGGAAAATACACAGTCGCAGACGAAGACGGCAGAGAATTTGAAATGATTTATTTTGGCGATATTCAGGCATTCCATGAATATCTGGATCAGAAATTTGGAATCCAGGCGGTTGAGAGGCTGTATCAGGGAAGAGGACGTGAGATTGTGCTGTCTGTAGCGTATTATCCTGATATCAATGAATACAGAGGCAATGTGTCGTTACAGATGGTAATGAAGTACTATATGT
>ERZ1034952.2558-NODE-2558-length-13255-cov-10.565758_pt1 | contig 13255 bp, 10 predicted proteins | sample MGYA00520625_ERZ1034952 | MGnify/ENA primary metagenome ERZ1034952 (study PRJEB33766, sample SAMN09781773) | gut metagenome | biome: gut microbiome | host: Homo sapiens | place: Madagascar | study: EMG produced TPA metagenomics assembly of the PRJNA485056 data... | reverse complement strand
CGATGCGGCATGTATTCTGCTATTACGCCGGACAGGCCGGAATTCCGCTTTCGACGGTTCTGTCCATCGTCGGACACATGACGCCGGAAATGACCAGACACTACACGGCGTATGTCTCCATCAAGGCCGAACAGGAAGCCATTGAGAAACTCCAGGAGTTTCTGATTTTCAACAGTACAACAGATCAACCGGAAAATCTTTCCATTCGGCAGCGCATCGCCGAACTGGCGTATTCGATGCCGGAGGATGAACTTCGCAGTATTTTACAGAAGCACGAGAAAAAATTTCTGACAGTCCGGGGTTAATCACTGAACTATAATCTATTGGTATATCATACAGGATTGCTTGTGATGATGGCAGGTCAACTGATTTCAATGATCGTGCCGCAGCCATAATACCCTCCGCCCGCCACAAACTGGGGAAGATTCGCAGCAAGTTCATCCATCTGGTTGCGATGAGCGTGGACGTGTCCCGCCAGTACCGCTTTCAGCAAAGGTTCGCTTTTCAACCGCCGGACAAATTTCAGTGTCACGGCATCCGTCGGAGCGTATCTGCAACCGGCACCCGGAAGATTCTCCGGGATGGCGCATAAGCTGAAATCCCTGACGTTTTCCTCATCCCGAAGCATCGCAAGCACTCCGGGCGTATAGATCGGAATGTGAATCAGCAGAATCATCGGCAGCCCCCTGGCGGCTTCCGCATTAAAGAAGTCGAATGATTCTTCCGGGAAAAATCCCGAGCTGTTGTCAATGGCGATAAAGTTGACTCCGCCGATGATTCTGGAAGCAAAATCGAGTCTGTCGGCAAAAATTTTCGGAACTTCCCTGCGTGCTTCCTCCTGCTCCTCCGGGCTCTCCGGATGCTGGCCGGAATAATTGGTGTATTCGTGATTTCCCGCACACAGGAAACAGTTCACTCCGGCCAGCACCAGAAGCCGTTCCGCCGCCTCAAGATTGGCGGGAGAATAGAAGTCGATCAGATCCCCGGTATGGAGCAGCAGGAGACCGTTTCGTTTCGCGTAAAGGAGCGCATCCAGAAAATAAGTGACGTTGCGCCCGACATTGGCGTAAACGTATTCTCCCCAGCGCCGAAGCGCCACATCGTATTTGGCCCGGCAGTCCCGGCCGTCGGAAAAGAGCAGATGGGTATCCGAAATATGGAGACAGCGCAATCTCTCCTTCAAGCCGACCTGAAGTGTGACGGTGGAATACTCCGGCGAGGCGGCAATTGGAATATATGACATCATTTTCCCCTTTCAGCGTTCAGAAATGAAATGCCGGTCGGCGCCGTCCGGCGTGAGCAATGCGTAACCGGTCGAAGGGACGGCGATTTCCCGTATTCCCGGTGAAAACGTTTCTTCCCGGAGGAGGGACCCGAATATGTCGAAAATCTTCACCGCCACACTGGATTGCACCCGCAGAAAAACACCGTCCCGCCAGCTTGCATTGACGACGACCACGCACCCGAGGCCGCGCGGCGGCTCGATCACCTGCCCGTCCGCATAAACGGCGATCAGCATTTCATCGCCGAGCGTGCTTGACACCACAGGATAGCAATGCTCCGGATGCGAAGCGCTTAAACGGCCTTTCAGCAGAAGTTCACGGTATTCCCCCGTAAATTTCAGATAACCGGCCAGCGCCCGCCGGACTTCCTCCGGCGCGTCGGCGAGCCGGACGGAAATCTGCGGCACGGAGAAAAGCGTATTCAGGAGCTGGCGCAGAATGACCGGAACTTTTTCCGCGGGATGCCAGGTCATCATATCGGCATGAACCGCCGTCGGAACAGCAGTCAACCGCAGATCGACGGTGCGCATGCGGTTCTGGAATTCATCTCCGGGGCAGTCCTGCGCCCGAAGAATATTGCAGTGCTGCCGGATGGACGGCCCGCTGTAAAACTGCCGGAACTCGATCAGCACGTCCTTCCGGAGGCTGCACAATTCCGAATGGATCTCATCAAGCAACCGGTCAAGCGCCGTTTCCAGAGAACGGAAATCCCGTCCGGCGGCATCTTCTTCCCCCATCGGATCTTTCCTGCCCAGCAGGTGGACCTGATCGATGAAATCCAGTTTCAGGCCCGCCAGCCCGTAATCCGACACCAGCCTCCGGCAGACTCCGACGAGGTGCCGCCGGACTTCCGGGAAACGCGGATCGAGAATGGCAAACGAATCGTTTTCGAGCAGGTACTTTCCCCGGAATTTCTCGTAAACGGCGGCGCATTTTTTCCCGACAAACGGCAGACCGACCCAGAGAAGGCATCCGACGCCATACTCCCCGCAGCGTTTTGAAAAAGCTGCAAAATCGGGAAATTTCCGCGGTTCCGGCAGCCATTCCCCCGTAGAGGACATGTCATCGCCGCCGCCGTTCCCGGCGCATTGCCAGCCGTCGTCGATGATGATGTTTTTCAAACCGGCGGCCGCCGCTTCCGGAAGTTCCTTTTCCAGTTCGGCCTGAGAAACCTCCTTCTGAAACTGATACCAGGTGGAGTAGACCGGAAGGAAGGCCGATTCCGGGACCGGTGCCGGAGCATACTGCCGGGTCTGCCACTCTGCCAGATCGGCGAGCACACAATCGTATGCCAGTTTCCGGCGGTCGATTTTCACTTCAAAGGAAAATTCGACAGCCGGGTCGGAAGCGGTCGTATTGAAGAAAAGTTCACACTCGATATATTCTCCCGACACTCCGCAGGTCGCCAGTACCGCCCGGCAACACTCGGAACATGCGAACGCCAGGCGGTTCTGACCGGCTTCGTTCGAAAATACATAAAGCAGCTGATTGTGGGTGACGGCATACGGAAATTTTCCGCCGTTCCACCAGCCGGGGAAAAAATGGTGGCAGTCGGTCATATTTCTGCGGGGCATCCACTTGATCTGCATGTCCCGCCACGGGACCCGGAACTCCAGACGGCAGGCGGGAAGCCTGCCGGGCTGAACGTTGCGGAAGTGGAATCCGGCAATACAGATTTCCTCCGCTTCCCGGCGGCATGTGTAATCGCACGTCCATCCGTCCGCCAGGCCGGTGAGCCGGAAATCGAACCACGGTGTCTGAAAGTCCATAAGATCATTTCTCCAATGTGACGGCAAGAATGAGCGGAACACCTCCACCCGCGGAAATCGCCTCAATGGATTCCAGCCGGACGGTTCCCTGCTGATCGACGCCCTGCGCCGTCATGCCTCTGGCCCGGACATTGTTCTCCCAGGCGAAAACATATCCGCCGACTCCTTCGCCCCACTGTCCCGGAGCCGCGGCTTTAAACAGTCCGCTTGCCGGCGCCGCCGGAAGATATTCCAGAGAATCGCTTCCCGGCTTGGCTTTCCATTCGCCGATTTGCGCACGGTTGAAAACCTCAATATCCCGCGTCTGCCCGTCCGTGAAATGCAGGCGGTAGGTCAGTACCCGACCGTTCCGGCTGTAACAGCTTCCGTGCAGGAAGAAGATACGCCGAAACGAACCGTCTCCGGGAACCGGAATCCGGACCGATTGCGGCTTCTGCGGTCTCTCATGCCCGCGAAGCATGACAAGCCCTTTGGCATTGAACGTGAAAGGAACTCCGCAGATCTGCACCGGATTGCCCGCCGCCGGGAATTTCCAGCGGTCCTGCCGGGCATCCGGCAGAGAATCGTTCAACGGCTGGTTGACCGCATTCGTCAGGTCAACCTGCACGCACCTGCCGACTTTGAACCGCCGTGCCGGTATCTGAACGGCGGGCTTTCCGGCCGGAGCCGGTGCGGAAGACAGCGCAATTGTCGGCTGAATCGTTCCACTGAAAGGAGACGGTTCCGGCAGTTCCGGCAGTTCGATGCGGACAACCGCCGCGCCTTTGGGAATCGGAATGGAATAGTCGCATCCCCATGCGCCGGCGGTAAACTTCGCCGGAGTCTGATTGACCGAAACGGCATCCGGTTTCACCTGTGAAACGATCACCAGCGTGTCATCGGTTTCCGCTCCGAGCTCAATTCGTGCCGTGCGCGTTCCCCGGTCGTAGGAGCCCTGATAGAGCCGCATCCTGCCGAAATCCCCGATCCAGACCGGATCATTCTGCGCGATGATGTGCGGGAGTGAATTCACCCGCAACGGCCAATCCCAGAAGTGACTGCCGCCGTGATATTTTTTCCATGCTTCGGCAGGGACGGAAGCCGGGCCTTCATCGGCGAGATAATCCACGGCGAAAGTACGGTACAGCTCGCGTACCTCCGCTTTCGGAGCGTGCTGAAACGCCATGATCTTCAAAGAATTATGCGCGTTGCAGATGCGTGCTCCGTAGGCGGGCGACACCAGGTAATCAGGCTTGAAGAAGCCGGGCACACGCCGCTTCTGCTCGTTCAGGATCGCCAGCGTACTTTCCGGGAGGAAGCGCGTCAGCATGCCGAAGAACGGGTGGTCATAGCTGACGCATCCGGCCAGCTGCCAGGGCGCATTCCACGCATTGGGATTTTCCGGTTCCCAGTCCAGCGTGAAAATTCCCCGGTTGTCCACTCCGAAATGCCAGCCGCCGTCGCCGTCCGGCCACTCTTTCCCGCCGGTGTTGTGCAGATGCCGTGCAACAACCGGAATATTGGGATTGAGAAGCGCGGTTGTCGAAGCGGTCTGCTTGGCGGCAAAATAGAGCGCGTTGTCCTCCAGTTCCTCATCTTTCATCGCCTGCGCCAGACGGTACATGATGGAGTAGCACCGGAATCCGTCCCCGTACATATCGCTGGAGAGGATGATGCCCGTATTCGTACAGTTCATGCCGGGAGCGCGCCAGGTCTGGCAGAACGGAACGGCGGAGTAATACTCCCGCAGCCGGTTCCAGTGCCGTTCCACCAGGTCCCACCGGCCGAACCACTTGCCCTGCGCCAGCGGAAACTGCAGCAACTGCATGTTGAATGCCGTCATGTCTCCTTTCATGGGGGAACCGTGACGGAAACCGCGCCAGCCGGCGAGCCATGCGCTTTTCCCGGTCGCCGGTTCGATATGAAATGTCGGGATCAGCCAGCTTGCGTCGCCGCGGGCCCGGCCGTAGAAGGCTTCTCCTCCCGCAATGCGGTCGAGCTGCCCCGGAGTCTGAAAGACATTCAGCGTTTTCCGGCTGCGTTCATCCATCAGCAGCCAGCCGTGCATCAGGCCGAGCGCCTGGTCGGAGAGATGGTTTTCCCGCCATTCGCCGGAGATGGAGCGTTCGCTGATGACGCGGTTATACTCGGCAATCAGCTCCTCCTCGCCGTCGGGCCGCAGCGGGATGCGATCCAGCAGATCGGGAGCTTCCAGCCGGTAACTCAGCAGTTTCCCCTTTCGGAAACGGAAAGGTCCGAATTTGGTCATCAGCGGGCTTTTCTCCAGCGGGTCACATCCGGCAATCGAACTCTTTCCCGATAAAGCCTGGCTGAAAAGCGGGGGAAAAGGGACATATTCACTTGCCTGCGGAGCCAGTTTCACCGCCGAAATCACACGGTTCCAGACCGTGATCCGCCCTTCGCGGTCATTGGCATGAAATTCCTCCATCTCAAGCGGGAAATAAGTCAGCAGGGGAACAACTGCGGCAATCTGTCCGGCCACCTCTCCCGGAACGGCCTGCCAGCTGCCCCATGCGGGGTCCTGCGGAGCCGCGCCGTACAGAGTTGCCGCGGCGAACTTGCCGACGCCGCCTTTCCGCCCGATGCGCAGACTTCCATCTGTGACGCGCAGTGAGTGCGGCCGTTTTTCAAATACCAGCAGAACCGGCATCTTGGCTGCCGGATTCTCCCAGCAGAGGACGAGCCAGTTCGCGCTGAGCCGGGACGGGTCAAAGTGTTCCACAGGAAAAATTCCGATCTTTCCGTCACACTCCGCGATGATCCCGGCCGGAGCACAAGGATATTGAAGCGTGTTGTCGGAGACGGCGACGGTTTCGGAAGGGAAATCATAGAGGACTCCGGGCGCCAGCGCGCTCCAGTATGCGGTAACATCATGTTTCCGGCTGCCGTCAAGAGCTTTGAACTGAAATTTCCGGACGGAGTGAGTCCATGAACCGCTCTCCACACTGCTTTCGGCGGGAGTCATGCCCGGAATGTCGAACGAAACACTCCAGCCGTCCTTACTGTCCGTATATGGCTGGAATTCATTGCCGGAATCGGCATAAAGAGAGGTCCCGGTCGTATTGGTGCAAAGAAGCGTGTGCCAGCTGCCTTCAAAACCGAACACTCCAACCGCATAGGTTCCCGCGCCGGGCCGGACGACAGGCGAACGCCCGTCGCGGATATACACGGCACGCGCGAATTCCCCGCGCAGTTTCGTCCCTGCAAGGGAATGAAGATAGCACTGATAGAAATTCCCGGCGTTGTAATCATTCCGCCACGTCTCTTTCAGGCGCGTCCAGCGTTCCTTCAGTTCATCCGTGCTGATGGAACTCCCCTGCGAGTTGCGGAATTCCGCGAGACGCTGAAACGCCTGAAACTCCCGGTCCAGTTCCAGCAGCGACGCACCGAGCCGCGCGCGCTCCTCGGCAAGGGCGGTATAATAACCGACCGCCCGTTCGATTTCGACCGGATAAACCGCGGTATCCGTTTTATGCAGCTTCAGCAGTTTCTGCAATGCCGTGATCTCGCTGTCGGCGGATGAGTGCAAGCCGAATTTTGCAAGTCCCTGCATGTTGGTGCGCCAGTCGGTGAAACGCGCCGCAAGCTCTTTCGGAAGCCGCTCGATCCGTCCCTTCCGGTCCCAGCCGCAATAATTGGGGCTGAGCGCATTTCCGGCGAATCCCTGATAAAGATTCATCAGGAAGTCACGGTATTCATCGGCCTTGCCGAGCCGCTTGCGCCAGCTGTCGAGCATCTGCTGAAATTCAAAACTGTTCGGCGAAAACCGGGAAAGCACCACAAAACCCAGATCGGCCTGCTCGTTTTTGAGGGCCTCCGCGGACTTTTCCGGTACGGCAGGCTTTTCGCCGGGACGTGCGGTATCCACGGTGATTTCCTCAATCCACAGTTCACCGGTCACTTCGCGCAGGCCGCAGATCAGCCAGCCGTCAAAGTCGGCGGGAGCATCGAACGAAAACGAAATGGTTTTCCAGTCGAAATCCCCGCTCAGATCGAACGGCTTGGAGAATTCTTTCCATTGTCCGGAAAAATTTCCCAACAGCATGAACCGGACGCCCTGGTAGTGTGCCTGCGGCTTCGAAATGTTCTTCCCCCTGATCTTTGCGCTGAACGTATAATGCTTGCCGCGTTCCGCCTTGAAAAAGAGCTGCGCTTTGGGAAACGAGTCTTTCTTTGTGTCCGTGCCGTTCAGATAAAAGCCGCCGTCGCGGAATTCCGCCTGCTGTTCCAGACGCCATTCCCCCCGCGGCGGGAAAAGGATGTCGGGAACCGCCCCCAGATACAGCGGCAACAACACAAGAGCGGAAAAAGTGATGTTTTTACGCATTGTCCAATGCCTTTTTCATCAGAAACTCAAATCCCGCTGCCACTTCGTCCCGACACTCACGGAGTGTACGCTCCCATCCGCCCGGCAGTAGTTGGCCATGCGCGAGGAGCTGTGATTGTATCCCAGCGGACGGGTCTCCCCGATGTCCATTGCGTGTGTCCGGGTGCAGTCATAGTTTTCCGCGCCGCAAATCGGGGCGGCCGGATAGATTGTACCGTCCGCCTTTCTCTCCATCTCGATGAAGAGAACGCTCCTGCCCGGCAGTTTGGAGATCCGGTGGTAAGTCACTCCAGCACCGGACTGCGCCCCATTTCCGTTGCACTCCATCCAACCGGACCCGGAGTCGGTCGACTCACGGGAGTTCAGCAGCGCCGCGTAACTGCCGGTGTAATACATATTTCCGTCCGCCTTGTGCGGATACACAACATCTGCCGGACAGCGCATCAGGTTGGGCTTTTCATGGTACATGATTCCCCAGGCCTGTTTGTCCGTTTCGGCCAGTCCCAGATACGGAATCAGATAGAGATCGGGAATCCCTGACCATCCCGACGTATACGCGGTCAGTTTGGTGTTGTGATTGTAGGTCGGCAGAAAATCGTCGTTGTCATTGCAGTACATGTACACCCCCTGGCCGATCTGCTTCATCTGGCTGATGCACGAGGAAGCCCGCGCCCGGTCCCGCGCCTGATTCAGCGCCGGCAGCAGCATTGCGGCAAGAATCGTGATGATCGCTATCACTACGAGCAGTTCAATAAGAGTGAAATTCCATCTCTTTCCCATGATTATCTTCCTTTTTCTGTTATGTTAGGAGATTTATTACCGAAACGCTTCATTGTGAAAAGCCTTCGGGATAATCATCTCCGGTGATCCCTGGCCGACCGCCATTCCCCAATAGATCTCTTTTTCGCATTTGACGGGTTCCAGTGCGATAATCAGCGTATGGCGGCCGGGACTCAATCGAACAAAGCGTTTATACTGGTTCAGCGGCGCACCGAAAAGGGTCGGGCTGAAGATCAGCATCCGTTCCAGGCAGGCAAACTGCCCGTCTCCGTGCCGCGGGGCATCGGTCATGGTCCGCTGGCGTCCGAAAAGCATATCGCGGTCATCATGAAGCTCCTGTTGTTCCTGATCGAGATAGACCTGGTTCGAGGTCGGAGAATTGAACATGATCGTGTATTCGCCTTCCCGTTCGATATTGAAACGGAATCGCAGCACAACCTGACCGCCGTCTCCCCGGTACTCCTCCGGGACTTCCAGCCTGCCGTTGATCGGCAGAAACTGTCTCGTTTCCCACGACAGTTCGGCGGGACACACGCGGTACCAGGCAAGATTGTGCTGAAACGCCACCTCTCCCGCAATCCTGTACGCGTCGAAATCCGGCGCTTCCGCCGCGCTCCGCGCCGCCGGTGCGGAAATGCGCCGGCGCAGTTCGCCGATCTGCCCGGAAAATTCCTGGATTGTATCGGCGCATGCGATTCCGCTGATCGCGGAGGAGCGCACCACCATTTTATCTCCGACGGGAGCCAGCCATTCGTCTGAAATGCAGTCGGGCTTGAGCAAACCGAGGAGTGCGCCGGCGGTTGCGGCCGTGCAATCGGTATCCATGCCGCAATTCACCGCGGTGCAGATCGTCCTGCCGAAATCGCCGTTTCCGGCAAGCAGCGCCAGAACGGTGAACGGCACATTGATGCGTACATCGCTCTTACATTCATTGGCGAACCGCTCGAAAAGCGCATTGCGGACCGTGACCCAGTCCCGGGACTGATCCCACAACTCGACGGCCGCGGAAATTCCCTGAGCCAGAATGCTCTCCGCGGGAATATGCTCCAATCCCGCCCGAATCAATACCCGAACATCCGATTCGCGGAAAGCCAGCGCTTCCATGACGGCAAAGAAAACTTCCGCCCATACGCCGTCGCCGTCGTGATCGATACAGGCGTCTTCATAGGCCCATGCCGCGGCCCGTTCCGCATCGCCGGGAGCGAGGCAGGCCCAGAGTTCGCTGCGGATCGCCGCTCCCATTCCGCAGGTGAAATGATTGTCGAAGCAGCCGGAAAACGGGGGGCGGATTCCCAGCGAAAGATTGCGCATCGCCACGGCGTATTCGTCGACATGGAAATTCATATGCTTTTCCCAGATCCCCGCAAGCACTTCCCGGTCCGCCGCCGGTTTTTCCATTTTCAGGAGGGCGGCGACGTACATCGCCTGAAGCTCAAGGTCGTCGTTGGGCATGGCCTCCTGCGGCACCGGATCGTAAAAGGTGAGATGATTGATCTGCGGGAATCCCTCATAGGGACCGCCCAGAGTCCCGCCGATATTCTTTCCGTGCCAGCAGGCCATCAATTTTTGTTGATAGAGTTCTTCGTTCATCGCTTGCATAACCTCCAGATTTGAACCATATTTATTATACCACAGAAGCAATGTGCATCAAATGTCAAATCAAAGCGAAATATGGAAAATAGTATCAAAAAGCGAATTCCGGAATATCCGCAGATTCTAAGTTCCAGCATAGTTTTCGGGCATTTCATAATGAAATCCGACCGAAAATGGAGCAAACTTCTGCTTGACCGCCCCGGAATTCTGCTTTCTGTCCGAGGAGAGGGAGAAATCTTCTACCGGAACGACATTCTGGAGATCAACCCCGGCGAGGCGGTCGTATATTCCGCGCTCCCCAAGCATCTGTTCCATGCGGTCAGCGAGTGGGAGTGCTACTGGTGCCATTTGCCGGAGGAGTTCCTGGCCGAATTAACCTCCTGCCCGGAGAACACCCATGTGCCCGGAGTATGGCTCGTCCATTTCGGCCAACAGTCCCGCGAAAGGATTCTGGCGGAATTCCGGGAATGTTATCTGCTGTATCTGGAGTCGAAGGAGCAATTCGCGCCGGGTATCTCCGGGCTGTTGAAGGTCATATTGCGGCGCATGGTAAATGAGCTCAATATTTCGGAAAGGGAAAACGCGCTGTCACAGGTTTTCGAGCCGCTGCTCCAGGAGCTGAATCCGCCCTGGAAAAAATTGAATCTGACTGAACTGGCCCGGATGTGCAAAATGTCCAGAGCGACTTTTTTCCGGCATTTCAGGGAATTTTACGGCTGCACGCCGATCCAATATCGGGATAATATCCTGATCTTTCATGCGAAACACCTTCTGGTTTATTCCGCCCTGAGGATCACGGAAATTTCCGATCGGATGGGATTTCCGGATCAATTTTATTTCTGTAAGTTCTTCCGGGCCAAAACCGGATGCTCTCCAAGCCGGTTCCGGATGCAGATGCGGAATATGAAAACCGCTTTCGGCTGCGACGATGAAGAGTAGAAAAGAGCAGCGCTCCCTTTGAAGTCGCCCGGGGATATGACCGGAAACGCAACCAACAGCAGAAAAAATTCTAATCACATATGATAAATATCAAAACCTAGAATCATCCGGTTTTAGTTTTGTTTCAAGGTCCAAATTATCTATATTTGGATTTGAATAATTTATATAAAATTGTCGCTATTATCCAACCAAAAATAAAATTAGTACAAAAAGATAACAATAGTACAATTATGATCCCTGTAGTCGATTTTCCCCAAATAATTTCTACGCCCACCATGCCAATTAACGTAAATAATAAATGTGCAATTGCTATTAAGATATTTAGCTCAGGAATGAAAAATGAAATTATTGCATAACCTATTGCACATGCAGCAATAATACATGTACGTAACGAATTTTCAGACATGATATTATTCGCCATCATTTAAGAAAAAACACCTACACCGTCTATCTGCAGCAGAACTTTTAAGATATGATTTAAAACTCTTTAGTTTTGACCGTGAAATTCTTGCTTTCAACCTTTCCGTAAATCCGGTATCCGGCCCGGGCGATGGGCTGCTTATCGGAGTTTGCGCCGCTGAATACCGGTGGATCGTCATTTCTCATGCTTGCCATTGCCTCATCCTCCCATTTTTGTCAATTGCATTCCGAGATTTCAAAGCAGCCGAATTGTCCCGACTTAACCCCAAAAACGGAAGAACCTTCTCCGGACGACCATTCGGGAACGGCATTTCCTCCGTTACATACGCAGATTGCGGCGCTCCCGCTTCCGGTGAGGAGCTGAAGTCTGGTATCTTTCGCATAAATGAGGCCCGCATTGTTTGCCGCCGATTTGAGCTTGACCCCTTCGCTGTTTTTGGAAAATTCCATGACTTCCGCTAAACTCTCTTCCGCTTCGAAATTGATCGACAATTTCAAAGTCGGCGCATCAAGCGGTTCTTCCGGAGGCTCCACTTTGATGGTGAAGTTATCGCTCCGGACATCGTTCATCAGCGGATACGCCACATCGACTTTAACCGTCAAATTCTTTTCACCGGCACTCCGTGCGGAACCTTCCGCCTTTGCAGCAGAAGCCGATTTCCGGTAACCTTTTATCATGGCCTGCCTCCTGTGTTTAACGTCATTCAAACTATATCATTGCAAAGCAAGTACAAAAAGCTTCACTGCAAAATTCCTATGGGGCATTGGCTGTATTATTCAAGATTGAATCCCTTGACACGCAATATTATGCCATCTGGTCCCAGCGATACAGTTAATACATCATTACAATCCGAGCAAATATAACGATAAGTAAGCATATCATCTGATGCAGGTTTTCCCAAATATTTTTCTAACCATTCACGTTTATGAACGGTTATTAATTGTGAACGCTGGATATATTCACCCAAACGCAATAAATCAGAGCTCTTTTTGTTTTTTTATACTGTTGAGATATCGTGCTAAGATTATTTTTCAGATAATAATCGTAACACCATTTCAGTTCCTCATCATCGGACTTTTGACTCCATTCTTTCAGTTGTTGAACAGCAGAGTCGCTTTCTCCGACCAAAGCAAAATCCAAAATCAGTGTAGCCAATGCAGCATTTGGCACCCCTTGAAATTTCAGAGAATCTTCCTTGGGTTCTGAGACTTCTCGAAGGATCGGGAGCAGGACAATCATTGTTAATTGCGGATTACGATACAACTCCCTTCGAGCATCTTCAGCATATGACGTTCCCCATTCACGGTCAGCCGTTCCCTGTTTGGAACAATAAATGGAAAATGCTTTAAAAATTCGGCCCGCTGATGTTTCATATATACCCTTTGCATTCATAATTTCCATTCGCAAATATGGATCAGCGTTCTGCCGATATTTTGTTATTTTGGCAATCATTTCCCGCTGAGCCTTTTCAAAGGTGTCATCGAATGCAGCGATATCCGAAGCATAAAGACAAATGAAGACGATAAAAAATTTTATTAAGTTCATTTTCAGAATCCTTTTGCCGGTGTATAAGGATACCAATCAAATTTAAAATCAATATCATCACCACAAACTTTCCCGCAACTATTGCAATGCCTCCGAGATTCTTCGGCCCAGTGTTTTACGTCATTCAAACTATGTTTTTCTCATACTACCCAGTTTGTATTGTTCATGAAAATTCCGGTTATTTCCGATAACTCAACTGATAAAGGCTCATCCACAATTTGTTATTTCATTGAATCCGGCCAGGAATAGACAATTCTTAATGATCCTGTCTCTGGAAACTTATATATATCTGCATTTATTCGTAATGGAGAAATTTCCAAATTCCCTTGTGCATCAACGGGTAATTTTAAAAAATTGTCTAAATATAATTGATGGTTCTTTCCATCTGCAATAATAATAAATTTCCCATGTTGATAATAATCCGGTTTTGCTTTTCCTGCCTTTTGAGCTTCTTTTTCATTGGCAGCTATCCAAAAATGCACAATCAATTCTTTGGGATTTTCTTTCCAATCAAAATATGGGCTGCGAAAAACACCATATTCAATTACCTGAATCCGTGAAATTTTGTCCATGTGTTTTTCAGCGGATTCAAACGTTG
>ERZ1034952.2557-NODE-2557-length-13257-cov-5.343963_pt1 | contig 13257 bp, 10 predicted proteins | sample MGYA00520625_ERZ1034952 | MGnify/ENA primary metagenome ERZ1034952 (study PRJEB33766, sample SAMN09781773) | gut metagenome | biome: gut microbiome | host: Homo sapiens | place: Madagascar | study: EMG produced TPA metagenomics assembly of the PRJNA485056 data... | reverse complement strand
CCGGTATCGCCCATAAACAGCTTTGCCGGATGCCAGTTCAGGCTCAGATAGGCCAGCAGTCCGCCAATCATGGCAGCGGGCATCAGTGCCAAATCATAGCGCTTCATGGCAAGGCTGGCGGCGGTGAAGAATACCATCACCGGGATGGTGACAGAGCTGCTCAGGCCGTCGATGCCATCGGTCAGGTTCACGGCATTGTCGCAGCCCACCATGACGAACATGGAAAACACGATGTACACAGGCAGGGGCAGATACAGCGTCACATTCACAAAGGGAATGTACAGGTCGCAGGTCAGGCTTCCGGTGCGATAGAGCACATACACGAAGATAGCGGATACCGCCATCTGGAGCATTGCCTTCTGAATGGCGGTCAGCCCCAGATCCCGCTTGTATTTGACCTTGCAGAAATCATCCAGAAATCCCACAATGCCAAAGGAGAACGCCAGCAGCCACACATAAAACGGGGTGTAATCCGTCATCCAGGGCAGATTTCCCAGCAAGCACAGCAGGGTTGAAAAAATAAACATCAATCCGCCCATGAGGGGGGTTCCGGCCTTATTATTGTGCCAGGTAGGGCCGATGTCCCGGACGGACTGCCCAGCCTTGAGGGCGTGAAGCACCGGCAGCAGCAGCCGGATGATGATGCCTGCCAGAATGCAGGAGCATGCGCCTGTGATTACAGCGCGAAGCAAAGGTGTCATGTTCAGTTTCCTTCTTTCTTATCTGTCAGAAATGCATCCAGGATTTTCTCCATGTGCATTCCGTGGCTGCCCTTGACCAGCACCACATCTCCGGGTGCCAGCGTCCGCTTGAGAGCGGCAATGATTTTATCCATTTCGGTAAAAGCCTGGGCGTGGTATTCCTCCATTCCGCCGGTGATGCAGCCGCCAACCACCCGGGAGGCATTGGGTCCATAGGCATACACCAGGTCGCTGTTGGCGGCAGCCAGTCTGCCCACCCGGTAGTGCTCCGCCGGGGTGCAGGCTCCCAGCTCCAGCATATCACCCAGCACCGCCACCCGCCGCCCGGGCTTGGTGCCCAGCACCTTGAGGGCACCCTCCATGGATTCCGGCCCGGCGTTGTAGCAGTCCTTGATAAAGGTGATGCCGTTGATTTCAAGAATTTCCTGCCGCCCCGCCATATTGCGGAAGCTGTCCAGCCCCGCCCGGATGTCCGATGGAGACACCCCCATGGCAAGTCCCACCGTAATGGCAGCCAGGGCATCGGGCACATAATGGCCGCCCTCCAGATGCAGCTGCACCGGGAAGGAATCGCCGCCGTCATCGTGAACCTCAAAGCGCAACGTATCCCCGTCCTGGCAAATATCCGTTGCATACACGTTCAGGCTGTCATCGGTGCCGAAATAGAGGATGGGCTGCGCCGGCTGCTGCTCCAGGCTTCGCAGCATGGCATCGTCGCCATTGAGCACCACCCGGGCATCGGGTGCCATTCCCTCCAGGATTTCCATTTTGGCTCTGCGGATGCCCTCCTGAGAGCCAAGATGCTCCATGTGCATGGTGCCGATGTTGAGAATTACCGCCAAATCCGGGCGGGCAATTCTGGACAGATACGCCATCTCCCGGAAGTGGTTCATGCCCATCTCCACCACTGCCACCTGGGTGTCCTCCGGCATTCCCAAAATAGCCATGGGCATACCGATGTCATTGTTGTGGTTGGCGGGGGTTTTGGCGGTGCGGAAGGTGGTTTCCAGCACCTGAGCAATCATCTCTTTGGTGGTGCTTTTGCCCACAGAGCCGGTAACGCCCACCACCTGCATTCCAATGCGCATCCGCTCCCGGCGGGCAATTTCGCCAAGCGCCAGGCGGGTATTGGACACATACACGGCGGGGTAGTCCCCCATCATGCGGGTACACAGCACGGCAGCAGCGCCGCCCGCCATGGCATCGGCAATAAATTCGTGGCCGTCCCTTGCCCCTTGCAGCGCCACAAAGAGCTGGCCGGGCTTGATATTCCGGGTGTCGTTGGTTGCCCCGTCAAACACCACGTTCGCGTATTTTTCTTCCACCGTACCGCCGCACCATTCAGCGGCCTGACGGAGTGTAATTTTACCCATTTTCTTCCCTCAATTCTTTCAGATGGGCAGCGACTTCCTCCCGTTCATCCAGATGATGCTTGACACCATCAATTTCCTGGTAAGTCTCATGCCCCTTCCCTGCAAGTACAATTATATCATCTTTTTTTGCAATGTCCATAGCGTATCTGATGGCCTTGCGGCGGTCTTCTATTACAGTGTATTCCCCCAGCTCCGGCGTTACGCCCCTTAGGATGTCCTCAATGATTGCCATGGGCGCTTCGGTTCTGGGATTATCAGAGGTAATAATGGCGAAATCCGCACATTTTACCCCAATTTCCCCCATAATCGGGCGTTTCAGGGGGTCGCGGTCACCACCGCAGCCAAACACGGAAATGAGCCTTCCCTTGCAGAAATCCCGCACGGATTTGAGAACATTTTCCAGCCCGTCCGGGCTGTGGGCATAATCAATAATGACCGTGTAGGGCACCCCCGGCGTTGGAACCACCTCAATGCGCCCCTTCACCCCCCTGACATCCGCCATGGCAGCGGCGGCAGCCTCCAGGGGAACCCCCAGGCACATGGCCGCTGCCAGCACCGTCAGGGTATTGTACACGGTAAACCGCCCGGGGATGGGCACAGAAACATCCGCCCGTCTTTCCCCGCAGACGGCGGTGAAACGGATGCTGTCGGAATGAAGCTCCACCGCCTCCGCCCGCAGGTCAGCATTCCCGTGGACAGAAGTGGTCAGCACCGGGCACTGTGCCGCGGCCAGCATCCGGGACGAATAGGGGTCATCCACATTGACCACTGCCTTGCTGCACCGGCGGAACAGCTCTGCCTTGGCATCGCAGTAATCATCCATGGTCTTGTGAAAATCCAGGTGGTCTTCGGTGAGATTGGTAAATGCCGCCACATCGTAATGAATGCCGCCGATACGCTCCAGGGCAATGGCATGGCTGGAAACCTCCATCACCACATGGGTGCAGCCCGCTTCATACATCCGGGCAAACAGCGCTTGCAGCTCAAAGCTCTCCGGGGTGGTGCGCTCTGTTGGGAGCACCTCATCCCCGATGTGGTTTTCCATGGTGCCAATCAGCCCCACCTTTGCCCCCAGGCACTTGGTGAGCACCTGCTTGAGCAGCAGCGTACTGGATGTCTTTCCGTTGGTTCCGGTAATGCCAATCATGGTCATTTTTTCGGAGGGTCGTCCAAAATAATTGGCGGAAATCAGCGCCAGTGCCAGCCGGTCGGATTCCACCAGCACATAGGGAATCTCCTGTTCCGGCTTTTTGGCAGTCACCACCGCTGCCGCGCCCTTTTCCATGGCGGCGGGAATGAACCGGTTGCCATCAGAGGCAAAGCCGGACACTGCCACAAACAAGCTGCCCGGCTCTGCCTTACGGGAGTCACAGCACAACGTTGTGATTTCCATTTCCGGGTCGGCGTTCCAATGCTGAACCGGCACATCTGCCAGCAATTCTTTCAGTTTCATCTTGTATCTATCCTCCTGTAAATAAACACCTGTGTCGGGCAGCTCAATCTCTCAGCGTCCCGTCGGCAAATTGCAGCGTAATGGTGCTGCCCACGGCCAGCTCCGTATTGGGAGCCCCGCTCTGACCGCAGACGGTCACATTGGGGGCAACATCCGTGTTGCCGATGGCACGGATGAACAGCCCCCGCTTTCCGGCCTCATCACTGGCCTGCCGGCGGTTCATGCCCCGGAAGTCCGGCACTTTCACCGTTCTGTCCGGTGTGCCGCCATCCAAATAAAGCAGCACCTCCCCGCCGGGGTACAGGGTCTGTCCCGCCGCCGGGAGCTGCCCGGTCACCGTCTCCCCTTCCCCCACCGTCACCGCCGTCACCTTCTGCTCCCGCAAAAGGGCGACAGCTTCCCGGATGGGTTTTCCGGTAAAATTCTCCAGGGAGAAGGGTTCCCCCTCCATTTGCCGCTGAACCCCCAGATAGGGCAGAATATCCGCCATGACAGCCCCCACCGTGGGCGCTGCCATCACACCGCCGGAAATATAAATCCCCGTGGCGCGGGAGGGGGTATCCAGGGCTGCCAGCACAATATATTCCGGGTCCTCCATGGGCGCAATGCCCACAAAGGACACAATTTTATCCTGCACCCGCTGGCCGTTTGCGTCGAACACATCAATTTTCTCACTGGTGCCCGTTTTTCCTCCAATGGAGAACCCGGCAACCGCTGCATTTTTGGCAGTCCCCTCGGTGACCACCGAGCGAATCAGCGCCCGCATGGTATCGGAGGTTTCCTTTGAAACGGTAGTACGCACCACCGTTGGCTCCTGTTGCAGCAGCGTCACCCCGTTGGCATCCACCACCTGAGACACGATATATGGCTCCATCAGCTTTCCGCCATTGACCACGGAGGCAATGGCACGCACCAGCTGCAAGGGAGTAATCTTAAAGGTCTGGCCGAAAGAGCCGGAGGTCAGGGAGGCCGTCCCCCATTTATCCGTATTGGTAATCAGCTTTTTATCAAAGAACACCCCTTTGCTTTCGCCGGACAGGTCAATGCCTGTCTTTTCCAGAATGCCGAAGCGGGTGATATAGTCATAAAATCGCTCCCCGCCCAGCTTCAGGGCAATGTGGGCAAAGGCAATGTTGCAGGAATTTTGAAGTGCCTGTGGGGTCTGCTCTGCCCCATGACCGGCAGAGCGCCAACAGTGCAGCAGCTGGGAACGCCCGGGAATCTGCTCCGCCCCCCGGCAATAGAAGGGAGTATTCAGGGTAATGGCGCCGCAGTCCAGTGCCGCCGCCATGGTCAGCACCTTAAAGGTAGAACCAGGCTCATAGCCATCGGACAGCACCCGGTTGCGCCACTGCTTCCACCGGGCATCGGCCAACGCCTTGGCGTAGGCATCCGCGTCCGTGCCGTCGGCGAGCATCTGCCGGAGCCGGAGCAGCACCTTTTCGTCTGCGATTTCTAAGTATCGGTTGGGGTCATAGCTGCCCAGGGTGGCCATGGCAAGGATTTCCCCCGTCTTGCAGTTCATCACCAGCCCGAAGGCACCGTTTTGCACATCATAGCGGTCAACGGACGCTTGCAGCTGCTTTTCAAGAATTTCCTGCACGGTGCTGTCCAGGGTCAGAATCACATCCGCCCCCCTTTGAGCGGCCTGGAAACGCTCATAAGAAAAGGGCATATCCATTTCGTTATTGCCCTTGGTGGTAACCACCTTGCCCAGCTTCCCGGAGAGATAGCGGTCATAGGCCGCTTCGATTCCCTCGGTGCCATCGTTGGAGGCATTGGTAAAGCCGATGACCTGGGCGGCCAGACTCCCGCCGGGGTAGACCCGCACGGAGGTCGGTTCCAAATGAACGCCGGAAATTCCCTGCGCATCCAGATAGGCGCGTATCTGCGCCGCTTCCTCCTCGGAAATATTGGTGCCCACCTGCTTGTAGCGTTTTTTCAGGTCACCTGCCTGCGCTTCAATCCAGGCAGCATCCCTTTGGAGGATTTTCCCCAGGCAGGCACTAAGACCGGGGACATCCGCCCCGGACTGCCTCAGCTCATGGGGATTCAGATAGACATTTTCCCGGTTTTCGGAGATTGCCAGCACATTGAGATTCCGGTCATAGATTGTCCCCCGATCGGCGGTAACGGCGGTGGAGCGGCTTTGGTTGCGCAGAGCGAGGGCACCGTACTGCTCGTACTGCCCCACCATCAGCGTCAGCAGCCGCCCCAGCAGCGGAAAAAACGCTGCAATGCCCAGCACCAGCGCCGTGAGCATCACCCGCCTGTGCTGGCCGCTGTCCATCCGCAGCCGTCCAAATTCCTTTCCCATGCCCCACCGTTCCCTTCGGATAATGTCAGGAATGGGCAGCAAGGGAATCCCTCGCCGCCCATTGCAGCTTCTATGATACATTATGAACGAATGGGAAGTTTTATTCCTCGGCGTGAAACGCCCTCGGTGTCCCCTTTGGAGCAGCTGTTGAGCGAACGCAAAGCCAGTGAATGGTGAAAAGTGAATCGGCAATGGTTATTCGCCCGATGGCGGGGTGGCAATCACATAATCCTCGGAATCCGAGAACAGCCAGGACAGAAACCATTTGAAGTCGTCCCACTTTGTTTTTTCCTTGGGCGGCTCCGGGATGGAGAAGAAAACGGTGAAGCTGTCGGCCTCCTCCTCAGGAATCATGCCCTGGGCTTCCGCCTGGGTCTGAATGTCCGCCAGGTCATATCTTGTATGGTATGTATGGCTCAGCTGGGCATTTTCCCTCTTCAGCTGGGTCAGCTGTGCCTTCACCTGGTCATATTCCGCCCGGGTGTCCCGCAGGTGAAGTCCGCCTGCCGTCAAAAGGCACAGCATCACTGCCGCCGCAATCAAGCCGCCCAAGGCCACCGGGTCAACGGAAATCTTCTGAAATCTCTCCCAATAGTGCTCCGGCACCTTGAACTTTCCCTTTTTGGGCGCAGGAGCCTGCTTGGGCGCTTCGCTGCCAAAAAGGTAAAACTGGTCAACGTACTGGATTTCTGCTTTGCGCGCCATATTGCCTCGCTCCCTTCTTACAGTTTTTCACAAATGCGCAGCTTTGCGCTTCTGGCCCTGGGATTGACTTCCAGCTCCTCGTCGCCGGACACGATGGGCTTGCGGGTGATTAGCTTTACCTTCGGCTTTTTGCCGCACACGCACACCGGGAAATTCGGCGGGCAGGTGCAGCCCCGTGCCGCCTCCGCCATTGCATTTTTAACAATCCTGTCTTCCAGGGAATGGAAGGTAATCACCGCCAGCCGTCCGCCGGGATTCAGGCAGGGCACGGCATCCCGCATGACCTTTTCCACCGACCCCAATTCATCATTGACCGCAATGCGGATGGCCTGAAAGCTGCGCTTTGCCGGATGCTGCTTCTCCCGCAGGGCGGCGGGGGGCATGGCCGAGCGGATAACATCCACCAGCTCCAGGGTGGTGGCAATGGGCTTCTGCTCCCGCTTTCTGCAAATGGCAGAAGCAATCTGGGGAGCGTAGCGCTCCTCGCCGTAATCATAGAGAATGCGCTTCAACTCCTCATAGGGCCATGTATTGACTACCGTGGCAGCGGTGAGGGTATCGGTATTGTCCATGCGCATATCCAGCGGGGCATCCGCCATATAGGAAAACCCCCGGCTTCCATCATCCAGCTGGGGGGAAGAAACGCCCAAATCCAGCAAAACGCCGTCCACGCCGTCAATATTCAGCTGCTTTAATACCGATGCAATCTCGCAGAAATTAGAGTGTACCAGCGTCACCCGGTCTTTGTATGGTTCCAGTCGCCGGGCGGCTGCATCCAGGGCAATCTCGTCCCGGTCGATGCCAATCAGGCGGCCGGTGGTAAGCTTTGCGGCAATCCGGCTGGAATGTCCTGCGCCGCCCAGGGTTCCATCCACATAGATGCCGTCCGGTTTGATATTCAGTCCGTCAATGCATTCTTCCAGCAAGACGGATACATGGTGAAATTCTGTCATATATATGTCCTTTGGGCGTAAACGCCCGCTAAGCGTTGTCAGTGGCCAGGGTGGGGACGCTTCCGCACCCTGTAGGGGCGGATATTATACGCCCGCCCCCCCGGATTTTCGGTAGCACCTGGTTGAGTGGAACGCACCACTGTAGGGGGCGACGAGTATGTTGCCCCCTACAGGGTGCAGTGCAAAACGGTTTCTGAGCAACACATTACCGGGCATCACTGCCGCCTTTCTATTTGTGACATTATAACCGCTCCTTCGCAAAAAATCAATCTTTTTTGACGGAATATTTCGTTTTTAGCCCTCTTTTTCACCGAAAACCAAATATTCCGAATATTTGTTCTATAAAATTACACTTGAAACAGCAGCCTTCCCTGCTCCAGGCTTCCCTTTATCCGGCTGGGACGGCGGCTGCAAGACAGCAGGAAGCCGGACAGCGCCCCCTCCACCTCGGTCTGTACCAGGCGGCGCAGGTTTCTCGCCCCGTCCTTTCCCCGGCAGCGGGCACACAGGCTGGCGGCCAGCTCCGGCGGCAGATTCAGCTGGATACCGGCGGCACCGGCTCGCTCCTGCAGCAGATGCAGATACTTCCGGGCAATGGCCTCCATGGTGGTGCCGTCCAGGGCACGAAACGGCACGGTGGCATCCAGCCGCCCCAGAAATTCCGGCGTGAAGGCCTGGCGCACCGCTTCCTCCACCTGGCTGCTCTGCCCGGCGGCGCAAAAGCCCAGGCCGTCCCCCCGCACACTGCTCCCCACATTGGAGGTCATGACCACAATGGTATTGCGAAAGCTGACCCGCCGCCCGGTGGAATCCGTGAGCACGCCCTCCTCCATGATTTGCAGCAGGATACCCAGCACCTCCGGGTGCGCCTTCTCCACCTCATCCAGCAGCACCAGGCTATAGGGGCGGCGGCGTACCGCTTCGGTGAGCTTGCCGCCCTCCTCATAGCCCACATACCCCGGAGGCGCACCAATCAGCCTGGAAACGGAATGCTTCTCCATATATTCCGTCATATCAAGGCGAATCATGGCATTGCGGCTGCCGTATACCTCCTCGCTGAGGGCGCGGCACAGTTCGGTTTTGCCCACGCCGGTGGGTCCGGTAAAGAGCATACAGGCAATGGGGCGCTCCTCGTCCCGCAGTCCCGCAAATCCCCGGCGCACTGCCTCAGCGGCTGTTTGTACCGCCTCTGGCTGCCCCATCACATGGGCTTGCAGCAGCCCTTCCAGGTGCAGCAGCCGCTCCCGCTCCGAAGCGGTCAGTCGCCCCACAGGGATGCCGGTACGGGCGGAAACCACCCAGGCAATGTCCGCCGCCGTCACGGTACGGGAGCGGCGGCTGTCGCCGGGCTTCAATGACAGCACCTGCATTTTGTCCCGCAGCTCCGCCGCCTTTTCAAAGCGGCGTTCCCGCACTGCCTCGTGAAGCTCCTCCTCCAGCTCCTTCCGGGCTGTGCCGCCCCGGCTCAGGCGCATTTCCTCCATCCGCGCCCGGGCAGCTCCCTCGTCCAGCAGGTCGATGGCTTTATCGGGGAGGTACAGGTCGGGCAGATACCGGACGGACAGCCGCACCGCCTCTTTCAGTGCCTCCTCGGAGATGCGCAGCCGGTGGTGGCGTTCCAGCCCCGGCTTTAAGGCATGGAGGATGGCAAGGGTTGTTTCATTTCCCGGCTCCTCCACGGTGACCGGGCGGAAGCGGCGCTCCAGGGCGGCATCCTTTTCAATATATTTCCGGTACTCCTCCCGGGTGGTTGCCCCCAGCATCTGCACCTCGCCCCTGCCCAGCGCCGGTTTGAGGATATTGGCCGCATCGATGGCCCCCTCGGCAGCTCCCGCGCCGATGATGGTGTGCATTTCGTCCACAAAGAGAATCACATCGCCGCTGCGGTGGATTTCCGCCAGCAAATCCCGCAGCCGCTCCTCAAATTCGCCCCGGTATTTGGTTCCCGCCACCAGGGAGGCCATATTCAGGCTCACCAGCCGTTTGTCCTTGAGCTGGGGCGGCACGTTGCCCACCGCCATCCGCTGGGCAAGCCCCTCGGCAATGGCGGTTTTCCCCACCCCCGGCTCTCCCACCAGGGCGGGATTATTCTTATTCTTCCGGCACAGGATGCCGATGACCGTATCAATCTCCCGGTCACGGCCAATCACCGGCTCCATTGCCGATGCCTTTGTAATCAAATCCTCGCTGAACTGTTCCAGCAGCTTCGTAGCGACCGCCTCCTTTTTTCCTCCTGTGGGAAAGGCACTTTCCCGTTGCAGCCATTCCACGGTATGGGTAAACAGCACATCCTGGCTGATACCGAAAATTTGCAGCAGCTGCCCGGCGCCGCTGTCCTGGGCGCGGGAAAGCGCGGCCAGCACATGGATGGGCAGAATTTCCCGGGAGGCTCTCTGCCGTGCCTCCCGGGCGGATAGGGACAGAATTTCGCAGGCCCTTTCCGTCAGCCCCTGGGGCAGCGGAAGGTTTGGGGTTCCGCTGCCGTACAAAAGCTGCGCCAGCGGAATGGCCAGCTCCGGCGCAAGGCCGCAGCCCCGCAGAATGAGCTGCGGCTCCCCCGGCAGCTCCAGCAGCGCCAACAGCAGATGAACGGAGCCAACGAAGCTATGCCCCAGCAGCCGCGCCTTCTCGCCGGAGGCGCGAATCAGTTCGCTCGTCATGGTGTGGTATCGCATAAGAGCCTCCTTTTCCAGAAAATTCTTGCCAGGGCAATTTGGAAATATACGAATTTTTTGAAAAAGGAATTGCTTTTTTCAAAATCCATGCTAGAATGAATGTGCGTCCTCCTTTGGGCGCACAAAAATATATTCCACAAGGAGGTAACATATCATGGCTTATAACATTACCGATGCTTGCGTCAAGTGCGGCTCCTGCGCCGAGCAGTGCCCCGTTGAGGCTATCTCTGAGGGCGAAGACAAGTACGTCATCGATCCCGATGTCTGCGTCAGCTGCGGTTCCTGCGCCGAGCAGTGCCCCGCCGAAGCAATCGAGGAAGCCTAATTCTTCCGAATTCAGGACGGCCTGCCCTGCATCTTGCAGGTGCAGGCCGTTTTTAATTACGCAACGAACCCTTTACGAATACGTTGGTTCCCTAACCCGCCCGGTGACGTTTTTCGTCAAAAACCGGGGGAATATAATTACGCTGCGAGCCCCTTACGAATACGTGGTTCCCCAACCCGCCCGGTGACGTTTTTGCGTCAAAAACCGGGGGCAAGGCGGCACCCGGCGAGGAAATCACCCCCCGCACAATCCAATTAGATTTATTTTAGGAGACAATATGGAATATCTTCCCGGTGACATTCAGCTGGACATTGCCCAGGGGTGCTTCCCCCTGACCACGGATTCCATGGTTCTGGCGCATTTTGCCCACATCACCGGCGCAAAATCCGTCCTCGACCTGGGTGCCGGGTGCGGCACGCTGGGGCTGCTGCTGTGCAGCGGCAATCCCAGGCTCCGCGTCACCGGTATCGAGCTTAATCCCCAGGCTCACGCGGCTGCCCTGGAAAACATCCGCCGCAACGGATTGGATGCCCGCATGGAGAGTATATGCGCGGATGTGCGGCAGCTTCCCCCCTCTTTGGGAGCAGGACAATTTGACTGCTGTATTTCCAATCCCCCCTATTTTCCGGGTGGCCCTGCCGCCCGCCTCACCGCCGCCCGCCGGGAGGACACCTGCCCCCTGGCACAGCTCATGGGTGCCGCCGCCAAGGCGCTGAAATACGGGGGCGATTTTTTTCTGGTACACCGCCCGGAGCGGCTGGCGGAAATCATTGCCCAGGGCGCACCCCACCGGCTGGAAGCCAAACGGCTGTGCCTGGTGCGTCATCAGGAGGGCGGCCCCGTCTCATTGGCGCTGCTGGCACTGCGCAAGGGCGGCAAGCCGGGGCTATCAATCGAAGAATGGACGCTTTATCACCGGGACGGGCGCAAAACGCCCATCTGCCGGGAGATTTATCATATTACGGAGGAATAGACATCATGGCCGGAATACTTTATCTGGTTCCCACCCCCATTGGAAACCTGGGAGACATTTCCCTGCGTGCCAGGCAGACCCTGGAAAATGCGGATTTCATCGCCGCAGAGGACACCCGGGTATCCCTGAAGCTGCTCAACCACCTGGAAATCAAAAAGCCCCTTGTAAGCTATTACGAGCATAACAAAACCTTCAAGGGTGGCCGCATTGTGGAGCGGATTCTGGCCGGTGAGACCTGCGCCCTGGTTTCCGATGCAGGAAGCCCCGCCATCTCTGACCCCGGTGAGGATCTGGTGAAGGAATGTGCCGCCGCAGGCATCACCGTCTGCGCCATTCCCGGCCCCTGTGCCGCCATCACCGCATTGAGCATTTCCGGGCAGTCCACCGGCAGGTTTTGCTTTGAGGGCTTCCTCTCCATGAGCAAAAAAAGCCGCCGGGAGCATCTTTCTTCCCTGCGGGCAGAAAAGCGCACCATGATTTTTTACGAAGCGCCCCACAAGCTGATGAATACCCTGGAGGACATGGTGGAGGTATTCGGCGCGGAACGTCCCGTCAGCTTTTGCCGGGAACTGACCAAGCTTCATGAGGAAGTGATTCGTACCACTCTGGGCGAAGCCATTGTGCATTTTACGGAAACGCCCCCCAAGGGGGAATTTGTCCTGGTGGTAGCCGGTGCGCCGGAAGAAGCCAAGGAATTACCCACCGCGGTGGATGCCGCTGGCCGGGTAAATGCGCTGATTTCCCAGGGACTCAGCCGGAAGGATGCCATCAAACAGACCGCTCAGGAGCTGGGGCTGCCCAAGAACGCCGTGTACGCCGCCGCCCTGGGCGAAGAAGAATAAGGTATAACAGTTCACCCCCTGCATAGTGTTGTGCAGGGGGCGTTTTTATGGTAATGAGTTATGTTTGGGCGCTGCTGGTTGGGGTCAGCGTGGTGTGCGCCGCTGTAACCGGGCAGATGGGGGCACTGTCCGGCGCGGTGATTTTGGGGGCGCAAAACGGCATCACCCTGGCCATTTCCATTGCCGGTTCCCTGTGCCTGTGGGCGGGGATTGGCAGAGCCATGGAACGGCTGGGCATTGCCGCCGCCCTGGCGCGGATGCTAAGGCCGCTGCTGCACCGGCTCTTTCCCAGCACCAGGCAGGATGCAGGGCTTGCCGGAGCGCTCAGTGCCAACATCTGCGCCAACCTGCTGGGGCTGGGCAATGCCGCCACGCCGCCGGGTATCGAGGCCGCCCGCCGTCTTGCCGCCCGCAGCCCCGGCGCGGCATCGGACGAGCTGTGCCGCCTGATTGTGCTGAACACCGCCTCCATCCAGCTGATTCCCGCCAACGTGGCCGCCGTGCGCAGCAGCCTGGGATGCGCCGCCCCCTTTGACATTCTCCCGGCGGTGTGGATTGCAAGTGTTCTTTCCGCCGGGCTGGGGGTCACGGCGGCCTGGGCGCTGGGGAGGATTTGGAAATGACGGACTACATCATTCCAGGGCTTTTATTGGCGCTCTCCGCTTTGGCGCTGGGGCAGCGGAAAAACTACTATGACTGGCTGCTGGAAGGAGCCGCCCAGGGGCTGGGGCTTATCAAGACCATTCTCCCCTCGTTGGTGCTGCTGCTGACAGCGGTGCATATGTTCCGCGCCTCCGGTGCATCGGGGCTGCTCAGCCATCTTTTGTCGCCGGTGTTTTCCCGGTTCGGTATCCCGCCGGAATGCGCCGGGCTGGTGCTGATCCGCCCCATCAGCGGCAGCGCCGCCCTGGCAGTGGGCGGGGAACTGATGGCGCATTCC
>ERZ1034952.2555-NODE-2555-length-13266-cov-9.182272_pt1 | contig 13266 bp, 10 predicted proteins | sample MGYA00520625_ERZ1034952 | MGnify/ENA primary metagenome ERZ1034952 (study PRJEB33766, sample SAMN09781773) | gut metagenome | biome: gut microbiome | host: Homo sapiens | place: Madagascar | study: EMG produced TPA metagenomics assembly of the PRJNA485056 data... | reverse complement strand
TGAAACACATTAAAGAAAAAGATGATCGTATTACCTATATTGCGGAGGATGGTACGGTTCTTTATGATAATATGGCAGATGCAGAATCCATGGAAAATCACAGTGAACGTGCAGAAGTTCAGGAGGCATTAAAAACTGGAAGCGGATATGCAGAGCGTACTTCAAAAACGCTGGCGCAGAAGACAATCTACTATGCACTCCGCCTGCCGGATCACAGTGTGCTCCGGATATCAAGTACTCAGTTTTCTGTTTTTGTAGTCCTTATGGAACTGATACCACCGATCATTGGAATTATCATTGTGATGCTTATCATCGCAGTTATTGTGTCGGCTCATATGGCAAATAAGATCGTTGAACCAATCAACAATCTGGATCTGGAACATCCGGAAGACAACCAGGTCTATGATGAAGTAGGTCCGCTTCTCAGCAAAATCTACAAACAGAACAGACAGATAAAAAATCAGCTGGAGGCCGCAAGACGTAATCAGGAAGAGTTTGGAATCATCACTGAAAACATGCAGGAAGGACTTCTTGTGATTGACAGCTATACGATGATTCTTTCAGGAAACAGCAGTGTATGGAAAATGTTTCAGCTTAAAGAACCAAAGATTGGCGACAGCGTTTATTCTCTGGATAGAAATGAAGATTTTCGTATGCTGATCGAACAGGTTCTGAACGGACAGCATGGAAGTGTCCTTCTCCATCTTGGAAATGAAGCAATCCAGATGATTGCGAACCCGGTGAGCAGAGAACATAAGGTGGTTGGTGCAGTTCTTCTGCTGATGAATGAGACGGAAAAAGTAGAACGTGAACAGCTCAGAAGGGAATTTTCAGCAAATGTATCTCATGAGTTAAAAACGCCTCTGACTTCTATCTCAGGTTTTGCAGAGATCATACAGGATGGTCTTGTCAGAGCAGAAGACATCAAAAAATTTGCCGGTCGCATTTATGATGAAGCACAGCGGCTGATCACGCTGGTCGAAGATACGATTAGGGTTTCACAGCTGGACGAAGGAGAAAATCCGTATGAATGGGAACAGCTGGATGCTTATACCGTTGTCAAAGATGTATGTGGACGACTGAAGGATATTGCAGCTAAAAAGAATGTTCATCTGTACATTGAAGGTGATAAGACAATGCTCAGTACAGTGCGTCCAATTTTTGATGAAATAATCTATAACCTTTGTGATAACGGAATTAAATATAACAGAGATGATGGAACGGTAAGTATTCATTTGCGTGAACTGGGAGAAAATGTTGAGGTTCGTGTAAAAGATAACGGAATTGGTATTCCAGGTGAAGATCAGAGCAGAGTGTTTGAGAGATTTTACCGTGTGGACAAGAGCCATTCCAAAGCAATTGGAGGAACCGGACTTGGTCTTTCAATTGTTAAGCATGGTGTGACATTCCTTGGCGGTACAATAAAGATGGTCAGTGAAGTTGGTAAGGGAACAGAGGTTACTCTGACATTTCCAAAACAGCGAAAAGTGCTTTAAAAAGCAACAGGGACAGTGTTACTGGAATTTATGCCAGTAACACCGTCCCTGTTTTGGGGTTAATAACAATATGCGCCTTCGTATCTGCTACAGGATTCTTTTTTCTTTGAAAGATCCTTGCAGGAACTGCAGCGGTCGCAGAATTCCTGCTCATAACAGGTGGCACAGACACAATTCCCACAGTGGCTGCGGTCATAGGCCGGAGTACAGGTGTAGGGAAGAGCGTCTTTTTTTGCTTTGTCTTCCATATACGATTCACCTCTCCTGAAACATTTTTGATATCTACATTATATATCTGTGAATCAGGAGATTCAAGAAAATTATTTAGATTCCCAGCGTCCGGAAGCACCACATGGAAGTACCAGTCCATTGGAAGTTACCGGAAGTCCGATTTCCTGAGAATCTACATGACCGTCAAAGTCTTTGAGCTCAGTTGCAAGCATATATGTCAGTACAGCCGGAGCAAGTCCTGTAGTATAGGAATTGATAAGGAAAAACAGCGGATTCGGGCTTAAAAGCTTCACACACAGCTTGATCAGCGGATGAATTGCTTCTTCAATTTTCCAGATTTCACCCTTTGGTCCACGTCCGTAGGACGGCGGATCCATAATGATTGCATCGTAATGATTTCCGCGGCGAATTTCACGTTCAACGAATTTTACACAATCGTCTACAAGCCAGCGGATCGGAGCTTCAGAAAGTCCGGAGGCAGCGGCATTTTCTTTAGCCCAGGTAACCATGCCTTTGGAGGCATCTACGTGAGTGACCTGTGCGCCTGCAGCTGCAGCTGCAAGAGTTGCGCCACCTGTGTATGCAAAAAGATTCAGAACCTTGATCGGGCGTCCGGCTTTACGGATCTTATCACCAAACCAGTCCCAGTTAACAGCCTGTTCCGGGAAAAGTCCTGTATGTTTGAAACTGAATGGTTTCAGATGGAAGGTAAGATCCTTGTAATGAAGATCCCACTGCTGTGGGAGATCAAAGAATTCCCATTCTCCGCCGCCTTTTTTACTTCTGTGATAGTGTGCATTCATGTTTTTCCATCCACGGCTTACCTTAGGGGTATCCCAGATAACCTGTGGGTCCGGACGTACCAGGGTATATTTACCCCAGCGTTCCAGTTTTTCACCACATGAGGTGTCGATTACTTCATATTCTTTCCAGTCATTTGCAATCCACATATATGATAACCTTTCTTTGTCAATGTTTTTGTTTATTTCTGTCTATTTAGTATAGGTGAAAGCTCGGAATTCTGCAAGTTTTTTATGTATCGGGGGCTTGACAATCTATACTTTAGCATACTAAAATATACGGGATAATGAGAAATAAGAAAATGTAAGTTTTAAAAGAAGAAAGATTTTTTGCCGGGACAGAATTCTGGAAGCGGCGCGAGGAGGATGAACAATGCAGAAATACAGTGAGATGAGCAAAGAACAGCTCCAGGTTCTTAAGAAGGATCTGGAACAGCAGTATGCAGAGATTAAGGCACAGGGACTGGCCCTGGATATGTCACGTGGTAAACCGGCTGCAGATCAGCTGAACCTTTCTATGGATATGATGGATGTTCTGTCAAGCAACACAGACCTGAAATGCGAGACAGGTGTTGACTGCCGTAACTATGGTGTGATGGATGGTATCCCTGAAGCAAAGCGTCTTCTTGGTGAGATTTCAGAAGTAGATCCTGAACATATCATCATTTATGGAACTTCCAGTCTGAATGTTATGTTTGATACAGTTGCACGTTCCATGACACATGGTGTAATGGGAAATACTCCATGGTGTAAACTGGACAAAGTTAAATTTCTTTGCCCTGTTCCGGGATATGACCGTCATTTTAAGGTTACAGAATTTTTCGGAATCGAAATGATCAATGTTCCTATGTCTCCAGAAGGCCCGGATATGGACATGGTTGAGAAACTGGTAAGCGAAGACCCGGCTATCAAAGGTATCTGGTGTGTTCCGAAATACTCCAATCCACAGGGTTATACTTATTCAGAAGAAATAGTAAAACGTTTTGCACGCCTGAAACCGGCTGCACCGGATTTCCGTATTTACTGGGATAATGCATACAGCGTACATCATCTCTATGATGAGGCAGATAAACAGGATTTCCTGCTTGAGATTCTGGAAGAATGTGCAAAGGCTGGTAACCCGGACCTTGTTTATAAATTCACTTCCACATCCAAGATCAGCTTCCCAGGTTCTGGTATTGCAGCAGTAGCCGCTTCCAAAGCAAACCTGGATGATTTCCGTAAATACATGACAGTACAGACAATCGGTCATGATAAGCTGAACCAGCTTCGTCATGTAAGATTTTTCAAAAACCTGGATGGAATCCATGCACATATGAGTAAACACGCTGCAATCCTTCGACCAAAATTTGAAATGGTAGAAGCTACTCTTGAAAAAGAACTCGGCGGTCTGGGAATCGGCTCATGGACAACACCAAAGGGTGGATATTTTATTTCCTTTGATTCTATGGACGGATGTGCAAAGAGAATCGTAGCAATGGCAAAGGAAGCCGGTGTAGTTATGACAGGAGCCGGAGCTACTTATCCATATGGAAAAGATCCAAAAGACAGCAATATCCGTATTGCACCATCTTTCCCACCAATCGATGAACTTGAAAAGGCAGCACAGGTATTCGTTGTATGTGTTAAACTTGCCAGTGTAGAAAAACTTCTGGCAGAATAAATAATTGTAGTATTATCTGAAATAAAATTTAATATTCTGAACGTTAAGGAGGCGCCATGACGGAAGAAAACAAGAGTATGGACAAAGGAAGAAGATTACTGATCGGTTTCACTATTGTACTGCTCCTGCTTACCGCAGGCGCCTACTTTTTTGGAGTTTATTATTTTACCGGACACTTTCTTCCGGGATCACAGGTAAACGGGTTTAACTGTTCTTATATGACAGAGAAGGAAGCAGAGAAACTGCTGGAAAAGAAGACAGGAGTTTATACGCTGGCTGTTCAGACCAGAGGAAATGGACAGGAGGGAATCTCAGCGGATGAGATCCGACTGAAATATACTTCTGATGGAAGTGTGAAAAGACTTCTTCATGAGCAGAATCGTTTTGTGTGGTTTCTGGTATTCAGCCAGCATAAGACTTATGAACTGCCGTCTTCTGTGTCATATGATGAAAATCTGTTCGAAAAGAAAATCAACAGTCTGAAATGTATGAAGAACAATATTGATCCGGAGGATGCATATATCAGAGAATGTGAAGATGGATTTGAAGTTGTTCCAGAGATAGAGGGAACCAGGGTTGACAGGGAGAAGCTTCTGGCAGATATCAAAGAAGCTGTTACTACAGGAAGAACTGTAGCAAATCTGGAGGAAGATGACTGTTATATTAATCCATCGGTTTATGCTGAAAATCTGACAAAAGACTGTCAACAGATGAATGATCTGACAGATGTTGTCATTACATATGATTTCAGTGACCGCAAAGAATCTGTGAACAGAGCTGTTATTAAAGAATGGCTTACAAGAAACGAAAATGGCGATCTTGTGTTGGATAAGACAGCGATTGCCAAATATATTGCAGGGCTTGCGGAAAAATATGATACTGTTGGGACAGAACGCACATTTTCTACATATGATAATCAGGATATTACAGTTTCTGGTGGAAATTATGGCTGGGTGATCAATCAGAAGAAAGAAACGGATGTACTGTATCAGGATATCCTGGACAAAAAAACGGAAGTGCGTGAACCAATATATGAGCAGACAGCAGAAAGTCGAAATACAAATGATATTGGATATTCTTATATAGAAATTGACCTGACCCGTCAAAGAATGGTATTATATCAGAATGGGACACCAATTGCAGATACCGGTTTTGCAGCAAGCAGCAGTACACCAACAGGTGTTTACAGGCTTGGCGAAAAACAGGAGTCTGCTATACCGGGAAATACAGAGGCAAATTCAGGTAAAAATGGTGTTTCTGTAAGCTTATGGATGCCATTTACCGATGAACTTGGTATTTATGGAGATCCCGAATTGATTATTACAGGTGCAGACATTGCAGTAGATACTTTTGGAAGCTCAGAAAATATGGACTTCAGTTCATCGTATAACTGTTGGGAAAGCACAGAAGGATGTATAGCTGTGCCGGAGGAAGAGGCACAGATAATATATCAGAATGTAAATTCTGGATTGCCGGTGATAATATATTGACTACCAGCTCTATAGGTGGCGAGTAATAAATCGATCGTGAGGGTGATGAGAAAATGAAAATTGTTGTATTAGCAGGTGGTACAAGTACAGAAAGAGATGTTTCAATTGTATCTGGAACAGGAATTTGCGGAGCACTGCGTCAGAAGGGACACCAGGCAATTCTGGTGGATGTTTTTTGCGGGCAGGAAGATATTGACTGGGAAAATCCGTTCCCGGAAGAATATGATGTTGAAAAAGCAGCAGAATATATCCGTGGATTCAATCCGCAGATGAATGAACTGAAAAAAAATCGCAGAGAGTTCTTTGGTCCAAATGTCCTCGAACTCTGCAAGAAGGCTGATTTTGTTTTTCTGGGACTTCATGGAGCAAATGGAGAGGATGGTAAGCTTCAGGCGACATTTGACCTGATGGGAATTCCGTATACGGGAACCGGATATCTGAGCAGTGCCATGGCAATGGATAAGGGCGTAACCAAAGCAATGTTTGAGATGAGAGGTGTTCCGACTCCAGCCGGTAAGGCAATGAAGAAAAAAGACCGTGTGGAAACTCCGCAGGAACTGGGAATGGATTTCCCGGTTGTTGTCAAGACCTGCTGTGGTGGTTCCAGTATCGGAGTTTATATCGTAGACAATCAGGAAGATTACACGAAGGCACTGGATGGCGCATTTACTTACGAAAATGAAGTTGTAGTAGAAGAATTTGTAGAAGGTGTTGAATATACAGTTGCTGTTGTAGATGGAAAGGCATATCCGGTTGTTCAGATCGTTCCGGTACAGGGCTTCTATGATTATGAGAATAAATATAAACCAGGAGCTGTTAAAGAAACATGTCCGGCACCGATTTCAGAGGAACTGACAAGACGCCTTCAGGAGTGCGCAGTAGATGGTTATCATGCACTTGAGATGGAGAGCTATGCCCGTCTTGATTTCATTGTTACAAAAGATGAAAAGATATACTGCCTGGAAGCCAATACTCTTCCTGGAATGACACCTACCAGCCTGATTCCACAGGAAGCAGCAGTTCTGGGAATGGATTATCCGACACTGTGTGAAGAACTGATCAAAGTGTCTCAAAAGAAGTACGAATAAGAGGAAATTAAAATGAAAAATCTTACATTGAGAAATCTTGCAAAAGTATGTAATGGCATCTGGCATGGACAGGATGACTTACTTGATCAGGAGATTTCTGCAATTACCACAGACAGCCGAAAAATAGAGAAGGATTGTCTGTTTGTACCAATCGTAGGAGAGAGAGTTGATGCACATCGTTTTATTCCGGATGTAATGAGTAAGGGTGCACTGGCAACACTTTCTGAGAGAGAACTGCCTGATGCAGAGTTTGCTTATATTAAGGTTGAGTCCTCTCTGCAGGCAGTAAAGGATATTGCAGAGTTTTATCTGGAACAGCTTCAGATTCCGGTCGTGGGAATCACAGGAAGTGTTGGAAAGACCAGTACAAAGGAAGTAATTGCTTCTGTCCTGAAGGAAAAATACCGTACACTTAAAACACAGGGTAATTTTAACAATGAACTTGGACTTCCGCTTACAGTTTTCCGACTGCGTGATGAAGATGAAATTGCAGTTCTCGAAATGGGAATCAGTGACTTTGGCGAAATGACTCGTTTAACGAAGATTGCAAAACCGGATACCTGTGTGATTACTAACATCGGAACCTGCCATCTGGAAAATCTGGGAGACAGAGATGGTGTTTTGAAGGCAAAAACTGAGATTTTCCAGTCAATGAAACCGAACGGACATATTGTTCTGAATGGTGATGATGATAAACTGGCAACGGTTAGGGAATATAATGGTGTGAAGCCAGTGTTCTTCGGGCTTGATGATAAGCGTGACGTATATGCGGATCAGATTGAAAGCAGAGGGCTTAAGGGAGTTGCATGCCGCATTCATCTTGGTAAAGATACTTTTGATGTGCTTGTACCGATACCGGGAATACATATGGTTTATAATGCATTGGCAGCAGCAGCAGTGGGACGCATTTATGGTCTGACGATCGAAGAGATCAAAAAAGGTATTGAAAGTCTGGAAACAATTCGCGGACGTTTCAAAATGATCGAGACAGATAAATTTCTGGTTGTAGATGACTGTTATAATGCAAATCCGATGTCCATGAAAGCATCTCTGGATGTCCTTCATGATGGGGAAGGACGCCGCGTAGCGATCCTGGGAGATATGGGAGAGCTTGGTGAGGATGAAGTTGCTCTTCACGAAGGAGTCGGTATACATGCAGCTTCCTGTGGGATTGATGCCTGCGTTTGTGTCGGCGAACTCGCACATCACATAGCAGAAGCAGCACGTAAGGCTAATCCGGATTTTACAGTATATTATGAAAAATCAAGAGAATCTCTTCTGGAACATCTGACGGATTATGTTCAGAAGGGAGATACGATCCTGGTGAAAGCTTCTCATTTCATGAAATTTGAAGAAGTCGTTAAAGCACTGGAAGAGATCTGATCTGCGTGTTCACAGCTAACATCCGCATGATTTTTGCAGGAATTTGACGAACGATTTTTGTTTCATATCCCTTCTTACAGGTGTAAAATATTACCTGTAAACAAAATATTAAGGAGGGAATTATGCTGGAACGAATCATGGATCTGCAGATACTGCTCTATCTGATGACTGTTCTTGGAACAGCGGGAGCAGTAGGAATGCTGGCGGTACATCTTACTTACAGAAGGACTCTGCGAAAGACAAAAGCGACAACAAACCTTAGAGAAAAATGGCTGAATCTGTGGAAAACACGAGATAAACTTTTGAATCGGATGAATTTTCTGGTCTGGATCCCATCGTTGTTATCGACGGCATGTCTCGGGTTGTCGCTTTTTTTTGTATCCAGAATACGTGACAGCAGAGGTCTTTCCATGAGTTATCTGTACATTGGAGCTGCTGTGCCAGTTGTCCTGCTTGTGCTCAGACAGGCATTGGATTTCAGCTTTAAAGAGGAACTGGTTATGAACTCTCTGGCAGATTATATTCTGCAGGTCAGATCCACGCGCAAAGAAAATCTTCCGACGGCGCGAAAATATGAAACAGCAGAGGCGCGGCAGAAGTCAGATCCGATACTTAAAGAAGAGGCAGTTGAACGAATTGCAGCAAGTATACGTCAGACTGCGGCAACAGGAAGTCATTTCAGCAAGATGCTGAGTCCGGAGGAAGAAGAAATTATGCGAGAAATTATTCGGGAATTTATGGAATAAAGTCAGCAAAGGAGAAATTTTTTGATACAGAAGAAATTCTGTCTGATAAAAGTACAAATTATATGAATAAGAAAAGAGTTATATGGATTGAGCTGCTCAGAATAATGGCATGTATCGGTGTGATCGGGATCCATGCGGGCTCGCAGCATTTTCGAAACGTGCCATTGGATTCGTCCGTATGGGCAGTTTCAAACTTCTATCATGGGATCAATCGCTTTGCAGTTGCATCCTTTGTTATGATCAGTGGATGCCTGTATCTGGATCGAAAGCGAACCTGGGATATAAAACGCTTATGGGTCCGAAACATTCTGCCTATTGGTGTGGCTTATATTTTCTGGCAGGTGTTTTATGCCGTCTACCGCATCTGGACTGCCGGCATAGCTGCACAAGGGGGCAAAGCCGTTTTGATCAAGTTTATGGTTTACATCAGTAAGTCATATTTTCATCTCTGGTATTTACCTATGTTGATTGGATTGTTGATCATAACACCGATGCTCTGGGAAATTGTCAACAGTTCCAGAGGAAAACAATGGGAAGAATATATAATCCTGATGTATCTGATTTTTAAGATCCTGCCATATACCGTGAATTATTTTCCACTTCCATGGAAAGAGCATGTGATGAATATCCTGAATACGGTTCAGCCGGAACTTGTTGCCGGTTATGTAGGGTATTTTGTGCTGGGACATTATCTGTCTCATTATGAGATTTCAAAGAAACTGGAGTATCTGATTTATGTGCTGGGTGTGGCATTGATTCTGACAGCAATCGGCCTTTGTTATATCACCTCTCAGAAAACAGGAAAACCCGTTCAGTCCTTTTATGAAAATCATACACTGGCCGGATTTTTCTGGGGAACTTCATTCTTTTTGTTTTTTAAAAATCATGTGTCTAAGATCAGATGGAGTGAGAAACAGGAAAAAATTATCTGTTATCTTGGAAGCTGTACCTTTGGGATATATCTGATTCATGCGTTTTTCAGAGATATACTGTTCAGGCTGGGGGTTGAGAGTACTAGAATTGCGATTCCGATTATTATCATGATGGTTTTTGGAACCAGCCTTGTGGCAGTGATGATCCTGAAAAAGATTCCGATAGTTAATAAATGGATTATATAAAACTGCAGACATGCATAAAATTAAAAATCTGCCGGTGCCAGGGAAGACCTGACTTCGGCAGATTTCTCGTGTACTGTAAATTACTTCGTAATATTCTGGTCATCATTTTTACAGATTGTCGGACACGCTGTCTAATCTTCTTCAATGACCTGAATTTCAAGATAATCAAATTCAATGTGTTCAATGAAACTGTCCTGACGGAATCTTGTCTTTGAATGACGTTTAAAGTCGGTAATGTTACTTTCCAGCCAGATTGGATTTTCCAGATCAAAATCATAGCAGATTTCCTGCAAAGCATGAAAAATTTTGTGAGTTCTTGTATCTTCTGAGTCATCCTCAATGACCAGATCCTTTAACATGTGATTATCTTTCCACATTTTTCCCCATAAACGAAACATAATATTGCTGCCTCCCTGTCAAAACTGCCTTATACGGCAGGAACATCTGATTTTTTAATGATTTCAAGTATAGCTGATTCTGAAAGGAAAGTAAAGATAACTGTTTATCGGTAACAGTAAAGGTTAGTGGGTGTTTGGGGTTTAATTTTCCGGATCGTCAAAAGTCTTGCAGATTTTAGTGAGATAAAGTATAATTAATATATATTTTGCAAAAAGACAAAAGTATGCAATGCAGAATTTATATGAATGGAGGAGTTATTAATGAAGCTTTACGACAGTGGTATTTATCTGGTAGATGGTCGTGACATCATAGAAGAAGGAAATATGACACAGCCGGTTTCCAGAGAAGAAGCAGCCAGAAATACAATGGCTTATGGCATTCTGGAAGCACATAATGCTTCCGGAAACATGCAGAAACTGCAGATCAAATTTGATAAGCTGACCTCTCATGATATTACGTTTGTAGGTATTATCCAGACAGCACGTGCATCAGGACTTGAAAAATTCCCGATTCCTTACGTTTTGACTAACTGCCATAACTCACTCTGCGCAGTAGGCGGAACAATCAATGAAGATGATCATATGTTCGGACTTACCTGTGCAAAAAAATATGGTGGAGTTTATGTTCCTCCTCATCAGGCAGTCATACATCAGTTTGCCCGTGAAATGCTTGCAGGCGGCGGTAAGATGATTCTTGGATCTGACAGCCATACCCGTTATGGTGCACTTGGTACCATGGCGATGGGTGAAGGTGGTGGAGAACTGGTAAAACAGCTTCTTTCTCAGACATATGACATCAACATGCCAGGTGTAGTTGCTATTTATCTCAAAGGACAGCCAAGACCGGGCGTAGGACCGCAGGACGTTGCTCTTGCAATCATCGGTAAAGTATTTGCCAATGGTTATGTGAAGAATAAGGTTATGGAGTTTGTCGGACCTGGTGTAGCAGGATTAAGTGCAGATTTCCGTATCGGTGTCGATGTTATGACAACGGAGACAACCTGTCTTTCTTCTATCTGGCAGACAGATGAGACAATCGAAGAATTCTATGAGATCCACGGCAGAAAAGAAGATTACAAAGAACTCAAACCAGGTAAGGTAGCTTACTATGATGGATGTGTAGAAGTAGATCTTAGCGAGATCAAGCCTATGATCGCAATGCCATTCCATCCAAGTAATACATATACAATTGATGAACTCAAGGCAAATCTCTACGACATCCTGGATGATGTGGAGAAAAAAGCTCAGATCAGTCTGGACGGCAAGGTTCCATACTCACTGAAAGACAAAGTAATCGATGGACAGCTGTATGTTGACCAGGGAATCATCGCAGGCTGTGCCGGTGGTGGATTTGAAAATATCTGTGCAGCAGCGGATATCCTTCGCGGAGCAAGCATCGGTGCAGATGCATTTACTCTGAGCGTATATCCGGCAAGTACGCCAATTTACATGGAACTTGCAAGAAACGGTGTCCTTGCAGATCTTCTTGAAACAGGTGCTGTTGTTAAAACTGCATTCTGCGGACCATGCTTTGGTGCCGGAGATACACCTGCCAACAATGCATTCAGTATCCGTCATACAACCAGAAACTTCCCGAACCGTGAAGGTTCCAAGGTTCAGAACGGACAGATTTCTTCTGTTGCACTTATGGATGCAAGATCTATTGCAGCAACAGCAGCTAACAAAGGTTTCCTGACTTCTGCTGAAGAATTTACAGGATCCTACAGACATCAGAAATATTTCTTCGACAAGACAATTTACGATAATCGTATTTTTGACAGCAAGGGTGTTGCAGATCCGAGTGTTGAGATCCAGTTTGGTCCAAACATCAAAGACTGGCCGGAGATGCCTGCACTGGCAGAGAACCTTGTACTCAAAGTTGTTTCTGAGATCCATGATCCGGTTACTACAACAGACGAGTTGATCCCGTCAGGAGAGACTTCTTCCTTCCGTTCCAACCCGCTTGGACTGGCTGAATTTACTCTTTCCAGAAGAGATCCTGAGTATGTAGGACGTGCAAAAGAGATCCAGAAGGCTCAGAAGGCAATTGAAGCAGGAGAATGTCCGGTAGATGCAGTTCCGGAACTGAAACCGGTTATGGATGCTGTCAAAGCTCAGTTTGCTGATGTGAGCAAAGAAAACGTTGGCATCGGAAGTACGATCTTTGCTGTGAAACCTGGTGATGGTTCTGCCCGTGAGCAGGCTGCTTCCTGTCAGAAGGTTCTTGGCGGATGGGCAAATATCGCAAACGAGTATGCTACCAAACGTTATCGTTCTAACCTGATTAACTGGGGTATGCTTCCGTTCCTGATCGAGGAGGGAGAGCTTCCATTTGCGAATGGAGATTATCTGTTCTTCCCGCAGATCCGTAAAGCAGTTGCTGAGAAAGCAGACAGCATTACTGGATATGTTGTAAAAGAGGATGGATTGAAAGAATTCCAGGTAACACTTGGAGAACTGACAGATGATGAGCGTGAGATCATTCTCAAAGGATGTCTGATCAATTACAATAGAAGATAGTGTGATGTAATATAATAAAGACGACAGGACCCCATCCATACAGGTCAGCAAATACCATTGCGCCTGCTATGTGATACATGCGCTTATGATCTGCCAGTCGCTCGAACTCGCTTGCGCTCAGACAGCGAGCTTGGTGGCAGAAGCTAAGCATGTATCACATGACGCAGTGCTCGTGAGTATTTGTGACCACTGTAGGGATGGGGTCCTGTCTGTTTATTAGTATGGGGGAGGATAGTGTGGCTGGTATGGGGAATGGGATTGAAAGAGGAAGAAAATAATAAATTATCAGAAAATTATATATAATAGATGAAATATGCAATATAAACACAAGAT
>ERZ1034952.2554-NODE-2554-length-13270-cov-18.327809_pt1 | contig 13270 bp, 12 predicted proteins | sample MGYA00520625_ERZ1034952 | MGnify/ENA primary metagenome ERZ1034952 (study PRJEB33766, sample SAMN09781773) | gut metagenome | biome: gut microbiome | host: Homo sapiens | place: Madagascar | study: EMG produced TPA metagenomics assembly of the PRJNA485056 data... | reverse complement strand
AATTGGGGAGTGGTAGTAAGACACCCAAGCACTCGCAAGGGCGCAGCCACGCTAGCAACCCAACAATCTCTTGCAAGTAGCGAGGGAGTATGTCATAAGGCGATGGTCGGCACGATGGATGTGCTTAAACTGGATTGGGACAGAATTAGAAAGAAAAGACGTAAGAGGATCTAACCTCTTACCGCCTTTAGGATGCAAGCTATTTCAAGATTATTTTTAGAAAATATGAAAATAAATTAGAGTTTTCTTGCATTTTTCAAAGGTTTTTATTACCTTTGCGAATGTAAACAACAAAACAATGAGCTTATGAAAGTATTATCAATTCGCCAGCCGTATGCTTGGTTAATCGCTATCGGCTGCAAGACCATTGAAAACAGAACCTGGAATAGAAAGTTCCGTGGTCGTTTCCTTATTCATGCTAGCCAAGCCAAACCCGAAAAACTTGACGGATGGCAGGAGAGCGCAATGAAGAAATATTGCCAAGAGCATGGTATTGTTATTCCGGACTTCAAAGACTTGCCAACGTCAGCCATTATCGGCAGCGTAGAGTTGGATGATATTCAATTCCATGAGGCTTATCCGGATGCGTTTGCTGAAGATTTCCAATATCATTGGTTCTTGAAGAATGCTAAATTGTTCGATGAGCCGATTAGAAACGTCAAAGGCAAGTTATTCCTCTGGGATTATGAGTATAATGAAGCCGAAATGTAAAATAACAATACTTTTGTAATAAAAATACAAGTCATTGAGAATTAGAGCAAAAGTATTTGTTATTCTCTAGAGTAGATAAAATGAAAATGTAAAAATAAAGAAAGCCTCAACCTCTAACGAGATTGGGGCTTTTACAGTTGTCTTAGTGTGTCTCACCATTATTATTTCGTTCAATCAAAGGCAAGATACCCTTCTCCTTTAGAAACTCATAGAGAAAGAAACGTCCTTTCTGAGTCCACTTCGTGTTGTATTTGATGGTTTGTTTTCCATCATTATGCGTAATGGTCACTGGCTCGCTATTCACATATCCCTTATCCAAGTATTGGCGGTATAAGACCCATTGGTCAGAAACCTTGTGCTGGATACCATGCTCATGCAACAATTTGTTGAATGCTTGCGGACTCATTCCGTAATCCTGCGCCATTGATGTAATCACGCTTGTGCTCTTGTTCTTCATCATCACATCGAAGTAAGTAGTCTTAGGCTTCATCGTTGTAATCTGTGCGCTTAGTCCGACAATCTCCTGCGATGCCTTGGCAAGTTCCTCTTTCTGTTGCTTGTTCTCCAAGGTCAGCACTTGGTTCTTCTCGAACTGGTCAGCCCAAGCTCTTGCTGCTATAGCCGGATTGGTGAAATCGGGCAAAGATGGAACACTCTGCATTCTTGCTCGCTTCTCCATTTCTATAAAGTAGCGTCTAGCTTGCTTGCCTTTCTCACATTGAGACATCATTGAAATCTCTTTTGCGGCATCAACGGATAAAGCATACTCAGATGTTGGTCTGCCTCCAAATAGGTTTTCCCCCTTTTGGGTGAAAACCTCAAAGTCTTGATTTTCAACCAAATCACAGCGTTCAATCTGCTTCTTAATCCAAGAAGAGAAATCCTTCCCTATACCTAGGAACTGATGTAAGCCTCTTCCGTTCACAGCTTGCTTACCATCACGTTCTTCTACCTTGATGAGTTCAAAGCCTTCAACCTTGATTTCCTCGTTCTGATTTACAAATGCTCCCAACATGGGTGCGTCATTCAAATTCTTTTCTAAAAAATCTTTCATATTAAACAATTTAAATATTATAAGCATGGTTTCTTGCAAATAGGAAAGCCCCGTCCACCATGTTGTGAGATAGGATGGACAGGGCTTGTTTCGCCTACCCACAAATGTAACGGAATGGGCTTGACGAAATATTACTCCACGCTTGGAGCTTATAACCATTTGTTTAATATGTCTTCTTTATTCGTCAGTCGTGTCCGTTACTTCACAACCATTATTACTTTCGGCTGCAAAGTTAATGCTATTTTCTTTAACTTGCAAACGCTTTAGTGTTTTATTCAAAACATTAACGTTTGTTTTGCTTTGGAGGACTTCTGTCTTCACCAGCACGACCAATTCTTATGGCACTTTTCTGCACATTACTTCTTCTTTCCATTGCTCACGGAATTTAATAGTTAAACTTCAAAGATAATGTGCAGTTGCTCGGGTGTGCCTCACCTTATATATTGTTACACTACCATTGATAGCATTTCTTTTGATTGCATCTGAATCCATTGGCAACCATCCTTACGGAAATAGATGTCTGAATCAAACCTCTTGCCATCCACGATAATGTGACTACAATTGCATTCGAACTTATGTTTTCGGGTTAGTGGTATCAAAAGGTACGTATTACCCTCTTTCTTGTCGTACACAAGCGTCAAATCCGTGCCGATAACCTGTGATACCACCTTGTACTCATCTGAGCTTAAAACGCCAATCTTGCCATCATGCTCAACGTAAAGAGCATCCATCAAATTCTTATCCATATCTCTTAAATATTTAATGTCCAAAGTCCGGTGCAGTTTAGCGTGTGCCTCACGAAATTTATTACAAGTCACACTCGTATGAGTATTGCTTTTTCAGCTTGTTCAATGCATTCTCGGTAACGTAGTAGATGTTATCGAAATACTCGCTTTTCTTGATGCTCCGGCTTTCCTTCAGCTCTACCTTGTGATTGAATGTCACTTCGTAGCGGTTAGCGATGCTTGTAATCAAGAAATCGACCTCACGCTTATGTCTGTCCAGATCGGTCTCTTTATACTCACCACGCTTGATAAATGCGTCCTTGTTCGTCTCTTCGATGGTTGCAACCATGTTGCCTTGCATCACGATAATCTTTGCGCTCATATCTAGTTTCTTTTTAAATCGTTAATAACCTTGTTAAGCAACTCTAATCAAGTTGTAGTTCTTGAATTGTCTCCACTCGCCCTTGACTTCATCCCAATACTTTGTGCAGTCCTTGCAAGCGTAACCCTTGCCGTTTGGAGTGTAGTCAATATGACTCTCCATCAAAGTGCCGAAAGCCTGACGAATCTCACCATTCATTTTCTGAAAGTAGAACTCAACGACCTGCTTCTTCATGCGAGCCTTCAGTTTGATAACCTGCCAAGCTTGCTTCAAGCATTCTGCCCAACTCATATAAGCACCTTTAAGCTGAAAGGCTCTGTGTGCCATATTCATCACTTCTCTCATCATATTCTTAAATGTAGTAGCCATAATCTTTCAATTTTAAACGTTAAACTTAAATTACTTACTTTGCAAGTCCGATGCTCTCACGCAAGAAGCTCTTAGCCTCATCGTTGTTCATATTGAGCTTTATTGTTATCATATTCAACATTCTATCAACATCTTTTTGGGTGTTCATTCTGTTGCTTACGAACTCTATCATAACGAACTTCTGAATCAAGTTTCTTCTTATCGTTGAAGTAGTCATATTGCTATACCGTTTTACGAGTGCCGACTCGGAGGTGCAACCTCAGCTAAATTAATAATGTTATTGTGACCTTTGTTTCTTAATCACGATGCAAAGGTAACATATTTACGTTACACTACCAAATATTTTAGAAAGAAAATGTAACGTATTTAAGTTAATTAACAGATATTCATTTGTAACGTACTATTCTTTAAACTTCGTTAATACTTTTACGTATATATGCTACATTTCAAATATTATTCTTATCTTTGCAAGAAAATATCAAAGTAACGTATTACGTATTATGAGATTTAAAGATGTTCTTAATAAATATGGTGTAACGCAACAAGACTTAGCAGACCGGATGGGTATGAATAGAGTTTCGGTTTCTCGTTTACTTAGCGAGAAAAACGACTTGCGTATATCAACTATCGAAAAAATAGCAAACGCTATAGGCTGTCCTGTAGCAGAATTGTTTGATAAGCAGAACAAAGTAGATGCTATGAGTGATTTCATCGCCCTAATAAAACAAGGTGGTGAGTTGTATTCCGCATCGTCCATTGCTGAGGCTAGGGACGTGCTGGACAAGTTGGAAAGTGTTAAGTAACGTAAGGAACATTCCTTGCAAGTATTAATAATTAAAACTTTTACGGCTATGAATGATTTTTTCAATTTGAGAGGTACAGCGGTATTCCGTGTTCTCTCGTTAATTAGTACAGTAGCACTATGGTTAACTATATTATTGTTTGCCATCGGCTTGATGATGGGCTTCTTTGGAGAGCAGGAGACGAAGGCGATAGGATGGGCAATGGTTGGATTCTCAATCTCTTCCTTTATCTCTTGCCTATTCATGTTCGGCTTCTGTTACCTGATTAAGATAGCTAAGTCTTACGACAAGGACAAGCAGGAGGATAATAAGGAAATAGTATTCCAATACAAGGGTTACAAAGGCACTTTCACAAAGGATGACAATACTGGAAGGTTTGATGGCCACATCATCGGGACAAGCTATTCCTACTCTGGCTACAGCCTTTCAGAGACAGAACTTGCATTTCAAGCGAGAGTTGACGAATTACTGGAAGAAAAGAAACTATAAAAAAGAAAGAGGAGCGCATCATACGTTCCTCTTCTTTGTTTACAATCTACTCATCTTGTCTTTTAATTCGTGAATATCATTGAATGCTTGCAGCATAGGCTTATGCCATCGCTCTTGTCGCTCATCAATCGACTGCAAGTACATCAAGCTTTGTGCAAGGATAGTCCTATCCTCATCAACGGCTAACCAAATGTTACCCACATTACCCATAATAGTATTCACGCTAGCCGTTAATAAGCTACCCTCTGTACCACCATCACGAGCCGCAATAGCATCCAACTTGGTATTTATGAGCTTTGCTTCCTCATACGTTCCCTCTGTGGCGATCTGCACCGCAGTGAAACGACCATTCAACTCTTCTCCTGTATCTTGGCTCATTGATTCAAAAGAACCGGAAGAAGCGGACTGCTCGTAAGATTGCTTGTAACCCGTAATATCAGCAATATTATCACGAATAGCCAAACCCTCTTGAACTATCTTGTCATACTCTTCTTTAAGATTATTCAATTCGGTTGGCGTGAGCTGCCTTCCTCCATTCTCCTTCATCTTGTTTGCCCAGCTCTCATAAAGAGGCTTAAGCTTTTTATTCATAAGGTCTCCCAAAGCGAAGTTAAGCATCGACTGGTTGAGCATTGTAGTGAAGTCATTAGAAAAATCCTTTGCAGACTTACTCATATCCATAAGATTGTTTATGAAGTCACTCTTCATCGAATCAAAGGTTGTTTGAGTCAAATTCTCATTGATTTGCTCCGTCAACTCCTCTAGTTTTCCCGCCAGTTCTGTATATTGCTCCCAATATTCCGTCTTATCATACTTGCCTTGGTCGGTCATGTTCTTCCATACATCCGCATTATGTGTACGAATGTCAGCCATCTGCTCTGGAGTGAGCTTATATATATCCTCCAAGGAATTAACCTTGTTTATCGAAGAATTGGTATAACCGCCTCTGACTGCCGATTGCTGTGCCAAAGTCTTATTGATTGCCGCATAATCTTGTGCAGAAAGATTCCAATAATAAGCATTTGAATGGTGTGCCCCATGATACCCCATCTGTGTTTTGAGAATATCCATCGTTTGGGTATTAACCTGCTTTTGGGCACCATAAGCAGCATTATAATTGCTGACTGCCGTATAACCGGAAGACTTGTCGATAGAATCCTTTAACTTATCAATAGAATACATCAATCTGTCATTGCTCTCGGTCAGCTCTTCTGTTTTCTTCGCAACTTCTGCACCATTACCTCCACCAATACCGAACATCTTGCCCAACGAACCAATGGTTTTTATTCCATTCATAGCCGCACCTATGTAGTTTCCGCTGGCAAAGTCAGAAAATGCTTGTGTTCCACTGTTCAATGCGTCCATTCCGTTATTCACGGCTTTTCCAAATCCAGTGTTTCCAAGTCCCAGCGCATCGACTAAACCAGGAAGGTCTTTCAGTTTCTCTTGGATTTTCCTCAAACCTTCAGCCCATTCCTCGATAGTTTTGTGCAAGCTTTTCTTTGCGGCATCCTGTTTTACCTTGGCTTCTTCCTGTGCCTTTCCAACTTCCTTTGTTGCCTTTCCAACCTTAACCTCTGAAACCGCCAAATCATCAAAAAGCTTACGTAACTTCTCCGTTTGGCTTACACTGAGATTCTTGGTAGAACCCATAAGTTTGTCCTTATTGGCAGAAGTGATATTACTGGTATCTATGTTAACCCCACTTTCAGCAAACACGCCTTGGATTTTTCTCCTTTGGCTCATATTATCAGCCTTGGCATCAAATTCCCCCTTCCTAGCTTGTGCCAATCGGTCTTGCGCATCCTTCGCCTCATCAATAAGCCTATGGTGTTCACGGACTGCATCATTAACCAATCCCCATCTATCCTTCTGCTCGGAAATCGCATCATCAATCTTGTAGATTTGGTCAGATACGGTTTTCATGTCATCAATTTCCAACGTACCCGAACCAAGCAACTCCTTCATCTTCTTGCGAAGGTCTTCAAGATAAGGAATACTCAATCGGTTCATATCCTGAAAGACAACATCCCAATTGATAGAATCCTTGAAATCCGAAAAATTCAACTTCTTCAACTGGTCGTTCATCTCCATTTCAGCGTTCGCTGCACCAAAAGTATCTCCCTTTTCTCTTGCAAGGTCTATCTTGTCCGTGTATTCTTTTAGAATAGCATAACGTTGTTGTTCTAAGCTGCCGTATTGCTTCATGAAATCCAACATGTCCTTTATCTCCGCTTGCTGGATTTCCTTCAGCTTTAATTGTCTCTGTTTCTCAATCAAGGCAATTTGGTCTTCAGAGTTCTGTCCAATGGTCTTCCCAAGATGATTGCCCTTGTCGTCAACCATTTGTGTGCTCAATACCTCTTTGCGGTATTCCGCATCGGACTTACCCTGTTTCCACATGTTGGCTTTACGACCTTTTCCCGAATTTACCCAAACGGTCTGGTCTTTCTTCTTCTTAGCCTCAACGAGTTTGTCAATCGAATCCTCTATAGCCTTTTTCTCCTTGTCTGAAGACATATTAATTTGAGCAATCTCCTTTTCGGTCTCATTCTTAATCAATTCCGTTCTTCGCTTTGACAACTCATCACTGGCTTTCTCCGAATAGGATGAAATAGACTTGGAATAGTCTTCCTCAGCCTTCTTGCGTTCATACGCTCTTGCTTGTGGGTCATCCGTTGCACCTGTTTTCTTAGGTGTAGCTTTCTTTGTCGTTTCCTTCGGCTTATTTGCATCGGCTTTTCTTTTCACCTCTCTATCTTTCAGAACAGAACCAGCCATAGCGACATCAAGCATATTATCATTTTCGTCTCTTAGCTGATTTCCTTGCTTTGTCAGCAATTTAACACCTTTGTGATTAGTCCGGTATTGCTTTTGCTTTTTTATGTCTGCCCTACGTCTATTAATCAAAGATTGCAACTGCTTGTCCGTCAAAGTTTTCATCCAACTTGGAATTTCAGTATCATCGTAATGGATTTTTAAATTTAATCCATACTCCTGATTCCATGTAGAAATAAGCTGTTCTGTAGAGGAAATTAAAGCTTCAATGCTTTGTTTATTTTGCTGGGCTACCCATTGTGACCTAGCCTGTGCATTATTCCAATCTACATTTTCAGCAGCCGCCTTCATTATCGCATTCTCTGCGTTTTTATAACTTGTCTTCAACTTTATAAGATTATTCGTATGCTCCAATATCGAATGGTCTGTATTCCCTATAGTCACTATATTGTAATGTTGTCTCTCTAAGAACGAATCAATAGGCGCGAAAGTTTTTCTTACAGCATCTATATATTCCATGTAAGACGATGTGCTACCATCTATTCTTTGTTTCAACTTAGCCAACCTATCTAAAACTTTATCGGTTGCTATAGAGTTATACATCATTTGAATTGATGTTATGTCTTCCTTATCTACATGTTGCCCACCTTGATACCAATGACCAGACAAGTCTTTGCTAAATTTATCGTCTTCTTTGTTTCTTGCTTCTGTATATTGAGAAGTGGCAGACATTAGAGCGTTTGCCTTTTCCCTTTCCGCATTCTCCAATTGTAAGGTTGCGACAAATTCATCATGCTTACCTTTAAGTGTTGTTAAATTGTCCTTTTCGGCATCACACTTAATCCCGAACTGCTCGTAGGTTTGGATAAGTTCTTCTTTAGCTTTGTTGTAAGCATCAGTTCCTTCCTTAGAAGACCTCATTACGTTAAGCAAGCCATCAACTTTCGCCCTTGTGTTTTCTGCAGAATCTCCAAAATGCTTTGTGTCAACAGAAATATCTTCCTCTTCACCTCCGAACATTGCAACGGCACTAGCAAGCGTTGTGACCAGTGTTATAATACCAGCAATCGGATTTGCGAGCATAGCTGCCCACATTCCCTTTAAAGCCATAGTTGTAGATTTTACCGCATTACTGAGCATTAATTCAGCAGTTGTCATTATTTTAACACTTGCAGTATGGATGGCATTTTTTACCGTTGAAGCAGCCGTAGCTAAAGTACTAGCCTTTTTCGTAGTCGTATTGGTTGCTTGACTAACAGAATTCAACTGCGTTTGTAGTGTTGCTTGTCTCTCTTGTAATTGCTCACGAATAAGCGCAGTTCCTCTTTGCTGACTTGCAATTGTCGAAACATTTGTTTGAGCAGTATTCACTTTCTTCGCAGCGGTGGCCAAACGTTCCTTTGCTTCTAGTGCATTCACGGCATTACCCTCTGCGTCAAAAGCTAAGTTTGCACCATCAGCGGTTTCCTCAACCAATTTTTGAGCCTCAGCAAAGGCATCTTGGGCATCTTGTAAGTCATTCAAGGCTGCTGTATATTGTCTAGCCAACTCTACATCCCTATCATCAAGATTTGATATTTTCTCCGTAGTAGTCTTCAAATCATCTTTAAGAGACTCTATTTTTTGTTGACGCAGTTCCTCGGTCTTCCTCTTTTCTTCGTCAAGTTCTATCTGGCTTTGTGCTGTTGCTTGTTGCTGAGCCTGCAAGAGTTCACGTTTCATCTCTAATTGGGAACGCATTTGTGCCGTAATAATGCCCTCTTGCTCTGCTGCATCTAATCTTGCCTTTACAAAATCATCGGACACAGCAGTATCTCCAACAACACTTGCCAAGTCTTGTTGTTTGTTTACTCGCTCTTGCTTTTTATCCTTACCCAAAGTTTTATAGTTTGAGTTTTCTAGGTCTTGCAAACGCTTGATTTCAGCATCAATTCCCTTCATCATATCATCGGCTTGTTGCGCTTCCTCTGCTTTGCGAATAGAAGCAGCCGCCATTAATGATGCACGATAAGAACCAACGGCTACTATAGCTGTACCAATAGTTTTTATAACCTCTTGCCAATTCTCTACCATAGCAGAAATAATTGACAATCCGCTAGAGAATACGCCCTCGGATTTTTTGCCGATTTCGTTGAACGCTTGCTGAACGGAATCGCCAATGTTACTCCACTGACCCTCCAATGTCTTTGATTGCTGCTCCATCAAGCCTCCGAAACGACCGCCAGCTTGTGTCATATTAGCGATAGCCTCCTTGAAGATGTCTGATGTGACTTTTCCCTTAGAAACAGACTCTTGAACCTCAGTTGTGTTTTGGTGTAAGATTTTACCCAATTCTTCTGCTAATGGGACACCTCTACCCATGAACTGACGCAAATCCACTGTAAACATTCTTCCTTGCGAAACGGTCGTTCCATAAAGATAAACAAGGTCTCCAAGCGGAATGTTCAAGCCCGAAGCAATGTCACCAAGCTGGACAAGGGTTTTGTTAACATCTTTCGCTTCCGTTCCGTATGCCAAAAGCTGTTTTGCACCGCTCGTAACACTGGACAAATCGAAAGGCGTATGAGCTGCCGTTTGGATAAGTTCGTCCATCAATTGCTTAGACTTATCCGCACTACCAAGCATGGTATTGAAAGATATTTCAAGTTGCTGGAATTGGGAACGAGTATTAAAGATACTACCTGCCAGTTGCTCAAATCCTAAACCACCAAGTAATGTTGCCGAAAGCATGTGAGCATCACCCGTTACCCTTTGGAACAAGCTAGACATGCCCTCTCCGGCAGTTGGAGCGGACTTCATGCGTTCTATCATTTGGCTCATGCTATCGGTCAACATATTTGTTGCCTCTTTTGCCGGATTTGCTGAACCTGCATACAAAACATACTCATTCCGCATATTCTCCAAGGTCTGACGAGCACCGACAGCACCTCCTTCTAGGTTCTTCAGCTGCGCAGTTTGACCTGCCAAAGAACCTTTCAGATAGTCAATATTCTTCTGTAAAGAATCTATGGATGACTTATCCGTTGTAACTCCAAGAGTTAATCTCTTGTTAGTGATTTGCTGTTGGATTTTCTCTATTCGGTCTTTGGTAGCTTGCATTTGAAGTTCATAGCTATAAACTTCCCTTGCGGCTGCTTGCATCTTCTTGTTAAACTCAGAAGACATCACGTAAGCGGCTCTTGAAGCTGCTTGCGTTAAATCCTTTAAGCGATTACTTGCATCTGCATATTTTTCCGTCAAATCCGCAACAATAGCTGGGTCGGTTGACTTATTGGTCTTCAACAACTCAGCCCTCAACTTTTCGCACTCGGAACGAAGTTTCGTAACCTGCTCGAAATTCGCTTTGACATCGAATCTTAATTCTGCCATTTTTTATAATTTTATTGGCAAAATTAATTAATAATCAAAGGAATAACGAAAGAATAAAGGCGTGCTATTTCACTAAAGATTTAAGTGCAAAGAATAAGGTATAGATACGAAAAAGCCTTCCACATTCACATGCAGAAGGCTCTGAGTTCTTTATCTATTGTAACAATGAAGCCACACGCCTAAAAGGTAGCGGCTACCAAATCTTTTTTTATTTCATTCATACAATGTGCCAAACGTTCATAAGTTTTCTCGCCAGCTTGCTTTATGCCTTTACTATACTGACGCATCAATGAAGGATTGACACCTGCTCGTTTTGCAATCTCTGACACATTGAGGAAAGAGAAATAATTAAAGAAAGATTGCAAGTCATACTTGTATTCAAATTCAACGTCAGGAAACACTTCTCCATTCTCTTTTGCATCCACTTTTGCCAACGCCAAACAATCCATTAAATCTTGCTTCGCAGCGGCAACAGTTTCTCCACAAGAGTTTAAGCCAACCTTACCTATGCCATCTTCGGTATGACACCAAAAAGACCCATCCTTGGCTTGTTCTACAATAACTTTAATCTTCTTCATATATATATTCGTTTATCTTCTTAACAAAAAAAGAGTCCTTTAAGCGATGAAGAGAGAAAGGTGGGGATTACTCCCCAACCAATTCTCTTAGAATACTATGAGCGGTGCCTGTGGCGACCTCTCTAGCGTGTCTTGGCACGAATTGAGACTTTCCCGTTTTAGGATTAGTCCATTTTTCATGTCCCGAACCTTGTCGAGACAGGAAGCATCCCGCTTCTCTCAGTCTCTTAATCAATTCGCTTTTCTTCATTGTTACAAGAACTCTTTTGTCCTTAAGACAATGCAAAGATATAACATATTTGTTATACAACCAAATTTTATGGTAACATTTTTGTTATATTAACCACAATTAACAAAAAGAGCCACCCCGAAGGATGGCTCGCTAAACTTTACTACACTAATCTGTTCTATACTATGCTGTACTGTTCTAAACTGGACTGTGCTGCACAACACTATACTGCACTGTACTGGACAACACTTAACTAAACTGCCATTTATTTAAAATTAGCGAATACATCACGAACCTTTGCAAGTTTTGCCAATGTATCGTAATACTTAGATTGCTCTTCCATAGGCAAAGGTCGCACATTGTTTATGATGTCAGTACCTTGCTTTAAAGCCTTCTTGATGTCGCTCATCATTTGGTCGTAGCCATAACTGGCTTGCTCGTTGCTAGGAACAATCACATAGCCATTGCCCCAAACGTTACGAAGGCAACATTGCTTATTTTTCAGCAAGTCCTCACGCAATTTATCAACCATTGCCATGTATGTGAATTGCTGCAATTGGATAGCCTCTATATAAGCATCTACATCCTTACCATAGTCCTCAAAAGACAATTTAGGCAACCCAAACTTCTCTTTGAGCCATTTATGAGAAATAAGTTGGTCTTCATCAAAATTAGCAACCAACTCTTCTTCGAATGCTCCTAGCACTTCATTTGTTAATTCCTTTACACTTTCCATAATTTTTATTTTAACATTGTTCTCTGCCAAGGAATCGAACCTTGATGAATACCATACAGAGAAACCATTTACTTAACACTACTTTACTAATCTGAACTTGACTTTACTTGACTTTACGCTACCTTCACTTCTCTTCTCTGGACATTTAGCTCCCCATAGAAGAATCGAACTTCTACTAGCACCATGTGGGGATAACCAACTATTTCATCACCTTTGCTTCAAACTTTCCATACATTGCTCGGAATGTGCCTAAATGGTATCTAAGACCAGCAACCTCGAACAACTTAACAATTTGGTCTCGGTCTAATTGACTTTCATCATACCAACAAGTGCATTCAGTACTCCACTCTGGGAATATCGCACGAGTAGCAAGAACCTTTGCGCCTCGAATACCAACGGCACGGCAATCTACATAAATGCCAAGCTCGTAAAGTTGCTCAGGAGTTTTGTCCGCATCCTTGAACTTCAACAAACCATCATCCATAACACCAAAAGAACGCTCAACCTTAGCACCAAGACGAATCTCTTTGGCAGCACATTTAACGGCTTGCATGATGTGCGAACTAGGAATAATGTATTCGCCCTTTGTATTCTGATACAAGGATGCCAAGAACTTCAATCGGCATATCTCCAATTGGTCTTCTTCCGTCTTTTTTCGCTTGGCAGTCAAACCGGAAATCTGCTTTGAGTAAGCATCGAAAGGAGAAACTGTTCTCGGATTATTCAACATCAATGGACTAACACCAACCAACTTAAAACTAATTGTCTTCATACTTTTCTTTACTTTTAAAATTAAACACGGCAGTTTTACAGGTATGCCTCTTACCTTTGGGACAAAACAAAAGCCCCGTCCGCTTATTGTCGTGAGTAGCGAACGAGGCTAAAAGTATAGAAAAGTCCGAAGACTTCTAAATTTCTTCTTATCCCAGTAACCATGCTCACGACTTCACGGCTAAACCATTTCTGATTTCGTTTGCAAAGGTAAGCATAATTTCTGAAACACGCAAATTATTTAGTGTATTTCTTTATTCTTTTAAACTTTATTTT
>ERZ1034952.2553-NODE-2553-length-13274-cov-15.651865_pt1 | contig 13274 bp, 14 predicted proteins | sample MGYA00520625_ERZ1034952 | MGnify/ENA primary metagenome ERZ1034952 (study PRJEB33766, sample SAMN09781773) | gut metagenome | biome: gut microbiome | host: Homo sapiens | place: Madagascar | study: EMG produced TPA metagenomics assembly of the PRJNA485056 data... | reverse complement strand
GCCACACCGCTGGCGGCATGGGCAGCATTCTGTTCCGTCCGGATCAGCACCGTCCTGATCTCAGAATCCAGAATACTGTTGAAAAAAGGACATATGGCAACACCGGGATACCCGAATACCGTGCTTACCCCCTCGGCTTCGAGACATTTAATAATCGCATCTGCTCCAATCATTTTGCTCCGCTCCTTTATGTATACTCTGACTTTTTATTACTTCATTAAACTTTTTGCTAATTTCACCGCATCCGCGGCATCCTTGGAATAGCCGTCCGCTCCGATCTCATCTGCATATTCCTGGGTGATCACGGCTCCGCCGATAATGATCTTGGCGGTGATACCTTCCTGTTTTGCTGCGGCTACGATCTCCCGCATTCTCTGCATGGTAGTGGTCATCAGTGCAGACAGAGCGATAAACTCTGCATGGTGTTCCCTCGCCGTCTCCAGAATCTTTGCCTGCGGCACGTCCTTACCAAGATCGATCACATGGAAACCGTGATTCTTAAGCATCAGAGCCACCAGGTTCTTGCCGATATCGTGGATATCTCCTTCTACGGTAGCAATGACCACTATCGGCATCTCTTCCCCGGCACTGCCCGTCTGTAACAGGGGTTCCAGTATCTCGATGGAATTCTTCATGGCTTCTGCGCTTGCAATTAACTGCGGCAGGAAGTATTTCCCCTGATCGAAGTATTCGCCTACCTGATTAATGGCGGGAAGTAATACCTGATTCAACAATTCCGCAGGCTTTTCCCCGCTTTCCAGTGCCTCCTTCGTAATCTTTACGATGCCGTTGCGGTTACCCTTAAGGACAGCAGTCTTTAACTTGTCCTGCATTTCATTGATCTGCGGACCTTTTTCGACAGCCGCTTTTTCCACACTGCCTGCATTACTTGTCTGACCGTTTGCCGCCCCCTGACTTTCCAAGAGAGAGAGCTTCCTTGCCAGTTCCGCTTCTTTTTCTTCTCTGCGTTCCCTGACACCGCCGGCATATTCGATATATCGAAGAGCCGCTTCTTCTTTGTTCAGTAACAGATCTGTCGCAAGCGCACAGCTCACTAACAGTTCTTGGGACGGATTAGCAATTGCCATGGTTAGTCCGGACTGAATTGCCAGTGTTAAGAATGCCGTATTTACAAAGCTTCGCTCCGGCATGGCAAAAGAAATATTAGACAGACCGCAGATGGTTGCAAATCCGTTTGCCTTGCAGTAGCGGATCGTTTCCAAAGTCTCCAACGCTGCTTTCGGGTTAGCTCCCACGGTTGCCACCAGTCCGTCTACTACGATATCTTCTTTACCCATTCCCAGGGAAGTAGCTCTGTCATAAATTTTATGAATGATCTCTTTTTTCTCATCAATATCCTTGGGCAATCCCGCATCCGACAACGGCAGCAGGATGAACATTGCCCCGTATTTTGCTACGATAGGAAGAAGCTTTTCGAATTTCTCTGTCTCAAGAGAGACGGAATTGACCAACGCCCGTCCCGGATAATGGCGAAGGGCCGCTTCCAAAACCTCCACATAACTGGAATCCAGAGACAGTGGCAGGTTCGTCACGCCGCTTACCTCTTCCAGTGCCCGCAGCATACTGGCTTTTTCATCAATACCGCTCATGCCCATATTGATGTCCAGTACCTTTGCCCCACAGGCTTCCTGCTCTTCGGCGAATTGGATCACTTTCTCGAAACTGCCTTCCTTAAGCTGTGCCTGCAATGCCTTCTTTCCGGTAGGATTGATGCGCTCTCCCACGACAAAAAAGCCATCCTCCAATCCGAAGCTGTGGGTAATGCGTTCGGAGGTCAGATACCGGATGCCCTCCGGTCGTCTGGCTGCCGCAGCCTTTGCCTCCGTACCAAATCGGTCATGGATCTGTCTGATAAATTCCGGTGTGGTACCGCAACAGCCGCCTAAGATCGCAGCACCGGCATTTACCAGTATATCCATCTCTTCTGCAAATTCTTCTGCTTCCATGTTGTAGCATGTATTGCCGTTTTCATCCAGAAAAGGAAGTCCGGCATTTGGCTTTGCGATCACGGGGATTCGGGTATGGGTTACCATATCCGAGATAATGCTCTCCATCTGGGCAGGTCCTGTGGAACAGTTGGCACCGATGGCACTGGCACCCAGGCTCTCCAGTACAATGGCTGCGGTCTTCGCATCCGTACCGAATAATGTTCTTCCGTCTGCTTCAAAAGTCAGTGTGGCGATTACCGGCAGATCACAGACTTCCTTTGCAGCAATCAATGCCGCTCTGGTCTCTGCCAGACTCATCATGGTCTCTACTACGAGCAGATCCACTCCTGCATCCACCATGCTAAGAATCTGTTCCTTGTAGATATCGATCAGGTCTTCCAGTTCCATTTTGCCTATGGGTTTTAACTGTTCACCGGTCATTGTGAGATCTCCGGCTACCAGCACAGTATGTCCGGGGCTACTCGCCGCTGCCTCCCTGGAGATTGCCACCAGTTCGTGGATCATGGCGGACATATTTTTCTCCAGATGATATTCTGCCAGCTTAATGCGGTTAGCTGTAAAAGTAGGTGCATACAGAATATTGGTACCCGCCTGTACATAATCCTTCTGCAGCTTAAACATAACATCCTTATGTTCCAGGATCCACTGCTCCGGACAGACACCGGAGGGCATTCCGGCTTTCACCAGATTCGATCCGGTGGCACCGTCCAGATATAAAATATGACCTTTACTTAATGTACTAAATTCTTCTCTTGTCATGGCTCTCTTTTCCTGTTACTTGATTCTTTTAATCATACCACACTGTCCTTTTATTCGTAAAGGGGACGTTTTAACATTATGTGGTTGCGTAAAACCACATAATATGATAAATTTTTAGATGGATTATATGATTTGGAGGGATAAATATCTTGAAAAACAAAATACTTGCTATTACAGCGGGACTTCTTACCGCTATGGCTCTTACCGCCTGTGGAAAAGATCCCGAGCTGACGCAGTTTCGAGAGGAGATCGATGCATTTTGTACTGAGATCTCAGACATTGACACCTCGATCAACAACGTGGATGCCGAATCCGATAATGCAGCCGATGAACTTTTGGGATACCTGGATCAATTGGATCAGGATTTTCAGGATTTCGCTGCATTGGATTTTCCTACGGAATTTGATTATCTGGAAAGTATGGCCGATGAAGCCAGTGAATATATGACCACTGCCGTACAGAGCTATCATGATGCTTTCAGCAATGGCGGATACAATCAGCTGACTGCCGATTATGCCAAGGAGAATTACGCCAGAGCTTACAAGCGTATTCAGATCATCATCACTTTCCTTCACGGTGAACAGCCGGAGGATGTCAATCTGACGACAGAAGAAGCCACTGAGGAATCTTCTGCTGCTGAATAATTAAAAAATACCTCCGTGCATTGCACGGGGGTATTTTTTAATTAGTTTATTATGTTATGATATCGGGGGCAACCCCACCGACTTTGATGCCTACGGATTGCTCCGTGCTGCGCACTCTCACAATCCCTGGCATCTTATTATTTTAAGATCTTGATCTGGCCGAGCAGCGGAACTTCCTTCTCCTGATCCTGGCAAGCATAGATCAGCCCCATGATCCAGCATATAAACAGGAAGATGCTCAAGATGGTACTCACAATACCACCTACATAAGGAATGAAGTTAATTACGATGGCAATGATCTGACCGATCAGAATTACCAGTGCCTGATTCAGATGGAACTTAGCGCCTTCCTTGTCACCTGCGCAATAAGCAACGATCCAGCCGATCCAGTGGATGTACGCAACAATACCCGTAGTTTTTTTATCCATTTTTCTCCCTCTGCACTTTGTGTGCGATAAAATATTCTGTATATGTAAAAATGCAAATACAGTCAAAGTGAAATGTGAAAGCCGAGAAGCAAAATATTTTTCAGAATAAAATTCCCGATCATGATCGCTACCGCCGCATACAGATGCCATTCATGAAAGCGCCAGCCTTTTACCCTGCCGAAATGTAATCTGGCAAGTGTCTGGCTTATCATGAATCCTCCAAAAATGATGATCGTATATATCACCAATGGATGATACCAGGCTGATACCAGAAAATGTCCCTGAAGAAGGGCGCTTAATGCTCTGGTACCACCGCATCCCGGACAATAGATCCCGAACAGGCGATAGACGATGCAGGTATATCCTGTATTTTCCAGTATCGGTACGATAGCTTTGAGATATAATAAGCTTCCTATCAAACCAAGTACCAGAAATACCCATCCCGTCAAATAGAGCCGGTCTTCCAGACTGTCTTTTTTAGTATGTACCATATACACCGCTGCCGATCATTGCAACAGAAAATATTACTGCAAGAATCGTAATCAGAATTCCCAGCACGATACCTACGATAGAGCAGATCAGTCCGCCCTTTGCCAGTCCGGTCTTACCCTGCTTGTTGGCAAATACAGCACAGATGACACCGCCGATTCCGAACAGTGCTCCTACCCAGCCGGAACAGCATCCGAGAACGATAGAGAGAATACCCAGTACAAGGCTTACAATCGCCAGTACATTGGTCTCCTTGTTCTCAGCATTAGGAACTTCCACAGTTGCCTTGGGCTGCACATTAGCGGTATAGTCCTGATAATTGTTAACGGGCTCTGCCACGGGGGTCTCTGCTGCTGGAGTTACTTCTGCTTCGGAAACTGTTTCTGCAGCCGTAGTATCTATTGTAACATTGTTTTCATTTTCAAAGTTCTGTCCGTCCATTTTTTCCTCTTTCTGTCTTGTTCAGACTTCTTATTCTAATCCGCTAACGGATTGCCCTTGCCGTCGGTGTCGATTTTGCCGGTCAAGATCATGATACCCTCTACGAGTCCCCAGATACCTACACCCATTACAAGAAATACGCCGACAACCACACAGCTTAAAAGAATTCCTACAATGGTAAGTACTAACTGGGTAACTGCCTTACTGGTATAACCCAGATAGAAATTATGTATACCGAAGGATCCCAGGAAAATAGCTAACAGTCCGGCTACCAGTTTGGATTTGGCATCTGCTGCCGGTGCCTGCTTATTGGCAACACCACAGTTCAAGCACACCGTTGCGTCCGGTGCTAAAGGTTTTCCGCAGTTATGGCAGTAATTATTGCCCTGTCCTTTGGCTACTCCACACTTTACACACATTATAGCTTCATCCGTCATATAAGGCTCGCCACAATTTTTACAAAAGTACATTTGGTCTTCCTCCTTCATTCATTTTCCTGGCTTTTTCTCAGCCATTACTGTACATTATACAAGATGTTTGTATATTTTACCAGTGCTATTTGCACATTATAAGAGGTTATAACGTGCAATTTTTATAAATTCATGTAAAATCTATCTGATAAATCTTATTTATTGGAATCTCCGTGTCGTTCATGCGAATTTTCCTGGCTGTTTCATCTATTTTCTGAATATGACCTTCCAGAGTCCGGTAACTGCCTCCGTCTTTTTGAAAATCCGGTACAAAATAAGTGATCTTCACCGGAGGCTTTTGTGTCAAATGTTCGTGAATATAATAGAGTTGTCTGTCAAGCTCCTGCTTCCTGTCCTCATCCAGTTCTATAAAACGATCCGTCAGTCTGGCTGTCTCTCTCAGGGCATCGTCGTATCCCGTAAGCGCTGCAAAGGGAGAAAACTGGGCGGCACGATTTTGCAGTGACATCCTGGGATGTGTCGCAGATACCGGATGGGGAAGATGGAGCATATCTTTATATTTTTCGTTCATATTATTATGCCTTATGACCGCCGATCTGACGGTTCCTGTCTATCGTGGTAGCGCCCTCCTGAAGATCGGCGGCTTTTAAAATAGCATTTTTCCCGTATTTGGATTTCACGCTGAGCATGGCTTCCAGCAGATGTTTTTCCTTTTCCAAATGTTCCTTTTCCTTCTGCTGGTCCTCCTTTTTGGTGTTGTTCAATAGTCCGACGGAAAACAGATCCAGCTGTTCATAGACCGGTTCTTCCTTCACACTGGCTGCCTCTTTTAAATGATTTGCCACCAGTGTGATCCTGCGGGTAAGTAACATGGGATCCACGATCCGTTCATATAGTTCCATGACCGTGTCGGTGATCCTGACAGCGGATGCAGTCATAGTTCCAAGATTCCCGGTGCCATGCGCGTGTTTCGGTACGCTTCTGCCGTAACGGTCCACGGTGATCTCGCCGTGATAACGATCCGCGATCCCTGGTATCTTCAGGTTATCAATGTCATATCCCACCGTCAGAACAATCTGATCTGTCACCAGCTTCTTCTCCACCAGGTCCAGTACCAGCTGCTCTGCCATCTCCCGAACCACGATCTTCGTCTGTGTAAAATCCGTAGCACAATGCAGAACCTGCCCGGAGCTGATGCAGTTGGTCTCCGGGCGGTAGGATTTGATCAGATCCATGGTCACCGGTTCGTATCCCCATGCATGATCGATCAGAAGTTCCGCATTGATCCCAAACATTCCATACAGCAGATCCTCATTATAGTAATCACCCACTCCACCGATGGAGCAGCGGGCGATGTCTCCCATGGTGAACATTCCGGCGGCTTCCAGCTTTTTACGGTATCCTGCGCCCACCCGCCAGAAGTCCGTCAACGGCTTATGATCCCACAGCAGTTCCCGATAGCTGATCTCATCCAGTTTTGCGATCCGTACGCCATTTGCATCCGGTTCTATGTGCTTGGCAACAATATCCATTGCCACCTTACACAGATACAGATTTGTTCCGATCCCCGCTGTGACGGTCAGTCCCTTTTTCTCAAGGATCTCTGTGGCAATCGTGGTCGCCAGCTCTTCCGCCGTCATTTTGTAGGTCTTCAGATACTGCGTCACATCCAGGAATACTTCATCGATGGAATAGACATGAATATCCTCCGGTGCTATATATTTCAGGTAAATATCATAGATCTGTGTACTATATTCCAGATATCTCGCCATCCGGGGTGTTGCCGTGACAAAGTCCACTTCCAGTTCCGGATGTTCCTGTAATTCATCCGCAAAAGTGCTTTTTCCAAAAAATCTGCCGCCGGGTGCCCGCACTTTCCGCAGGGCATTCACTTCCCTTACCTTGGAGATCACCTCGAACAGTCTGGCTCTTCCGGGAATGCCGTAGGCTTTTAAGGAGGGAGATACTGCCAGGCAGATGGTCTTCTGCGTCCTGGAGGCATCTGCTACCACAAGGTTCGTATTCAGAGGGTCCAGACCTCTGTCCACACATTCCACGGAGGCATAAAAGGACTTCAGATCCATAGCAATATATGCATGTGATGATGTTTCCATAAATGCCTCCTTTCTGCGCTGCGGTTGCTCATTATGCAAGCATATTGGCTCACTTGCGCTCATTACATTATAGCAGAATGTATGTTCGATCGCAAAGCGATTTTCAGATTTATCAGAACTTTCCAGCCTTAGCAGAGCTTCCTCGATGGATACTGCAAATACTGTTCTGAACCGCCTTTACTTCACGCAGCATACGATTTCTGCGCTTTTTACTAAAAAGCATACGCACAATCCGGTAAAACCAATAGGGTGGTATCAGCCACTTATGCTTTACCAATAACGGATACTTCTCATACAGCTCCATTACCGGAAATACTCTGTGCCGATAGTAACTAAGCTTTGACAGATTTTTCTTTCCTTCTGCCTTTTTCTGCTTTTCCATACGGTTTGCGACCATACGGTCAAAGGTTCCGTACACTCCGGAGGAAAGATAGTATTGAAGCATCATAAGTTCATCTGCCGATAACGACTGTTCAAAGGAATCCTGATTATATGTCTGTTGTGGTGCAAATACTTTCCTGCATAGTATGCGGTTGTGTTTCTCGAAATCATCAATCCCAAGCTTTTTACACTCTGTAAGGATATAATCAAAATCCAGTGTTTCTTCCTTTACACTAAGATATGCATAGAAATCCAACAAAGTACGCAAGCCCGTTCCACTACCGCTGTAATGCTTGTAAGCGTGGCTTGTGATGTAAATGTAGAAATCCTCGTCACTCATATGATATCCGTAGGTTATGTTTCCTCCATTCATGCTATCTGTCTGATTGGCTGTAGTGTTTTCACTTGCACTATGAATTGTATCACACATTCCCTCCGGCTGATCCGGTATCAGCTGTTTCTTGATATCACTATAATATTCCACCCATCTCCTATCATGTCCCTTACCATATAATGAGCGGTGCATCTCAAAGTTATAGACGGGCGGCTTCTGATAGACATCATGGTTACCCTTGCCTACGGACTCTGCCTCGTAGCCCTCGGAAATCATATGCTTCTCCACACACTCCCATGCGTCCGCATCAAACAGGATATCATTGTCCGACATCTGCCGCATTCCGACGGACGGATAATACTCCTTTAAAACAATTCCCTTTAACGGCAGATACCAGATATGTTCCCTGTCCATCCATGCACACAGCTTCTTCCGCTCCGCATCAAAAAGAAGAACCTTGCGAACAGCCTTTACTATGCGGTCTTCCCAGTATTTCGGTAAGTTTGATCCAGCCCGCTTTAAGCTTGTTCCCACAAGTGCATCTATAAAATGTCTTGCACTCATACAGAAAAGTGCTTTCATGTCCTCTTCATTTGTGCGGTAATGCTCCAGACATTTCTCGTCCGGCTTGCTCTTTGTCGAAATATTTATTCCGATCGAAGTAAGGTATAGCATGTCATAAGCAATCCGGTCGATGGAATGGCTATCCGTATGTAGGTCTTGTTTATGCATGTCTTGTTTATGCATGTCTTGTTTATGTATGTTATGTTTTACATTCTTCTGTGCTATAGTCTGCTCTGTGCCCTGTAATCTCTGCATGCCATCACCTTTTCTATCTGATTCTTCTTTATGATTCTTCTTGGAATACTACCTGCCTGTCACACAGCTTAAGTGCAGCCGGACGGTGGGTTACAATGATCACTGTCTTATCTGTCATACTGCGGAGATTTTCAAGCACCTCTTCTTCCGTTCCGGCATCCAGTGCACTGGTGGCTTCGTCAAGAAGCAGTACCGGTCTGTCCGAATAAATTGCCCTGGCAATCGCAAGCCTCTGCATCTGTCCCTCGGAAAGTCCCTGCCCACGCTCGCCAAGCAGCGTATCAATCCCATGCTCAAGCTCTGCGATAAATCCATCCGCACAGGCAATATGCAATGCTCTGTGAATACCGACTTCATCACCCGTCTTATCCTTATCTGAAAATGTGATGATATCACGGATGCTTCCGCTCATTAGCTGGTTGCCCTGCGGAACATAGGCAAACATGGAACGCTCACAGCCAAACACTTCTCCGGCATCTACTGTATACAAGCCCATCATAAGCTTTAACACTGTACTCTTGCCACAGCCACTCGGACCGGTAAATGCCACAAACTCACCCTTTCGTATCATAAGGCTGTAATCCTTTAATACGATGGGCATAACCGTATCTCCTTCGGTAATGACCGGAGGAAGATATGTGAAATCGACATGTGACAAGCCAAATGTGTCTTCATCCCCAGCGTAATTATCATTCGCTTCTCGCAGCTTATCCTTTTCATACGCCTCAATCTCCATCAGCCTCTCCGCGCTCGCAAGCATGGCAAAATACTTCGGGAGATACCCTGTGATATTGGCAAACGGATTCTGTATCTGGCTGATGAGCTGCAGCATCGCCATAAAGGTTCCGTAGGTCATAGTGCTATTGTAGATACCGAATGCCCCATAGACAGCTCCGAACACATAGGCTCCGTTCATGACTGCTCCAAAGCCGATATTGCACACATTGGAAAAATGATTCTTGCTCATGCGTGCTTTCTTGTGCTCACTCATATGGCTTTCCGCCTCAGTAAGGCTGTCCGCTTCCTTGCCAAAAGCTTTGACGATCATCAGACTGCCAAGATGCTCCTGCAAAAAGATACGGACAAGTCCATCCTTTTCCTGCATCTGCTTGTGCAGTTTCTTAAGCTGCTTTCGGAAAATATAAGTAAGCAGCACCAGAAGTATTCCACCAGGCACAAGGATATAGGCAAACCTCGGTTCCATAATAAGGATTACCACAAGTGCCCCTGCCATCTTCGTTACCATCCCGGCTACGCCCGGAACAATCGTGGCAAGTCCCTCTGCCACCACAACGGTATCGGAAGTCAGGCGGTTCATCCACTCTCCGGAATGCGTCGCTGTGACTGCTCCGTAATTGTGTGTAAGAAGTCCTGCAAACAGCCTGCTTTTGAATGCATTCTCATAGGTTGCCTTAGCGTATTCCTCTAAGAACCGAAGAACTGCCCGGAGTGCGATCTGCCCCACCACAAGTGCCGCAAATAGGACGCAGTAGGTCAGCATTTTTTTGCTGTCATGTGCCACCGCACCATCAATCAGTCCACGCAGGAGCAGAGCATAAAAAACACTGCTGATGCCAAGTATCATCTGCAAAAACAGCAGGAACAGGATATATAATCTGCTTTTGCCTGCGACCTCGTTGATAAAGTGCAGGGCGGATTTATTCGTCTTTTTCATATATAATCACACCAACTTCGATTCATTTTCTCTCTTTTTTTCTCAAAACAGATTGTAATCTCATTCTGATCTTCTTCAAAAATATCCGCAGCTTATATGGTCTGCACCACAGCCACACATACAATCGGTATCTTCTGTCATCGGTCTTGTACTGCTTCCCTTTGTGGGTAAAGTCTGTCATCACACCAAGAACATCTGTCTTTGGGACTCCACGCTCTATCCCGATGCAGTTATCACCAAGGATATCATAGGAATCATCATATACCTTGATAATTCTGTGAAGCACATACTGGTCTGTGCCTCTTTTATACAACACGACATCCCATAGCTTACAGCTTTCGCCCTGCTTCACCTCACGCACCGTAAAGGAATCCCGTCCCTGCTTTAACAGCGGCAGCATACTCACTCCTACATTTTTGTATGTGAGAGTATGATATTTCCGTAGATATTCCTCATAAGATAATCTGGTCATTCCTCTATTGCCCCGATTCCACGCAGCTTCTCCACAATCGACTCCACATCCTTTTGCAGTACCTCCTTCGGAGCATCGTACTTTTCATACATTGCCTCAACAATCTGCTCTTTTGTAGTATCTGTTTTCAGGCATTCCACGATAAATGCTGCTGTCCTGTTGCTTCTGACAAGTCCTGCAAATGAGCTGGTTACATCAATTAGTACCTGCTCTCCATCGCTGTCGTGTGTGATAAATGTATCTTTTAATCTCATCTATGATTCCTCCTGTTTCTTAAGTCTGTTCATTCCTTCATAAGCCACTCTCGCTGCTTCTATATCCATGTTGCAGCCAAGCCGGTAGACCGGCACTACTTTAAGCATACGGTCTATGAGAGATAGTGTCTGCTTCATTCCGTCCGCTGATAAGCTGCGGTTTGTCTGCTGGACAATGAGCGGATATACAGCATGCAGCTCTGCCGGTTCGATATGATTTGTGGTGTCTCTTGTCAATATGCAGATGCCCTTTAACGGTACTGCAGTATTCGTGCTTAGTCTGTGCTTACCATCCCAGGGTGTGCCATATGCGGTCACACCGGAGTCTGTGATACGAAGAAGCGGCTTGTCATCATTTACCATGACGGCTCGCTCCCCGAAATACTCTCTCCAAAGTCGTGTATGGGTGGACTTGCCGGTGCCGCTTTTGGCTGTAAAAAGATAGCCTTCGCCATCTACGGTAATGACCGAGCCATGAAAAAGCAGGGTATTGCAGGATAAAAGATAGTCTGCAATCTTGCGATACACCGCAAGTGTCTCAAGGTATGCATCGGAAAACCGGCGGATGGGAATGCCCTCTTTGATATCTTCTCTGGCGGATTTCTCACGCTCAAAGTCGATGTCGGACTGGGTGGTGGCAATGCGAAAATGGGATGGTGTCTCTATTGCACCATTTGTGGTACTTCCTGTCACCTCCCCTGTCTCACGCCCAGTTTCACTATCTCCGATTCCATGCACTGCATCATCTGCCACTATATAATCTTTGCAATATTCTCTGATATAATCACAGACAGGGCAGATTTCAAAATACTGCCCTGCAAGTCGGATTGTAAAGCTCTCCATATATGACCTCTAATTCTGTTTTAATTCTGTTTCTTTTTCTTCCTGATAAATAAAACCGTTCCTGCCACCGCAATCGCTGCTACAACTACTAGCAATATAATTCCCCATACCGGCATACTTTGTGATTTTTCGGAGGCTGTATCTGCATTCGAGCTGATGGCAATTTCGTCGGCATCTAAGCCTTCATCAATTCCCGCAATTTCTGTTCCACTACTCTGTTTTTCTGTATCACTATTTTTTACCGTAGTGCCGTCATCTGTCTTATTTTCTGTACTGTACTGCTCGGCAAGCTTCTTTTCCTCTGCGGCTGTATCTACAGAGGAATCTACAGTCACATTATACTGTGGTGTGACATTAGCTGTCGAGGTACTGTTACTTCCTGTATTCTTTGTATCGGTCATATTATCCTTTGAACTGGTCGAATCCCCTGTGTTGTTGCTTTGATTATTGTCGGCTCCGGACTGTTCCTTAGTCTGATTATCTGATGTGCCAGACTGATTAGCGTTTCCAGTATCTTTACTGCCTGAATTACCGCCATTCTTATTATCTGTGGCATCAGACGGATTCGACTTTCCGTTTTCATCTGTATCTTTCTTATCCGTGTTCTCATTGGAATCCTCAATTTGGGTATCTGAGGAAGCAAGTACCACACTCTTTAGATTTCCGGCACCGGAAAATGCATTTGCATGAATTGTCGTAACTGTAGATGGTACGATTATCTTCTCTACAGAATTGCATAATAGAAACGCATAATCCTTGATTTCTGTTACTGCCTTGTCGTTGATATAGGCAGGGATTGTAACCTCTTTATCGCTTCCGTTATATGCATAAATTGATGCGTTTTCTCCATTATCTTCGTATTGAAAATCTCCATAATATTCTGCCGCATACACCTGTACACTTCCAAACAGGCAAAGAAAGCAAATGCATACCACTGTTAAAATCGTATTCTTAATCTTCACAATCAATCTCCTCTATATGACAGATATGACTGCCATTTGTAAACGCCTACAACTGTTTTGAATTATTCCAATATATTCTCTGTCATTAGGAAAAAGCGGCGGTTTACACCGCCGCCTCCTGTATAATGGTATTCTTATTCTCCGAAACCTTCACCACCGCCACCAATCTCACCACTACTGGTAGTAATCACATCTTCTGTTTCAAATTCAATAATTTCCATTTCTGCTACTTCATAAGCTTCTTTCATTTCTTTTTTC
>ERZ1034952.2552-NODE-2552-length-13274-cov-38.105757_pt1 | contig 13274 bp, 12 predicted proteins | sample MGYA00520625_ERZ1034952 | MGnify/ENA primary metagenome ERZ1034952 (study PRJEB33766, sample SAMN09781773) | gut metagenome | biome: gut microbiome | host: Homo sapiens | place: Madagascar | study: EMG produced TPA metagenomics assembly of the PRJNA485056 data... | reverse complement strand
ATTGCAATATATGCACATTGTCATCAGCTTTTTGAGCCGAGATGGGTTGCAAAAAGGCGAAGAGCAATACCAGCATACTATCTAAATCAGCAAGTCTGTATTGGAGCATTTTTCTCATTTTCATTATACTCTGCTTCTTTTATTTATTCAGTTTGCAAAAATAAGAAAAAAAAACGAGAACAAAGGATAAGAAAAGAAATTATTTTGTTTTTTGCATTAAAAACATATCATAATAATATAAAAAAGACAAAAGTTACCAGCTGACGATAACTTTTGCCTTTTCACTTTATATTTCTATCTTTTACATCATCATCAAACCTTAAATTTCGCCGCCTGCTCCTCAATATAGGCAGCATCGCTGAAATAGTCGATACGCATAGCCTTGCGAACCTCATCCATGGTCTGGGCTGCAAACTCGCGGGCATCCTCGCTACCCTTCTTCAGGATATTGAATACCTCAGGAATATCCTGCTCAAACTCATGACGGCGGGCACGGATTGGGTCGAGCATCTTGTTGATGACGCTGTTCAGGAACTTCTTGCAGGTGCCGTCACCGATACCACCCTTCACATACTGCTCCTTCAACTCATCCAAAGTTTTGAACTCAGGCCAGAATTCAGCGAAGTCCTCAGGAGTAGAGAATGCCTCAAGATAGGTGAACACGGCATTGCCCTCCAGATGTCCCGGCTCTTCCATACTCATACGTGGCTCACCGTTAGACATCTTCTTCACCTTCTTCCAAACGGTCTTCTCGTCATCGCTCATATAGATGCAGTTGCCGAGACTCTTACTCATCTTCTCCTTACCGTCAGTTCCAGGAAGACGACGGCAGCAGGCAATCTCTGGAAGCAGAATCTCCGGCTCTACCAATACAGGTGCATAAGTCTGGTTGAAGCGGCGAACCAACTCGCGGGTTACCTCCAGCATAGGCTCCTGGTCCTCACCAGCAGGCACGGTTGTAGCCTTGAAAGCGGTGATGTCGGCAGCCTGACTCACAGGATAGCAGAAGAAACCGAGCGGAATGTTTGCCTCGAAGTTACGCATCTTGATCTCAGTCTTCACGGTTGGGTTACGCTGAACACGAGATACGCTGATGAGGTTCATCAGATAGGTAGTCAACTCAGCCAACTCTGGAATCATACTCTGGATATAGAGTGTACACTTCTGTGGGTCGAGGCCCGCAGAGAGATAGTCAAGAGCCACCTCTGTGATGTTCTGGCGAATCTTCTCAGGATTGTCGGCATTATCAGTCAAAGCCTGAACATCTGCCATGAAAACGAACATTCTGTCAAAGTCGCCAGCGTTCTGAAGTTGTACTCGGCGCTGCAGAGAGCCGATGTAATGACCCAGGTGAAGTTTACCTGTAGGACGGTCGCCCGTCAATATAATCTTTCCCATTTTCTTGCAATTTATTATTATTTTAGCTGCAAAGGTACAACAAAATAATGAGAATGAGGAAAAAAAGATGTAAAATTAACCAAAACCCAGAGTTTAAGAGACAAAATGCTTATCTTCTTTAATCAATTTCATCTATCTTCCTCAACTGATACCCCTCAAACTGCATAATTATCTTATGGAGTTTGGTACCTTGACGCAAGGCTTCTACTCTTGGAGCATCGGCATATCGGTTTCAGACTTCGTCATATTGCTCCAGCAGATAGGTATAGTATTGCTTGCGAACATTATTATTTGGAATGCCAAGCACCAGCTGGTCTCCGCGTGTTCCCTTTATTGTCAACATTCCATAATAGAACAGAAGACTGATAAACATCTGTGGTTTAACCAACAATTTGGCAGGGAAACTTTCCTCTATATTACCTCTTATTTCTCCATTTTCGATGATAGTGCGTAGCACACCCTTACGGTCGCCATCCAGCTTATCAAGCTGAAGCAATTTCTTCATCTTGCCATAGTCTGTCTTGGTATTAGGGTCCATCATCTGCTCTGGTGCATTACCTGTCTCACGATAATTGCGCAAATAATAGAACACCATATCGCTGTTGAAAACCTTACTCTGCGTTTTCAATGCACTTCTGGAGAAACAATAGTTGTCATACCATGGTTTCATCTCTTCTATGATAGCCTCCACATCACTATCCGGGCGAATCTCCCCATTCTCCTTATAATAAGTAAAGAGTTCTCTTACATCTTCGGTAGAGAAACCAAGCATTTGATTAAAGGCAGGCTTGGTAGAGATATGCCATCCGATGTTGAATCCACTGGTCAAATCATCTAGTGTAACGGGACTTACGCCTGTCATAAAGATTTTAGAAAACATTCCCTTAAAGACCTTAAATATCTCCCGATAGAAACCACTGGCATGGGTAAGGGCTGTATACACTTCCTCACCCTGCTCATTGAGCACAACATTGGTAAAGTTGTCATACTCATCTACTATAAGATAAAGTGGAAGATTCTTTTTCTCTGCAGCAATCCCAATGGCATTCAACTTTCTGGCAGCAGTTTTTGCATTCAACACACTTTCCACTACCCGTTCGGGATAATACTCCTGATAAGTTTCGATAAAGCTATCAATACATTCATTGCAATAGGCATTGAAGTTTTCTTCCAATTGGTCTATCGAACCTCCTATCTTGGAGAAATCAAGAAACAAGACTTGATACTTTCCCTGATTTTCTGTAGGATGCGAACCTATCCAAAGGTTGCCAAACAACTTATCAAACTTATCTTTACGTTTGATGTCATAATAAGCCCTCAGCATACTGATAAACAAGCTCTTGCCAAAACGGCGAGGGCGAATAAAGAACAAGGCATCAGGCTCATCCTCTAACTTAGGTATATACATGGTCTTATCGACATAATATTGATTTCTCTCAATGATGTCGATGAAGTCAGACACTCCGTAAGGTATTCTTTTAGCTCGTCCCATAATCGCTTATTTTTTAATACGTTGCAAAGGTACAACAAAATATTGAGAAACTGCAAGAAATGGTGAAAAAATAACAAAATGAGTGGGAGAAGGAAGGGATAGCTGAACGAAAAACGGGGCACCCTGAGGATGCCCCGCCACCAATTAAAATAATTGATTGTCGCATTATAAACTTACCGTACTACTTAGCGATCATGATCGTTACACGGTTCTCTGCGTTTTCTGCAAAAGGCTGCACACGTGCACCCTTAGATTTTTCTGTAATGCGCTCAGAAGGTATATTATATTTCTTTGTCAGCATCCAAACCACAGCTGCTGCTCGCTTGGCAGCGATGCGGTCGTTGATGACGTCATTGCCTGTACCCTTGTCTGCATAACCGGTTACTACAACCTTTGCCTCTGTGTTCTTGTTCAGGAAGTCAACCACCTCACGGATCTTAGCATCCTCAGCAGGAGCAATCTTGTAAGAATTGATGGTGAAGAAGATGTCACGGCGAATCTCCTCTACCTTCTTCTCTACAGGAGCTGGCTTAGGCTCTGGCTTAGGAGCTACATATTCCTGCTTAGGAGCTGGTGCCGGAGCAGGTTCCTCTACCGGCTTAGCCTTCTTGGTATAGCTCTTGCCCAGGTTGATGCGTACACCAGCCAGTGCATTGAAGTACCAGTCAGGGTTGTCTGCCTTCTTAGAGTTGTACTTGTCTGAAATCATGTTGGCATTGCCTTCGAGCATGATGCTCACAGCCTTGCTTACCTTGAATTCCAGGTCGATACCGGCTCTGCCGTAAGGGCGAACCTTCTTTCCCTGCCAGAGATATTCCAGCAGATAGTTGCTCTGGTTCTTGATGTTGGCAGCCAGGTCGTTTACCTCCTGGTTAGCTCCTGCCCAGTTGATACCCCCACCTACGAAGGCAGTAGCGTTGAACACGCGGTTCGGGTTCCAGCCACAGAAGAGGTTAGAGAGGTTGAACATAAAGTCCACACCCGGAGCTACATATTTCCATTTGTAGCTGGCGGTATACGGAGTACCGTCCTTGGTAGCCTTGTATCCGTTCCATCCGCCCTTGCTCCAGATACCGTTTATCTGACCACGGAGTCCGAAAACAGGAGAGAACTGGTAGCCGATGGCACCCTGGAAGTTAGGAGAAAGCAAGTCAGAGAAGCTTGCCTCACCCACAGTATATTGCCCACCAGCCTGAATATCCAGGAACCAGTGACGCTTAAACTGATATTCGTTTCCATCCTTGTCAGTGTAGGATGCTTGCGCCATAGCGGCTGTAGAGCCGATGGCTAACATGGCCGTTGCCATGAGCAGTTTAATTGATTTCATAATCTTGATAATTATTTGGTTATACCTTCAATTACCAGTCTGACAAGTCCATTACTGGCTGTTGACCTGATGTCAACCGTCTTACGGAAATGTCCAGTACCGTAATTCCTTCCATTATAATAAATAGTCACATATCCTGTTTTACCTGGCATGATGGGACTTTTTGTATAAGTAGCAGTTGTGCAATTACAGGTAACTTCTGCTGCACTAATGCTAATAGGAGCATTTCCAGTATTCTTGAATGGGAAGACACATTTTCTGATTGTACTTTTCTGAAAAGTACCAAAGTTGAATGAAGTTTTACCAAATGCTATGGTCCCTTCTTTGTCTTTAGCTTGTAACTGGCAACATGTGACGATAAGTGAAATAATAATCAGAACTAATCTTTTCATTTTTTACCTTGAGAGCGTTTCTTGTCACTCATTTCTTTGATGTATAGATTTTGCATGGAATCTTTCTGCTCTGGGGTGATGATGGTCTTATCACCACGACGGCTATCAACCATGCACAGCCTCCATTTACCCAAATGGTCTATTGGCTTGAAATAAAAGGCTGTCTTGATTTCAGGAACATTATCATGTGCTTCCATAATAAGAGCAGTGCATTTCACTTCGTTATTATAAACCTCTTTAAACTTGATGTAGTCAATGGTATGACTTTTGATAGGAAGTGCAGACAACATGTTCTTTATACTTGCCATCTCTTCGTTGCTCAGAGGCTGTGGTTCTTCGTATACAGAATCAACATTGTTTTTATACAACATGCCTGCAGCAGAACCATAATCACCTGCTTCTGCATATTGGAAGAATGTATTAACAAGTTGAGTAACCTCAACAGAATCTTTATTGGTTAAGCTTTGCTCAAAACCAGTAAGTCCATTGTCCTTTTTAGGTTTGTCGGAACAACCAGCAAATGCTATCAACAGAAGGGCGCATAAAAAAGCCCAAACGATTCCATTTAATTTCTTAACCATAATCTATCCCTTATTTAAAAGGGCAGGCATGCCGTACAGTCATGCCTGCCCTCATTTCAATATTTACTTAGTAAAAACTAAATCTTACTTTCTCTTTGCACCACCGATCTGAGTCTTCTCGACAGTTACAACAACCTCAGTCTTCAACTCACCCCAATCGTAAGTTACGGTTGCAGGAATCTTAACCTGGAATGTACCAACTGTACTACCATTGTTGCTATAAGTAATAGTACCGAAGTCCTCAGCAGCAATCTGAGCCTCTGTTGGAGCATCGAACTCAAGCTTGATCTGCTTTGTCAAGTCATACAACTTGTCATTCCAATCATTGTTCAAATTGGTCTTAGCATTTGGAATATCAAGAGCGATACTCTTAACACCATAGTAAGTGAAGTAGTTAGCTACAGGAACGCGAGTACCTGTGAAATTGTAACCACGCCAATCTACGAATGTAAGCTTCAATGGAGCTGTAGTTGTTACACCATCAATGAACTTAGCAGTAGCATCTGTGATACTGATAGGGCGGATGAACTTAACATCAAATTCCTTATTGTCAACAGGAACATCGATGTTGCCGCACATTGTAGCTACAACCTTAACTCTTGCTGTAAGAACCTTATTCAAGGTATTAACATCACCAGTCTTAGGAGCATAAGCATTCAACTTCTCCTTAGCTTCCTTGCTGCAGCCCTTCATTGATACAACACCTGTTGTCTTATTCAATGTAGCAACCAAATTAGCGCGAAGAGGATCAGTAAAGATCGCGTTACCAGCAGCATTTGCATAGAGACCATGACCAGTTACGAACTCATAAGTAAGAACCAACTTAGAGTTGAGACCAGCATAAGGGGCTTTCATTTCATTGACAGCAAGTTTATTGCCCTTCAATGTATTGCTGATATTGAATACGAACTCGTCGTTAGCAGCAGCAGTTTCAGCACCATTCTTCAAATTATCAGTAGAGCCAACAGCCTCTACGTTACCATGGATCTCTGCGAAACCAGAATTAGCATCCAACTTATTTGCACCATACCAGTAAGAAACAAGCTTACTACCATTATCAAATGCAGTGCTTGGAGTCAAATTGATAGCAGATGGAGTCCAAGTAAACTTAACATAAACGTACTTGTCAGCGCTATTTACATAATCAGGCTTAGCTACGCTTGTTGCATCAGTCTTCTTGGTGAAACGTATGTAAGTTGTAAGGCTAGTCTTACCTGACTTGAATGCAGCATAAGCCTTCTGATTATTAACAGCCCACTTAAGAACCTCTGTTTCTGTACCATTCACGTCCTGAGTTGTATGTTGAACAACACCAATCTTATTAACAGGAAGCAATGCAGTTGCGTTCAATTCAGCCTTATCAAACTGATCAAGATCTAATGCTGCGCCTTCATAGTCGTAAGTTGTCTCAAACTGAGTCTTAGACAAAGACAACTGAGCGATGATCTGCTCCTCGATATCGAACCACTTCAAATCCTGCTTCATGACGTTGTCATCATCACAATCGATGGTATAAGGAGTAGTTACAGTTGCCATAGGGAATACCTGCTGCTGATCCTGAGTATCCTTATCAGTAATCTTGAACTTCAGGTAACCTACGCTAGCAATCTTATTGTTAACGGTATCGGTCAAGATAACACGTACCAGTGGCTCACGGTTCATCGTAGCCGGATTCTGCAATTTGTTTGCCTCTGCTGCAGAATAGCCATAAGGCTGCTGCTTACCACCTTCAGGCATCTGGGCACGCATCGTGTAACCATCGGCAGCAATAGCTGCATGAGCACTCTGCGATGTTTCATTTACACCCTTGTGATAACCAACCAGTTCGAATGAATACTTAAAGCCAGCCTGTTTTACAAGGTCTTCCTTAGCATTCTTATCCCAACCTTGGCAGGTTCCACCCTGATATACACGATCGGTATTAATCAACTCTCGAAGGTCAATACCCTTATCGTCATTATATTTGAGATTAGCCTGTGCTGTATGACTAATAGCCTCCGTTGCTGTAGCATACAAGTGATTGCAAGCATGAGGATCACTAGCCAAGTTCAACTGCAAATCTGTGTATGCTGTAGCTCTAACTGCAGCGAAATCAGATGTAACAGTGCCGTTAACACCCTTATACTGCAATGCAAGAACAGTAACCTGATTATCAGCAGTAATACTCTTAACAGCATCACCATTGTACTTAGTATGAACAGTTACCATACCAGACTTAGACAAGTCAACCTTCTCTACTCTGAAGTCACGCTTTGGCTCTTCTGTAGCACGAGTATATTCCTTATCAGCAGAAATGAAACTGAACAACTCAGCCTTATCCTCTACCTTAGCATTAGCTGGGTTCAAGAAATAAGAAGCAGTCATATCAGGAGCATAGTTAAAGAATTCAGGTGCAGTTGTAGGAGCATCTGTCTTATAATTTCCATCTGGATCAACTACCTCGACTGTCTTTGGCTTGAACTTGTAAGTAGCCATCTCGAATGCTTCGATACCCTGATAATAGTACTCTGGGCTGAATACGAGAGCCTTTAAGTCTGTTGTCAAGCTAATGGTGACCTTACCATCAGTTGCATCCTTAACACCGAGCAATGTCAGAGCATCCTTCTCCCAAGTAGCAGTAATGATGTTCTCCTTGGTAGATGTATATGCAATCTGTGTTGATTCGACTTTCTTTCCATCCTGATAGATGTCGAAGCAACCTGTTGCAGGATTTGGCACATAGTACTTGCCGTTTGTACCATTTGTTCCATTGGTACCATTTGTTCCATTAGTACCATTTTCACCCTTGTCACCCTTAGCCTTGTACTCGGTCTTTTTTTCGTTCAAGTACCAATAGCCATCATCGCCGATTGTCCAAATGTAGTTAGTACCATTGGTACCATTGGTACCATTGGTGATAGTGTAATCTTTTGATTCACCACCCTTTTTCAACGAGATTTTTACACCATTCTCAACATCTGTGACATCTGTAAGAATAGCACCATTGTCAATTTGGCTCTGGATGTCCTTCACGATTTTGTTAAGATCATCAATCTGCTTTTGCAAACCACTGATGTCATCGTCGTAATCTTTACAAGAAGTAAATGTGCTTACCGAGGCAATTGTCAATGCACCCATAAGCAGCGCGCTAAAATACTTTCTTTTCATACGGTAATAATTTATAAAGTTATACGATTTTCCTAACCTTTCGGCAGGAAGTTATTAATTAATTCTCTATATCGAATTAAGAGTTCCGTTTGATGAAAAGAGTCTGCACTCTTAGAAAAGTTCTTCGTTCTTTCTCAAAGGTCCTCTTAGAAAAGCTATTTTATCGTTCTTATATATTGTGTGGCTTTTTATGACCACTAAGTTCTTATTGTTTTTAAATGTCGTGGCTTTTTGTCGCCACTCAGTTCTTGTTGTCTATGAATATCTCCAGCCAGGAGATTTTTCATGTTGCAAATATAAGTATATTTTTCGAAACTTGCAAGTTTTTGAGCATTTTTTTTTCAAAAAAGGCTAATTTTCTTATGTTTTTTATAAAATAGCCCCCATATTGGGCTTCTAACCCGTCCATTTTCCCCTTTTTTCGCCTTTTTGCCCCTACAAAACCTACACCTTATTATATATAGGAGCTTCATACAATTCGGAGGTTGGGTGCTAAAGAATAGGAAAGAAGTATAATATTTCAAAGAGGGTGTGTCATAAATCCATGGCACACCCTCTTTGAAATAATATTTTTAGAAACTTTTTTGCTCATTTCCTTGATAAAACTCCTGATACCATGAAGCCCCCACCATAATTTTTGAAACTTTTCTCCCTTTTTTCTTGCTGGTTTCAAAATAAAAGCGTAATTTTGCGGTAGCATTTTAAAACAGAACCGTATCATTTTAAAACAGAAAGGTTATGAAGTACTTAGACCCTAAGGCAGACCTCACGTTCAAGAAGATATTCGGTAATCACCCCGAACGACTGGCTAGCCTCCTGAACGCCCTCCTGCCACTCAGCGAAGAAGAGCAGATACGCGAGATAGAGTATCTGCCAACGGAACTTGTGCCCGAACTGGAAGGCCACAAGAATACAATAGTAGATGTACTCTGCACCGATGCCAGAGGCAGGAAATTCTGCGTAGAGATGCAGATGGAATGGTCTAACGCTTTCAAGCAGCGAGTACTGTTCAATGCCTCCAAACTCTACGTGAGTCAGGCTAAAAAGGGAGAAAGATACTGTGCTCTACAGCCTGTTTATTCTCTCAATCTGGTAAATGACATCTTCGAGCACGATACTCCAGAATTCATCCACAACTATCGCATCGTGCACGATAAGGACAGCAACAAGGTAATCGAAGGCTTGCATTTCACCTTCATAGAATTGCCTAAGTTCACTCCTCATTCCATCTCCGACAAGCGCATGATGGTATTGTGGCTCCGTTTCCTCACGGAAATCAATGCCAACACACAGGAGGTTCCTTCCGATCTGCTTCGTGACCCGGAGATAGGAAAAGCCGTAGAAGACTTGAAGATTTCCGGCTTTACAGATGCCGAACTCAGAGCCTATGATAAGTTTTGGGATGCGGTAAGCGTGGAGAGAACCCTTCAGTATGACAGCTATCAGCAAGGCATGGAAAAGGGCATGGAAAAAGGCATGAAGCAAGGCATGGAAAAAGGCATGAAACAAGGCATGGCAAAAGGTGAAGAAGCTGGCAAAAGCCAAAGAAGTATTGAGATTGCTAAGAATATGCTGGCAAAAGGCATGGATGCATCAACGGTAATGGAGATAACGGGGTTGACGGAGACCCAGATACAGCAGTTGATGTAAATTCTTTTGCCCTTACAGGGCGATAGGTTTGCGTTCATGATTACCCAGGGTGATGCCCCGGGCTAGGAGTTTCTGCCCTTTCTATTGGGTAATTTCAACCGTACAGGTAGAACTTTTTCTCTCGTTTTCTTTGTACTTTCAAAATAAAAGCTTAACTTTGCAAGCAAACAGAAGTAGAACTTTAAAATGAATAAATATGGCTTTAAAAATTAAAACTCGTGAAGAAGCAATTGCCGTATTGCGAGACATGGTAAAACGTAAAAAAGAAATGGAAGCAAAGGCTCAAATAGACTTTGCCCGAGCACGTAAGGAGGCTGCAGACTGCTATGCAAGCCTTTAATTTAACTCGCCTCAACTTTCATTCCCCTTATAAGGTATGGGTTGATAATGGTTCATATAAGTTTTTAACAGATTATGGTGTTCAGTATCGAATAGAATTTGTAGAAAACAATAATATATGGGAGGATGAAAAAGCGTACGAATTCGGCATTCTCAATGAAAACAAGAAGAATTCGCCTAACGATTCTAAAGTCAAAGAGACTATACAATGTATCATTGAGGAATTCTTTCTCACGAATCCAGACATTCTTCTATATCAATGTGAAACAGGTGATAGCAGACAGGCTATGAGAGCTCGCCTTTTTACCAGATGGTTTAACGAATTTGATAAACGAGACCGTTTTTGCGTCAAAGTTTCTGTTCTTAGAGATGAAGAAGTTGACAATTACATAGCCATTATAGTTCAAAAGAGTAATCCTAGATTGGATGTCATTCTTCAAGATTTTGATGAATTTATCGGTTTCTTTGATTCAAAGCCTGAATAACAGCGGTAAATAAGATACAGACATTTCCCCATCCTGCTTTCTTGAGCCGGATGGGGAGTTTGTTTTTTCTACAGGCAAAATGTGATTCTATGGACTGATTTAGCATCGTCAAAATATAAACATATCAAAAGAAATGCTCTTTTACATGATTTTTCTTGCTAAAAAGTTTGTATTGTCAATGATTATTCGTATCTTTGCAGCAACAGAATCCGCCACGCTTCCCATTTGAACAGCGAACCAGGGCGGGTCTTTTGCTTTTTATGGGTACATAAAGATTATACACTAAGCAGGCTCTTTCTATTATATATAGTGCCATATTGGTGAGAATGTATGAGCATCTGCCAGGAATGCAGTTTTCTGCAGACTGTCGAAAAAATTCCGTTTTTCTTTGGTATTATTCCCAAATAGTTGTATCTTTGCACAAAATTACAAGTAATACTGGAGATATGAAGCAAGATACTAAAAGAATACCTTATGGGCGCAATGACTTCGTACAAATCATAGAACAAAACAATTACTATGTAGACAAGACGATGTATTTGCCAGCACTGGAAGACGAGGCGGTAAACCTCTTCTTTATCCGTCCTCGCCGTTTTGGCAAGAGCGTATTCATCAGTATGCTCCAGGCTTACTATGATTGTAGCATGAAGGATAAGTTCAAGGATCTGTTCGGCAATCTGTGGATTGGCAAGAATCCTACTCCCCTTCAAGGTAAATACCTGGTTCTCTATCTTGATTTTTCACAAGTAGGCGGACGTATCGACCAGTTGGAAGACAAGTTTAACCGTTATTGCAAAGTGAAGCTGGATAGTTTTGTGGATGTTTACCGTCAATACTATTCTGAGGATTTTGTAAAGAAGGTCTTCGAGGCTGAAGACGCCGTAGACAAGCTGATACTTATCAACGACGAATCGAAGAAACTGAATCTTCGTACCTATCTCATCATCGACGAATATGATAACTTCACCAACACGGTGCTCAACGAGCAGGGCGAAGGAGTATATCGTGCCATTACCCATGCAGAAGGCTTTTATCGTGACATCTTCAAGAAATTCAAGGGTTCGTTTGAACGTATCTTCATGACGGGTGTGAGTCCTGTTACGCTCGATGATGTGACCAGCGGTTTCAACATCGGATGGCATATATCCACCAAGGAGCAATTCAATCAGATGTTAGGCTTTTCTACAGAAGATGTCTATCAGATGTTCAACTATTATAAGGATAAGGGCGAAATTGCTGCCAATGCCAACGTTGATGACATTGTTAACGAAATGAAGCCCTGGTATGATAACTATTGCTTCTCAAAGAGTGCCTTGACATCTCAAAGCAAGATCTTCAACTGCGATATGGTGTTCTATTATCTGCGCAACTATCTGAGCTCTGGCAAGGGACCTGAAGAAATGATAGATCCTAACACCAAGACCGACTATAACAAGATGAAAAAGCTCATCCAGCTTGACAAGCTAGATGGTGACCGAAAGGGCGTGATTCGCACGATTGCCGAGAAAGGAGAGATTGTGACTACTCTCTATGATACCTTCCCTGCAAGAATGATAACAGACCCACAGGTATTTCCAAGCCTGCTGTTTTATTATGGCATGCTTACCATCAAGGCTACGAGAGGAGCAAAGCTTATACTCGGAATACCGAACAACAATGTGCGCAAGCAATATTATGAGTATCTGTCAACCGATATGCTGCGGCCCCAAGAGTAGAAGTTCTAAGACAGGGTACTCAACTGCATAAAATCATTATGCAATTTGAGGGTTGGGAACTAAAGAACATGAAAGAAGTATAATTTACTTATCACATAAGCAACCCCCCATCCGGCTTGAGAAAGAAGGATGGGGGATTTCTGTATTTTATACTGCTATTCCATTACGCATTATATCATCATATAAGGGTGATGGTTTGCATTCTTCAATCAACACCGGTTCTATAGATGTATCTATATTAAGGGTGGCAAGCCATAATGAAGATGTAGTGTCCAGCCAGTCGCCATTAAGCTTAGGTATTACTACTGCTACATCAATATCACTATCTTTTCTTGCTTCATTTCTACTACAAGAACCATACAGATATACTTTCGCATTAGCAAGCAATGGAAGTATTGCTTCCTTGTAGCATTTTACTATCATTAAAGCATGTTCTCTATCCATTGTTTTAAAACTTTTGTTTTATTTATTAATGTTCTGCAATATTCTGGAGTCAATTTCTTCGCTAGCTCATCTTTGTAGGATGGGTATCTTGCCTCAATATTCATTGGCATTAATTCCGCAAGAAATTTTAGCTGTTCTGATGTCATTTTTGATACTAACCCGCAGCTTTGTGCCAACTTCAAGAGGTTATGGATGTATGGAACCTCGTCTGGTTTTATAGCACTCCAATACGACTTTATTATTTTTTCTATAACCAAATGGCACATAAAGCCAACATATAGCCATCTTCCACCGTTGTACATAA
>ERZ1034952.2551-NODE-2551-length-13277-cov-7.808198_pt1 | contig 13277 bp, 14 predicted proteins | sample MGYA00520625_ERZ1034952 | MGnify/ENA primary metagenome ERZ1034952 (study PRJEB33766, sample SAMN09781773) | gut metagenome | biome: gut microbiome | host: Homo sapiens | place: Madagascar | study: EMG produced TPA metagenomics assembly of the PRJNA485056 data... | reverse complement strand
GGTTATTGTTTATGGACGAATGTTTATTTCAGCCGATTTATTAGATTCAGTATTGATAATTGTTTTTGGCTTGGCAAATATATTTTTAGGCTTGGCATATTATGTATATTCAACTCAGTGGAAGAAAAATATAATAGAGAAGCATAATTCGGTCGCTATCGAAAAATTAAATAAAGAATATAGAAGAAAAGGTCTTTATCCTATAGACGAGTCTGAGCTATTCAAAAACAGTTGTTGTGATTATGATGATGTTTATGAAACACTTGTGTGTCCTGTAACAAAAGGAAAAATTAAGAATTCTGATTTGAATTATTGTGACACTCCCGGAAATTGTAGGAAATGTAAAACATTTATGAAAGCATATATGGGCAATGATTGGAACGGTGAATATAATCATGAATATAAGTAAAATATATTAATATGTTGTTAGGTTATATAAAATTTGGTAAATTATTCGTTTATACCGGCAAGGAAAGGAGGGTATAATTATGTCTTGCTTACATATCCAATATGACGGTGGCGAATGTAATTGCTATCGTTGTGACTTATGCGGAAAAAGATGGGACTGGAATGATGCTCATGTAGAGTGCGTTTGTAAAGACGGTGAAAGCTATCGTCATTGTCCTATTTGGCAAAAATATTCATAATTGGGTTTTATAAAAAAGAGATGTAACTCATTTGAATTACATCTCTTTTACTTTACTCAAACACTCTTTCGATTCGTGGGTTTACGAGTAGAGGGGATATGTCTGCGACTGCCGTATCGCCTGCTTTTACATCGCTGTCGGTTATGTCAATCGTGCAGTGGTCAAGTCCTATGTGTCCGATAATCGGATACTGCTTGCCGTTTACCGTTACGGTTAAACGCTCTTTTTTGAGCATTCGCTTAATCGCTCTGAGAAGACTCGCAAAGTCGTGTACTTCGTCCTCTTGCGTAATGCCGAAACCGTCGTAATGACCGAACGGAATAACCGCAATTTTCGTTTCTCTCTTTGTTGTGTACGCACCGCCGTAACTGATTGTGTAGCCCTTTGGTACGGTTTTTGTGTCAACGATTTCCGCCTCAAGTCTGCCGATTCGATTCAGTCCTGTATTTTTGTAAGCAATCAGTCTGCCTGTAAATGCCGAGCCGATTCTGACTGCGTCAAGGCTCACTCCGTCAAAGTTGAACAGAGCAGGGGAGTTGGCGCAATGCAGAGTTCCGACATCGCCGACCTTTTCGCTGATTTTTTTCATAGTGTCCTTGAACACTTCAAGTTGTGCCTTTGTAGCACCGTTGTTCAAAAACGCAGTCGGAAAATGTGTATACGCTCCCGTGAATTCTAAATTTTCGCATTCGTAGCATTTTACGGCTTTGCTGATTTCGCTCGGTAAAAAGCCGTATCTGCCCATTCCCGTGTCTATTTTAAGATTGCATTTTACCTTTGTGTCAAGTTCTTTAGCAACCTCGTTCATCACACTGGCGGCTTCAAGAGAGCCTATGCACGCCGTGGCGTTGTGTTTTGCAATCTCCTCGCATTCAGCCTTAATGCAGGTGCTTCGCATAACCAAAATGTCCTGCTCGGGCAAAACTTGTCTCAGTTCGGAAATGTCGCTTATCTCTGTAACAGCAAAGCGTTTTATTCCGTGCCTTGCCAAAATCAATGCAAGTTCACTCATTCCAAAGCCGTAGCCGTTGCCCTTAACAACGCCTATTATCTCGGTGCCTGCTTTTTTCTTTATTGTCTCAATGTTTTCGTCCAGCTTTTTGCCGTCAATTACATATCTGCTCATTTTCTTACTTTTTCCAATACCTTTGTTGCAATGTTATACAGCTTATAAATCGGCTTGTTAATTACATAATCAAACTCGCCCACAAATTCTTTCATATATCCGCCGAAACCGTGCTTAAATCTCCAAAGTCCGTAGTGCGGATTGTCGGGATTTTGGCAGTCTCCGCTGATTCCGCCAAAGTCATACACCTTGCAGTTGCACTCCATGCCCCATTTAATCATAGCCCATTGAAGTGCATAGTTCGGGTAAACATTTCTGTGTGCGTTTGACGAAGCGCCGTATTGGTATTTCATAACATTTTCGCCCCATTTTATGGCAAGAGTACCTGCAATGGCTTGTCCCTGATAGTATGCCATATAAAGCCTTGCGTCGTCCGTCATACAGTCGAGAATTTGCTCAAAGTATTCCTTCGGTCTTGTGGAAAATCCGTCTCGCTCTCCCGTTTCTGCCATTATTCTTACGAAATCGTCGAGTGCTTCCTTACCGCAAATCTTAACCTCAACGCCCTTTTTAGGTGCTTTTCTGATACGGTTTCTGTAATCCGGCTTAAAGGTGAGCATAAGCTCGTCCTCTGTCATATTGTTGTAATCAAAGCAGTATACAAATCTCGGCTGAACATTCTCAAAGTCCATACAACCGTGATTTAATTCAACAAATCCTTTGTCGATAAGGTGCTTTGTGTATGCCGTGTTTTGGATAACAATTTCAGGGTCGATTTTAAGGCAATAAGCCTTGTACTCCTTGCCTATTTCCAGCAATGCGTTAAACAGCTTGTCAAAGGTGTCAAAGTCGTTCTCATCGCACACAAAGCCTCTGCAAGCGTACATAAGCGAGTATCCGATAACAGGTATGCTTCTGATGAGAACATCAGCCGCACCGATTATTTCTCCGTCGTCTCCCTTTAGCATAACTGCTTCCCATTTCCAAGCAGATTTCACCTTAGCCCATTTTGAACTGTGCTGGAAAAGTCCCTTTGGATGTCTTTTTATAAAAGCCTCGTATTCGGCTAAATTTTTTTCGCTAACTCTTTCAATCATTTTTTTCACCTGTATTATAATATCATCTAATTATAACATAATACATTATTTATGTAAACATAAAAATACCGCCTTACTTATTATGTAAGACGGTATTTACCTAATATTTCTTTTAATGCCGCCCTTATCAAGTGAGGCGGTACGCAGTAGGTGCGACGGTGGGGTTTACATTAATGGAAAAGCGTTACACTAATCCACCCACCAAATAAACCGCTCCTGCCATAAGCCACGCAACTGTGCATTGAAGCAGTATAATGCCTGCCGCCCATTTTCTGCCGAGTTCACGCTTTACGGATGTGACAGCCGCAACACAAGGAGTGTAAAGCAGACAGAATGTAAGGAATGACGCCGCTGCTTTGGTTGACATTATGCTTGTCAGTTCTCCCGTGCCTGTAAACAGAACAGAAAGAGTTGAAATAACGCTTTCCTTTGCAATAAAGCCTGTAATGAGCGATGTTGACATTCTCCAATCGCCGAAACCGAGAGGCGTAAATATCGGTGCGATAAAGCCTGCGATTGACGCAAGCATACTGTCCTTTGAGGAGTCAACAAGTTCAAGGTGGAAGTTAAAGGTTTTCAAGAACCAAATTACTATTGTTGCAATGAATATTACGGTAAACGCTCTTGTCAAAAAGTCCTTTGCCTTTTCCCACAGAAGTTGCAAAGTAGTCTTTGCACTCGGCAAACGGTAGTTTGGCAGTTCCATAACAAACGGTACAGCCTCTCCTCTGAATGCTGTCTTTTTTGCGACTGACGCCACGATTAAACCGGTCAAAATTCCGCCGAAGTATAAAAGCAGCATTACAAGAACCTTTTTGTCGGGGAAAAATACGCTCGTAAAATAACTGTAAATCGGCAGTTTTGCCGTACAGCTCATAAACGGTATGAGCATTATTGTCATTTTTCTGTCTCGCTCCGACGGAAGTGTTCGGCTCGACATAACAGCAGGTACGCTGCATCCGAAACCGATAAGCATAGGCACGATACTTCTGCCCGATAAGCCTATTTTTCTGAGGAGTTTATCCATAACGAACGCAACTCTCGCCATATATCCCGTGTCCTCAAGCAGTGACAGGAATAAAAACAGTGTAACGATTATCGGCAAAAAACTCAATACGCTTCCCACGCCCTCAAAAACACCGTCTATTATCAGCGAATGAAGTACCTCGTTTACATTAAGTTTTGTAAGTCCTGCGTCAACTCCGTTTGTCGCAAGTGTAATCAGGTATTCGAGTAATTGCTGAAGTTTTGCGCCGATTAAGCCGAATGTAAGCCAAAATATCAAAGCCATAATTGCCGCAAATGACGGTAAAGCGGTGTATTTACCGGTCAGAATTTTGTCGATTTTTTTGCTTCTTATGCTTTCTTTGCTCTCTTTCGGCTTAACTACGCATTGTCCGACAAGATTGTTTATGAATGAAAATCTCATATCCGCTATTGCGGCGGCTCTGTCAAGACCTCGTTCTTCTTCCATTTGAACGATTATAGCCTCGACAAATTGCTTTTCGTTTTCGTCGAGTTTCAGGGCGTTCATAACCATTTCGTCGCCCTCAACGAGTTTTGTCGCCGCAAATCTCACAGGAATCTGTGCGGCTTTTGCGTGGTCCTCAATCAGGTGCATTATTGCGTGTATGCATCTGTGCACCGCTCCCGTGCTTTCGTTGTCCTCACAAAAATCGCATCTGCTCGGCTTTTCTCTGTATTTTGCCACATGGACTGCGTGACGCACAAGTTCCTCAACGCCCTCGTTCTTTGATGCCGAAATGGGAACAACCGGTATTCCGAGCAGTTCTTCTGTTTCGTTGATGTGTATTGCTCCGCCGTTGCCCTTTACCTCGTCCATCATATTAAGTGCCAGCACCATCGGTATTTCCAGCTCCATCAGCTGCATTGTCAGGTAAAGGTTTCGCTCAATGTTTGTTGCGTCAACTATATTTATTATACCCGTAGGCTTTTCGTCAAGTATGTACTGCCTCGATACTATTTCCTCGCTCGTGTAAGGAGAGAGGGAATATATGCCCGGCAGGTCAACTACTTCTGTGTTCGGGTAGCCTTTTATTATACCGCTTTTTCTGTCAACCGTCACACCCGGGAAATTTCCCACGTGCTGGTTAGAGCCTGTAAGCTGATTAAACAATGTGGTCTTTCCGCAGTTTTGGTTTCCTGCAAGGGCAAAGGATAATACCGTGCCCTCGGGAAGCGGATTTTCGTGTTTCTTTGAGTGGTAGCGTCCGCCCTCGCCGAGTCCGGGATGCTCTATTGTATTACATTTTTTCGGGTTCTGTGCTTTTTTTGTACCTGTTCGTTTTTCTACTTCTATTTTTTTTGCGTCGTCGAGTCTGAGCGTAAGTTCATAGTCGTGAATTCTAAATTCAACAGGGTCTCCCATCGGAGCGTATTTTACCAATGTTATCTCAACCGTCGGTATTACGCCCATATCGAGAAAGTGCTGCCTTAATGCACCTTCGCCCGATACAGACTTTATAACGGCAGTCTCGTTAGGCTTTAGTTCATTCAGTTTCATAATAATTCCTTTTCCAAACAAATTCCAAACATAGTTATTATAACATTATAAATATACTTTGACAATTGTCATTATGACATTATTTTGTTAATATTCATAATTATTTAATTATATATGGCTATTTTTATTGACAAAATTTTGTTAATGTTCTATTATAACATTGACAAAATAGTTAATAAGTTTGTTATTGAATGTTTATAGGAGGATTTGTTGATGGGACTTACTTTAGCACAAAAACTCATTAAATCGCATCTGGTCGAGGGTGAGATGAAGGTAGGTACGGAAATAGGACTTCGTATCGACCAGACCCTTACTCAGGATGCAACAGGTACTATGGCTTATCTTGAATTTGAGGCTATGGGAGTTGACAGAGTTAAGACTGAACGCTCTGTTGCTTACATAGACCATAATACTCTGCAAACCGGCTTTGAAAATGCCGACGACCACAGGTTTATCCAAACCGTAACAAAAAAGCACGGTATCTACTATTCCCGCCCGGGTAACGGTATCTGCCACCAGGTGCATCTTGAAAGATTCGGTATACCGGGTAAAACTCTTATCGGCTCAGACAGCCATACTCCTACCGGCGGCGGTATCGGTATGCTTGCCATGGGCGCAGGCGGAATGGATGTTGCCGTTGCCATGGGCGGCGGAACATACTATATTCCGATGCCTAAGATGACCAGAATTAATCTTACAGGCTACCTTAAACCGTGGGTTTCCGCAAAGGATGTAATCCTTGAGGTGCTTCGCATTATGAGCGTTAAGGGCGGCGTAGGTAAGATTATCGAATACGGCGGAGAGGGAGTTAAAACTCTTTCTGTTCCCGAACGTGCCACTATTACCAATATGGGTGCGGAACTCGGCGCAACAACTTCGATTTTTCCGTCCGATGAGATTACTCTTGCTTTTCTTAAAGCACAGGGCAGAGAAAAGGATTGGACAGAGATTTTGCCCGATGACGATGCGGTTTATGATGAGGTTATAGATATTGACCTTTGCTCTCTTACACCTATGGCTGCTTGCCCTCATATGCCGGATAAAGTAAAAACAACCGAGGAAATCGGCAAAATTAAGGTTGACCAGGTTGCAATCGGCTCTTGTACGAACTCTTCTTTTGTTGATATGATGAAAGTCGCTTCTATACTTAAAGGCAAAACAGTTAATCCCAATGTTTCGCTTTGTATCGCTCCGGGCTCAAAGCAGGTGCTTAATATGCTTGCTCTCAACGGTGCGCTTTCCGATATGATTTCGGCAGGTGCAAGAATCCTTGAAAGTGCGTGCGGACCTTGTATCGGTATGGGTCAGAGTCCAAACAGCGGCGGCGTTTCGCTTCGTACCTTTAATCGTAATTTTGAGGGCAGAAGCGGCACAAAAGATGCAAAGATTTATCTTGTTTCTCCGGAGGTTGCGGCTGCCAGTGCTCTTACCGGTTATCTTACAGACCCGAGAGACTTGGGCGAGGCTCCCGATATTTCTATGCCTGAGCATTTCATCGTTGACGATAATATGATTATTGCTCCTGCTTCTGTTGAAGAGGCAGATTCGGTTGAGGTTCTCAGAGGACCTAACATTAAGCCTTTCCCAAAAACAGAGGCTTTGCCTGAAAGTATTGCGGCAAAGGCTGTGCTTAAAGTCGGCGATAATATCACCACAGACCATATTATGCCGGCAGGCGCAAAGATTTTGCCTTACCGTTCAAACATTCCGCACCTTTCTCAGTATTGCTTTGCTGTTTGCGATGAGACTTTCCCCGAAAGAATTAAGGCAGAGGGCAAGGGCTTTATCATCGGCGGTGCAAACTACGGTCAGGGCTCGTCTCGTGAGCACGCTGCTCTCGTTCCGCTTTACCTCGGCGTTAAGGCTGTTATATGCAAGAGTTTTGCCCGCATTCATATTGCAAACCTTGTAAACGCAGGCATTCTTCCGTTTACTTTTGCAAATGAGGACGATTACGAAAAAATCGACCAAATGGACGAACTTGAACTTTCAAACATTCGTGAGAGAATAGAAAATAAAAATGAAGTTGTTCTTAAGAATATCACAAAGGGCGAGGAGTATGTTCTCGATTCTTCGCACCTTTCCGACAGACAGAGAGCTATGCTTCTTTGCGGCGGACTTCTTAACTACACCAGAGAAATGAACAAATAAGGAGACACTATGAATACAGAAGAAATAAAGGCACTTGATTCTGCTTGCGAACAGTTCCGTGCTTTGATGGAAAAGCAGTTGGAAAGAGCAAAGAAAATTAAAGAGGATAAGGATTTTACCGATTATCAGTCGCTTGATAAAATCGTTATCGGTATTTGCGGCGGAGACGGTATCGGACCTATCATTACTAAGGAATCACAGAGAGTTATCGAATTTCTCTTAAAGGACGAGGTAAAAAGCGGTAAGGTTGAGTTTAAGCAAATTGACGGACTCACCATCGAAAACCGTGCTGCACATAATAAGGCTATCCCCGATGATGTTCTTGAAGAATTAAAGGCATGCCATGTTATTCTTAAAGGTCCGACAACCACACCCCGTCAGGGCGATCCGTGGCCGAATGTAGAGAGCGCAAATGTTGCCATGCGTAAGGAACTTGACCTTTTTGCAAATATGCGTCCCGTAAAGGTACCGGAGCAGGGAATAGACTGGACATTCTTCAGAGAGAATACCGAGGGCGGCTATGTAGTCGGCTCTTACGGAGTTAATATTACAGATGATTTGGCTGTTGACTTTACCGTTGCAACTCAGGAGGGTTGTGACAGAATTGCAAAACTTGCTTACGATTATGCCGAGCGTAACCATAAGGGAAAGGTTTCTATCATCACAAAGGCTAATATTATTAAGACAACCGACGGTAAGTTCCTTAATACCGCAAAAAAAATCGGCGAGCAGTATCCCGACATCGTAACAGATGACTGGTACATCGACATCACCACCGCTAAACTTATCGACCCTGCAAGAAGAAAAGACTTTAAGGTTTTCGTTCTTCCTAACCTTTACGGCGATATTATCACCGACGAGGCTGCCGAGTTCCAGGGTGGCGTAGGAACTGCGGGAAGTGCAAATATCGGTAAAAGATATGCTATGTTCGAGGCTATTCACGGTTCTGCTCCCCGTATGATTACAGAGGGCAGAGGTAAGTATGCAGATCCGTGCTCAATGCTCAGAGCTACCGTTATGCTTCTTTCTCATATCGGTTATCAAAAGCAGGCGGACGCATTGGAAAAGGCACTTGATAAGTGTATGTTTGAGGAAAAGAAACTTGTTATTACAGGCAGAGATACCGGCTGTACCTGTGATGAATTCGGCGATTACGTAATGCAGACCATTACAGAAATGACCGAGTGATTTTTGATTAAATTAAAAGAGAGGGTTATTTATGGCACAGGAAATATCAATTTCAGTTATAAAGAGACTGCCTCGTTATTACAGATTTTTAGAGACATTAAAGGATAACGGAATCGTTCGCATAAGTTCTAAGGAACTTGCGGAGAGAATGGGTCTTACGGCGTCCCAAATTCGCCACGATTTTAACTGCTTCGGAGGCTTCGGACAGCAAGGCTACGGATATAATGTACCCGAACTTTATGCAAAAATCGGCGAGATTCTTTGCGTTGATGCAGGCGTAAAAACTATTCTCATCGGCGCAGGTAACCTCGGCAAGGCTGTCGCTTCAAAGATTTTTACAAGACCGTCGGGATTTAATCTTGTCGGAATTTTCGATAAGAACGAGGCTATATCGGGTAAGATTATTCAAGGCATTCCCGTTCGGCATATTAATTATCTTGAAAATTTCTGCATCGATAATCAGCCTGTTTGTGCGGTTATTTGTATTCCGTCAAACGATATGAAAGAACTTACGGATATGCTTTGCCGTCTTGGGGTAAAAAGCTTTTGGAATTTCTCAAATTATGATATTGCTATGGCTCACCCTGAGGTACTCGTTGAGAATGTCCACCTGACAGACAGTCTTATGACCCTTAGTTTCCTTACCGGAAATGGCAGGGAAAAACTTGAAAAGATTGCCGAAGCAGATTGAAAATAAGGATTGGAATGAATTACTTTGATTAAAATTAGTAACAGACAAATTGTTGATGTCCTCAGATTTTCTGATGACAAGGCTGTGCTGGTCGAAAAAAAGCCAAATCCCGATTCGACATCCTACGGAGTGAATTATTTTATTTTGAATTTTTCAACCGGCGAAAAGGAAATAGTTACAAAGGACGCCTATCTGCTGAAAAAATACGGCACAAAACGTAAAGAAATCAGTGAAAAACTCGGCAATTTTGTTATGCCGGGTGCTATGATTTTGGAGGATAGGTCGGTGCTTGTAATCTATCCGAACGGCGAGACGGGACTGTTTAATGCAGAAGGTGAACTCGTTCGTGACGGACTTTTAAGTTATAATGATTCGCCCGTATGCTGTATTGCAGAGGACGGTAATTGCTTTTGGTCGGTGTGCGAAGGGGAAAATGCCGTAATCCGTTATTTCGCAGAGGGCGCAAAGATGGATATTCGTATCGGAGGAAAGAATCAGCTTACCTTTGACAGACCGCATTTTGTGTCGGCGGACGATAAATATGTATATGTTTGCTGTAATCATAATTCCGTCAGAAAAATAGATAAGGCGACTTTTACGGTTACAGATGTAAACAGACGCTATAACGATATTACCGGATATTATAAGTTTGGTAAATTTGCGATTGTCACAACTTTTGACGGTGCATATTGCGACAAAGATTAAATATCAAATAATGAGTGAAACCTCGACGATTGATTATGAAAGTTAAATATATTGGTGATGATATAGTAGCGATTGATAAAGATAAGGCATATGATGTTATGTCAATAGAAAAAGGTTGGTACAGAATAATGACCGAACTTGACGAGGATTATTTATTTCCGCCTGAGGTTTTTGAAATCGTCGAAGAATAATCACATTAAAAGAAAGCCTAGAACTCTACACAAGCGATTGTGTGGAGTTTTTTATTGCAGACGGTAAAGTTATAGCCTCTTGGAGCAAAAGCGAAAAATTATAAAGTATGGACTTGCAAACAGGCAAAATGTATAGTAAACTTGAAGATAGTAAAGTTCAAGACACACAAGTCTTTGCAGGAAAAGGTAGTAAGGTTTAGTATGGAAAGGTTTACAAATATGCAGAAAAACACGGATACAAAATCTACACAAAACGATTATGACGATTATTTGAATATAAAGTTAGATGAAACTGTAAGCTATGAAAGATTTCATCGATTATTAGAACATGCAAAGCAAATTAGCAATCAAGAAAATGATGATGAACAGTGAAGATAGATTCAGTTATACTTGGAATATTAAAGTATTTGTACGAAACAAGCGATGAGGCTATAGAACAAGCATATAAAATATGCGAGGAGGCTTTTGATGAAGCAAAAAAACACGGATACAAAATCTATCGAAGATGAGATACGCAATCTAAAACTTGATGAGCCTTTTGATGAGAAAATGTTAAAAAAGATTACTGAGTATATAATCAATAATAACAAGAAAGGTGATAAGCAATGAAAATCGACACGGTCATATACAAGATATTAAAGTATCTTTATGAAACAAGCGACGAGGCTATGCCGTCAATGGAACCGATAATGCCGTTGCTATTCTTTATGAAAAAAGTTTGAAACTCTACACAAGCGATTGTGTGGAGTTTTTTATTGCAGACGGTAAAGTTATAGCCTCTTGGAGCGAACTAAGCGAAGAAGGGACTTTCGTCGGAACATCCTGCGTGATTAAATACCATTGCAAGCAACGGCACAACAATCACTTCATATGTTCCTCCTCTCCCCAAAAAGTCTCCGACTTTTCGGGGACCCCCGATAAATTGAGGGTTCAAGTCCAATACATAAAAAAGAGCAACAACCTAAAGGTTATCGCTCTTTTTTGGTTTGAAGAAGGGACTTTCGTCGGAACATTCTGCGTGATTAAATACCATTGCAAGCAATGGCATAGCAATCACTTTGTATGTTCCTCCTCTTAGCAAAATTACATCGGAGTAATTTTGCTATAATAATACAGAATTAAAGCATACCATATTGTTGCACCAAAAAAGACCTACTCATTTGAGTAGGCCTTTTTTTGGTGCAGAAGAAGGGACTTGAACCCTCATGAATTTGCATTCACTAGAACCTGAATCTAGCGCGTCTGCCGATTCCGCCACTTCTGCATATAGATTAATAGGCAAGCTCGCTTTTTGCTTGCCTGCCTATTGTACTCTATTTTTTATCATTCGTCAAGTAGATTATTTTTTCTTAGTTCGTCAATAAATTTAATCGTTGCCTCTCTTGCAAAATTTTCATCTACATCATAATGCTTTTTAATCTTCTCGACAATAGAATCCGTATCGGTTTCCTTTTCCAGGCATTTCCATATAAATTCGCCCGTCTCGTTAATCGTAATCATTCCGTTAAAACTTTTAATGCGTTCGCCGACAGCTACGGCAACTATTTTGTCGCCGATTTTTCTGGTTATAAATCCCGATTTGATTTTCATAATCCGCCCCTTACAGTTTTACATCCATAGGCATTCCGCCGTTTTCTCTGCTCTTGTCTGCCAAATATACGCTGAGATGACCCGCAACGCTGTCAAAAATCGAAGTGCAGGCAAGGCTCGGCTTTTCGCCTCTGATGAATTTTACAAAGTCTGCGGCGAGTCTTTCGTCTCCGCCGCCGTGTCCGCCGTAAGCACCTACCATATCTCCTGTTACTCTGAGGTCAACCTCTTCAACATCGCATTCTTCATTATGTGCATCGGGTGACGGGTCGATTTTAAGTACAGTAAATTTGCTTTCTTCAAAGTTGCCGAAAATTTCACCCTTTGTTCCTATAATGTGAATTTCTCTCCTCGGTTCTGCGGAACCGCCCACCATGTTGTGCGTGCCTGTTGCGCCGCTTTCAAAGTTAATTAAAACCGACTGGTGGTCAACTACATTATTGTCGCATTTATATATGCACCGTGCATATGGACTGTCACTTTTCATAAGTGCGATTTTGTCCTCTATCGTAACATTCTTTTTGCCCTCCAGTGCGTCCCATACATAAAATGCCCATCTGTCCGGATGGTCTATGTAAAGTCTCTTTGTGCTGTAAACGCAGGTGTCAACCAAGGGACAGTCTTTCATACAAATTGTGCCTGCCTCTTTCGGTGCGTTTTCCGGCTTAAATTGGAATTTTCCGCCGAATGAACTTATCTGCTTTGGCTTTGTCTCGCTCATCATCCACATGATAATGTCCAGGTCGTGGCAGCATTTTGCAAGAAGCATTGATGTGTGGCACTTGTCGCTGTTTGCCCATTTTCCTCTTATGTATGATGTAGAAAGATGATGATATGATACGTGCTCGGTGGTCTGTATGTTGATTATATCACCGATTTCACCGTTTACGATTCTTTCTTTAATGGCATAATAAAACGGGGTGTATCTGAGTACATGACAAATCATTACCTTTGAATTGTTTTTTTTTGCACAATCTACTATCTGGCGCATTTCCTCCTCGTTCGGAGCAAAAGGCTTTTCCAGCAGCATATCATATCCTGCGTCCAGAAGCGGAACTGCGGTTTCAAGGTGTTGTTCGTCCATTGTTCCGTTGATTACGGTATCTGCAAGTTTTCCTTTTTTTGCAAGTTCCTCGGCATTTTCAAAGCACATATCCTCTTTGAATCCGAAGTAATCCATCGCCTTTTTTCTTCTTATCGGGTTAGGGTCTGCAACGCCTACTATCTTAAGCATTTCGGGGTTGGTCTTTGCAAGTTCGCTGTAAACGAATGAGCGGTGACCCGCACCTACTATTATCGCCGTAATCGGTCTGTTTTCCATCATATTATACCGCCTTTTTTTAGTATGTATAAATTATAACACTTTGTTTGTTAAATTCAAGTTTTATTTGACATATTTTAACTAATTGTTATAATAAATATATATT
>ERZ1034952.2550-NODE-2550-length-13285-cov-7.629252_pt1 | contig 13285 bp, 12 predicted proteins | sample MGYA00520625_ERZ1034952 | MGnify/ENA primary metagenome ERZ1034952 (study PRJEB33766, sample SAMN09781773) | gut metagenome | biome: gut microbiome | host: Homo sapiens | place: Madagascar | study: EMG produced TPA metagenomics assembly of the PRJNA485056 data... | reverse complement strand
TTATATAAGTATAATAAAAGAAGAATAATATCAGGAGGCTATATATGCCGGATTACAAAAAATATAAATGTCCCGTCTGCAATAAGCAGTTTAAGGACGGAGACGACATAGTTGTCTGCCCGGAATGCGGTACACCTCATCACAGAGAATGCTACAAACTGACAGGACATTGCGTAAACCAAGGACTGCACAAAAGCGGCTACGGTTTTATTGACAGCGAAAAAGAGAAGCAGAAGACCGAAGAACAAAAAGAAACAGCCAAAAGCTTTGAGGGCGAATACAGCGGAGACTATTACTATTCTCCCGATGACGATTTCGTTGCTCAGGCTAAAAAAGAGGCGCAAGAGAAAAAACAAGCGAGCACCGACAACGACAACACCGACAGCGGTTTCTTTTCAATTCCGACGATTCAGGTTGATGAAAGTCTTTATAAGATGAAAGGCACGATAGACGGTCTCAGCATTGCGGACATTGCCGCAACGGTGAGGACGAACATCTCAAGATTCATTCAGGTATTTAAGAAACAATCGAAGACTAAGAAAAAAGCAGGCTGGAACTGGGCGGCATTTTTCTTCGGCTCGTTCTATCTTCTGTTTAGAAAAATGTATAAACAGGGTGCTGCCTTCTTCTGCCTTGCAATGACGAGCATAATTGCGGGAGAGGCATTCATATTAAAATTTGCACCGAAATATGTATCGGCAGTTCAGGATTTTGTAACGCAATACGCCTCTAACCCATCGGGCATAAGCACAGCCGACGCACAAAAATTGCTTACGACATCGGACGCAATAAACGCTCAAAAAATAGTATACATCATTTTGGGAATACTGCTTGTGCTCAGAATAATCGAAGCGATATTTGCAGATTACTTCTATAAAGGTACGGTAGCAAATATTATCAAAAATGTAACTCAACAGCTTGACGAGGGTGCAAGTTTTTCGCAAACGGCTTTATTCTTCAATCAGGATAAAGAACTCGACCAAACTCAAATGAGACGTATGTACCTTGCAAACAAAGGCGGAGTTACTCTGTTTGCGCCGTTTTTGGCATATTTTATTATGTATATTCTTATAACTTATTTATAAATTATCGGGAGAAACAATATGAAAAAAATAAGAAAAGCGATAATTCCGGCAGCAGGACTGGGCACAAGAGTATTGCCCGCATCAAAGGCAGTACCTAAGGAAATGCTCAACATAGTTGACAAGCCGGCTATTCAGTATATTGTTGAGGAAGCATTCAACAGCGGAATAGAGGAAGTACTCATCATCACAAACAGAGGAAAAGGAGCGATCGAGGACCACTTCGACCATGCTTTTGAACTGGAGACAAAACTTGAGGGCAAGGCGGACAAAAAAGATATTTTGGACTCCGTTAAGCAATGCTCAAAATTCGGAAACATATATTTTCTCAGGCAAAAAGAGACCGGCGGACTCGGTCATGCCGTATTATGCGCCAAGTCATTTGTAGGCGACGAGCCGTTTGCCGTGCTGTACGGCGACGATGTAATCATCAGCGAAAATCCCGTTACGAAACAGCTTATCGACGCTTACAACAAATACTCAAAATGTGCTGTCGGCGTCAAAGAAGTGCCGACGGAAAATGTAATGAAATACTGCTCACTTGCAGTAGAACACCTTGATGGCAACAACTATATATGCAACGATATGATTGAAAAGCCGAAAAAAGAGGAAATTTTATCAAACTTCTCTATTCTCGGCAGAGTTATCCTGACCCCTGACATCTTTGACATTTTGGAAAACACGCCAAAGGGTGCGGGCGGAGAATTGCAACTTACCGATGCTATGAAAGCCATAGCGAAAAGAGACGGCGTTATCGCAGTAGACTATGACGGAACAAGATACGATATGGGTAACAAGTTCGGAATACTTCAGGCTAACATAGAAGTAGGTTTGAATCATCCCGAAGTTAAAGAGCAGCTCAAATCTTACATAAAAGAAATAGCAAAAACGCTCTAAATTATACAAAGGACACCTTATTAAATGAACAATAACAACCAAAATAATTTCAACTCTCAAATGCCGCCGCAGTATTATCAGTACGCATACGAACAACAGCAGTATATGATATACCGTGCAAAGGTTTTAAGCGAGAGAAAAAAGCAAAAAAGGGAACTGCTTTTGGTAGGAATTGCGCTGGGAACAACGCTGATTGTATATCTGCTTTTGCAAACGATATCGGTCGGAATGCTGAGTATGCTCGGACTCAAAGACGCATACGAATCCTCGCCGCTTATGCAATATGCCTTTAATGTTGTGGCTGTGCATTTATTTTCCATGCTTGTTCCGTTTTCACTGCTTGCGGTAATTTTGAAGAAAAACTTTGTAGCTCCGCTTGTTCCGACCAAAAAGGTTTCGGGACTGAAAGCGGCGGCTTGGGTTTCGCTTGGTATGGCATTTTGTCTCTTGGCAAACATAATGACAAGTGCCATAATGAATATATCAAAAAATCTGTTCGGCTATAAACTGAGCCAGAGCGAATATGACGGTCCGCAGGACATTATCACCTGCGTTATGATAGTGATTTCCACTGCGATTATCCCTGCGATTATCGAGGAATTTTCACTCAGATGCTGTACGCTCGGCGTGCTCAAAAAATACGGAAACGGTTTTGCAGTATTCGTTGTAAGCATAATTTTCGGCTTAATGCACGGAAATGTTATACAGTTTGTTTTTGCTTTTACGCTCGGCATTATGCTGGCATATATCACTATTAAAACGAACAACATATTTATCCCGATGCTCATTCACGGATTAAACAACGGAATGTCCGTACTAAAGACGATAATAGAATTTGCCGCAAATGAGAAAGCGGGAGAAACCGTTACAGGCATTTTATTCTACATTTGGGGTGTTTTGGGAATTGCGGGGCTTATCTATCTCGCCACAACCAAATCTTTCAAATTCGAAAAAAAGCCCAAAAATCCGTATGACAACAGTTTTGGAACAAAGGTACTTTGCGTGCTTCCAGGTCTGGCTCTGCCGTTTGCAATACTGCTTTATCTCACCTCGCAGTATGTAACAAAGGTGTGATATGCAAATTCAGTTTATGCAAAAAGCGTTCGAACTCGCAAAGATTAGCGCCGCAGAGGGAGAAGTTCCCGTAGGTGCGATAATAGTGAAAGGCGACGAAATTGTCGGCACCGGGCGAAACAGACGGGAATACGGCAAGAATGCGCTTTATCACGCAGAGATAGAAGCGATAGACAATGCCTGCAAAACGCTCGGCGGCTGGAGGCTGTGGGAGTGCGATATGTATGTAACGCTTGAGCCGTGCCCCATGTGTGCCGGTGCGATAATCAATTCAAGGATTAAAACCGTTTATTACGGAGCAAGCGACCTAAAAGCGGGCAGTTTCGGCTCAGTGGTTGACTTTAATTCTCTCCCTTATAACCATAAACCCGAGATAGTTTCGGGTGTTATGCAAGATGAGGCAAGAAAGATGCTCTCCGATTTTTTCAAGGGACTCAGAGAAAAGAAGAAGTCTGACAAATAGGTATTGAAAATTGACCGAATATGTATTATGATAATAAAGAGCGACGGTGCTTTCGTACCGCCGCCTTTATATTTGTCGGGAGAAATCATATGAATATATTTGAAATACTCGGACCCGTTATGGTCGGACCATCGAGTTCGCACACCGCAGGAGCAGTAAGAATAGGCTATGTCTGCCGCAAACTGATGGGCGAAAAAATAGTGACTGCGGACATTGAGCTTTACGGCTCATTTTTGCTCACGGGAAAGGGACACGGAACTCCGCAGGCAATAGTTGCGGGACTGCTCGGAATGACACCCGACGATGCGAGAATACCCGATTCGTTTGAAATTGCAAAGGCTCAGGGACTTAAATTTACAATAGGCGAAGCAAAACTCAAAGAGGCACACCCGAACTCCGTACTGCTGAAACTTACAGGCGAAAGCGGAAAGGAACTGGAGGTAATCGGAGAATCTCTCGGCGGCTCAATCATAAACATAGCGCAGATTGACGGACTGCCCGCAAATATTTCAGGAGACTACCCTACCCTGATTGCAAGCAATATGGATGTTCCGGGAATGGTTGCAAAAGTATCAGAAGTACTGTTTGAGGCAGAAATCAACATAGCACAGATGCATCTATACAGAGCGTCGAGAGGCAAAAATTCCGTACTCATAGCGGAATGCGACCAAGAAATAGAGAACAAGACATTAAATGACATCAGAGATTTAGACGGAATAATGAAGGTTTCATATCTCGGAAAATAAGAAGGAAAAAATATGCCGTACAATTCTGTAAAAGAAATTTTGAATATATGCAAAAAGGAAAAATGCGAAATTTGGCAGGTCGTATTAGATGAGCAGGTCAGTGAAACGCTTTTGTCAAAAGAAGAAACCTTTGAGGATATGAAAAAAATGTATTCGGTTATGAAACAAACGGTCGCCGAATATGACAAAGACGCAGTATCCTCGGGCAAAATGGCAGGCGGTGCAGGCGAATTGCTAAAAAAATACAGCGAAAAACACGATAAAAATCTCCTCGGCGATTTTTTATCGAGTGCAGTTGAGTATGCTGTAAAAACAGCGGAAAGTAATGCATGTATGAAGAGAATAGTTGCCGCACCTACGGCAGGAAGTTGCGGTATTATCCCGGGTGTACTTATAGCGTACGAAAATATATTCGGTACTGACGAGGACAAGTTGATTAAAGCATTATTCACCGCCTCGGGAATCGGCAATGTCATAGCGCAAAACGCATCTATCAGCGGTGCTCAGGGCGGATGCCAGGCAGAAATAGGCACAGCATCGGCTATGGCATCAGGAGCACTCGCATATCTTGAGGGCGGCAGCAACGACTGCATAGCGAACGCCGCCGCTCTTGCGCTGAAGAATATGCTGGGACTTGTATGCGACCCGGTTGCAGGACTGGTAGAAGTGCCATGCATAAAGCGAAATGCGGCAGGAGCAACGAATGCCGCAGTCGCAGCGCAAATGGCACTGTCGGGGATAAAAAGCGTAATACCGATTGACGAGGTAATCGACTCTATGTACTCGATAGGCTGCTCAATACCTACATGTCTGAGAGAAACCTCGCAAGCAGGGCTTGCGATAACTCCGACCGCAATACGAATTGAAAAGAAACTAAGAAAAAATTAACTCGCATAACAAAAACTCACTCAATCCAATAAGCGGAAAGAGTGAGTTTTTTATGTTATTTAGTTTATTTTACAGCAAAGACGCTACCGTATCGCCCATCTGCTGAGTATTTACAGCCTCAAAGCCGTCCTCGTAAATATCGGGAGTTCTCACCTTAGTAAGAGCGACATCAACAGCCTTTTCTATGGCATCTGCCGCCTCGCTTTCGCCAAAGGTATAGCGGAGCATCATTGCACCCGAAAGAATAGTTGCAAGCGGATTAGCCTTGCCCTGACCTGCGATATCCGGAGCGGAGCCGTGAATAGGCTCATAGAGTCCGAAGGTTCCCTCCGCAAGAGAAGCGGAAGCAAGCATACCGATTGAACCGCTTATCATAGAAGCCTCGTCGGAGAGAATATCGCCGAAAATATTTGATGTAACGATAGTGTCAAACTGATTAGGATTACGCACAAGTTGCATAGCACAGTTATCAACATACATATAAAAAACCTCAACCTCGGGATAATCCTTTGCCGTCTCCTCCATAATCTTTCTCCAAAGTCTTGAGGAGTCGAGCACATTAGCCTTATCAACGCAAGTAAGTCTCTTTTCCCTTTTCATAGCATACTCAAATCCTGCTTTAACAATACGCTTAATCTCGGGATATGTATATCTCTCTGTATCGTATGCGCCGACAACTCCGTTTTCCTCATATGTTCCACGATCACCGAAATATATACCGCCTGTAAGTTCACGCACGATAAGAATATCCAAGCCATCACCTATAATCTCCTCTTTAATCGGAGAAGCACTCTTTAGCGGAGCAAAAATCTTTGCCGGGCGAAGATTTGCAAAAAGACCCAAATCTTCACGAATTGCAAGAAGTCCCTTTTCGGGTCTGTTGTTACCCGGCTGACTGTCCCACTTTGGTCCGCCTACTGCACCGAGAAGCACTGCGTCGCTCGCCTTACAAGCCTTTGCGGTTTCTTCGGGATAAGGAACGCCCGTTGCATCAATGGCACAACCGCCGAGGAGTTGATAGTTATAATCAAATTTGAAACCGAACTTCTCCCCTGCTTTGTCCAAAACCTTAATACATTCGTCAACTATTTCGGGTCCGATTCCGTCGCCCTTTAATACAGTAATTTTATAATTCTTCATATTTTCCTCCATTAGCAAACATCAAATATGCCCGGCATTGTATCGTCACGCATTGTGTCCTTTTGGTCACGGTTAATAGCACAGATGATACCTTTCATACAAGCGTAGCCGATATTATGGCTTACGCCGATACCGAATATATCCTTGCCCTGCGGCGTTTTAAGATGAATGTAACTGATAGCCTTTGAATCCGAGCCGACAGAGATAGCATGCTCATCGTAATCAATAAACTGATATTCCCTGAGCGGAGTCTTGTTCATAGCGTCACAGAATGCCGCAACAGGACCGTTGCCAACGCCCTCAATGACTACCGGCTCATTATCCTTGTACTTAAGAGTGCCGCTGAAATGAACCTTGGTAAGGTATTCTTCCTCGTTTTTCTCCTCAGTAATTTTATAGTTTGCAAGTCTGTAAGGGCCGTTTACATTTCTGTATTCCTTTTGGAACAAGTCAAAAATTTCATCGGCAGTAAGTTCCTTGCCCTTCTCGTCGCATGCTTTTTGAACCACTGCACCGAATTCGGGATGCATAGCCTTAGGCATCTTAATGCCATAGTTATTTGCAAGAATAAATGCCGTGCCGCCCTTGCCCGACTGAGAATTAATACGAATAATCGGCTCGTATTCTCTGCCGACATCTGCCGGGTCGATAGGCAGATACGGTACTTCCCACAAGTCGGAGTGGCTCTCGTCCATATAAATCTTGCCCTTATTAATAGCGTCCTGGTGTGAGCCCGAAAATGCGGTAAACACAAGTTCGCCTGCATACGGCTGACGAGGCGGAACACTCATCTTTGTGCAACGCTCGTAAACTTCTTTAATATCGTTAATGTTATGGAAATCAAGTTTCGGATCGACGCCCTGAGTCCACATATTAAGCGCAAGCGTAACCAAGTCAACATTGCCCGTACGCTCGCCGTTTCCGAAAAGAGTGCCCTCAATTCTGTCTGCGCCTGCAAGAAGTCCGAGTTCTGCGGCGGCAACGCCCGTGCCTCTGTCGTTGTGAGGATGAAGCGAAATAATCGCATTTCCTCTGTTCGGCAAATTACGGCAGAAATATTCTATCTGGTCTGCATAGCCGTTAGGAGTAGAACCTTCAACGGTCGAGGGCAGGTTGAGTATAATCGGATTTTCCTTTGTGATATGGAGTTCTTCCATAACTCTGCGACAAATTTCAACAGCGTTGTCCATCTCGGTGCCTGTGAATGACTCGGGAGAATATTCAAAGCGAATATTCATATCGGGATTACGCTTTTTCTCTTGCTCGGTAAGCTCATAAATCAACTTTGCACCGTTAACGGCAATGTCGATTACGCCGTCCATATCGGTCTTAAATACAACCTTTCTCTGGAGAGTAGAGGTTGAATTATAAAAATGCACGATAACATTTTTAGCACCGTCAATAGCCTCAAAGGTCTTTTTGATAAGGTGCTCTCTCGCCTGCACCAAAACCTGAATCGTAACATCATCGGGGATATATCCGCCGTCAATAAGTGTTCTCAAAATTTCGTATTCCGTCTCACTCGCAGACGGGAAACCTACCTCGATTTCCTTAATTCCGACATCGATAATCGTCTTAAAAAATTCGAGTTTTTCATCCAAATTCATCGGGTCAACGAGCGCCTGATTGCCGTCTCTGAGGTCAACGCTGCACCAAATCGGCGCCTTTGTAATCTGCTTGTTCGGCCACTGTCTGTCCGGAATGTCAATCGGCTTGAAGCCGACATACTTTTTGTAACCTTCGTTCATTTTAAGTTCTCCTTTCAATGTGTGCAAAGGATATAAAAAATCCCCTACACCTGTTAAGTATAGGGGCGTAATATACGCGGTACCACCCTATTTCAGCAGCAAATGCCGCCCTTTGACATCTATCAATGCCTCAACCTATAACGCAGTTACACGGCTCGCACCTATTAATTTCTATTCGGTACGGCGACTCGGCAGGGAGTTATACACCATATATCTTCCATCGGTTCACACCGTCCACCGACTCTCTGACGCCGACATAAGGTCTTTTTCTGCTTCGCAGTCTTTAAGGGTACTGTTTAATTTTCAGTAAATATATTATAACAAAAAATTATAATTTGTCAATACTATATCTTTGAATATCCGTAGCCGTTGCTTATTGCATCAACCGCAACTCCCTTTTGGCACAGCGGACAATCGTGAGAGGGATATGAGATATATCCAGGAATATCGGAAGTAGAAAACAGTGTGTCAACCGGCACGCCGTTAATTTTGCTCTGCATGGAAAATGCCGAGGAAATGCCTGCAACCTTTCCGCCGTAATACTTTACGCTCTCGGTAGCACGCTCAACGGTTCGACCGGAGGTGATACAAGAGATAAGAATAAGTACGTTCTTGCCGTAAATCATTCGGCGAAGATTATCACGGAAGATGAGGTTTCCGGCTGCATCATATTCGCTACCGACAACGTAAACGGTGCTGTCGGGATTCGGAGAGAGCATGGTAGGCGCTGCAAGTTGCTCTGCAAGATATGCGCCGAGTGCCTGAGTTTCGTAAAGGCAAAGCACGGTGTCTACATCAATGCTGTTTTTAATATAATATTCTGCCATAAGTTTTGCCGCATCGGACGAAACCTTGATATTGTGCTTAATGTCCGATGTTCCGACATAATAGTTAATATGATTGTTAGCCGAAATAAAATGACCCGGCATAACATGAATAAAAACATTCTCGTTTCTCGGTGATGTAAGAGTATAAACCTGTGACATAATAAAACCCCTTTTTCTTTAATTTTACAACATAGAGTTCAATATTGCAATAGGAAATTTTAATTTGATGTTGTTAATATTATGTTAACAGACTCGAATTGCGTTCGTCTAAAAATTAAGCCACCCTTTTTAAGGGAGGCGTTAAAATCTTGCTTACGATAGGTGTTGACAAATCAATATTATTTGATTATAATAAAAATAGATAAGGAGCTTGCCGATAGACGGTTAGCCCTCTTATCAAGAATAGTTGTAAGAAACAACCGCTCAAGTTAACTAGGCTTCGGGCGGTTATTTCTTTTTAAGTGCCAATATGTAACCGGTTGCAAATACTAATACGAGTATTATATATGCAAATTGTTCCATGGGCAACACCCCCATTTGAGGGCATTATTAACCGCCTACCGTTTTTGGTAGTTTTCCTTATCCGATAACAATTATATAATAATTGAACATTAGTGTCAAGTATAAACGTAAGTTCGGACGGGGAGGCAATAGGAATCTCAACGCTCCCCTTATCAAGGGAAACAAAAAACAGCTCCTCGGGTGAGGAGCTGAAATTTTTTTATTAAAGCGGGAAATCACCGTCGGCGCCGCCGGTAACTGAATTGTATGACCAACCGGTATGATTGCCTTCATTTTCGTTTTCGGAATAACCGCCGCTCGATGTGGTAATAACCTCTGAGTCCGAGAACAATACTACATTAATCTCGGGTGATTCAAACTTTGCCATTATATTATCCTCCCTCAATTAATACTCTACGGTCTGTGAAGTACCATAAACTGTTGTTGTTTCGCCATTCTTCTCATATGTGAGATACGGCTTGAACTCGATTGTCTTTTTGCTCTCGCCAAACTTAGCGGAGTATGTATACTCGTTACGCTCGCTGAACTTTGTAGCTCTGTCGTGAGCGCTCTTTACTGTTCCGTCAGGGAATTTTGCAACCAAATCAACACCTGTCTCAACGAGAGTTGCACCCTCGGGAAGCCAGAACTTAACATTGAATGATGATGTTGTGTCCTGCTTGTAAGAACCAGTAAAGCCGATTGTTGCAGTCATTGCGGAAGTGTCGGTAAGTTCCTTAATGTAAAGATTGTCACGGCGAGGAGCATAGAAGTCTACACCGTCAAAGTATGTGATAAGCTGTGTTTCATTTGCATCGGCATACATAGCATACTTCTTGCTCTTGTCTGCATTGAAGAGATATACATAACTGTCATAGTTATAGTACTTTGTTTCACCGTTAAAGTGAATACCGCACTTATTCTCGGCTACAGCCTTTGGAACATAAGTTGCTCTTACCGTAATGTCGGAACCGTCTGCTGTGATTTCAGCCTTGTCCCACTGACCGTTTTCATAGAACGGAATTGCAGGAGCGGTGAGCAATGTATTTGTTTCAACAGTTGTACCTACGGCAACATATTTAATACCTACAACTGCGCTGTTCTTACCAAGGAAAGTAACCTTAGAATACTTAACAGTATCGGACTCATCATTTGATACGTAAGCGGTGATTGTTGCGTCCTCTGTTGCAACATGGTCGATAGCCGTATCATTAGAATCAATCTTAGAGGTTACGCCATTTACGGTAATTGTCCACTTTGATACATAATTGCTTTCTGTATCAAGAGGTACTGGCTGACCCCATTCAGCATTTATCGGTGGTTTTTCTGTATATGTGCCGTCCTCTTTTTGTACAACAAACTTAATTGTAACGCTCCTCTTTTGAAGAAGAACATCAGCAGAAACGATTGCATAAGTAGCAGCGTTTACTTCGTCCTGAGAAGTAAACTCCTTTTGTTTGCTAAGATGAGGTAGAACTGCAGCCTTATATTTAGCAAATGACTCATCTGTGTACATATCTTTTTCGTTTGTAATTCTGTTAAGCACTACATTGTTTGCTGCATCATAAGCAGTAAGGTCAAATGCAGTATATCCGCATATCGTGCATTTACCATGGTCAATATTATGCTTTTCAAACTTATCAGTGCCTACTTCTGTAAACGTATAATCAGTGGCAGTAGTCGGCCAAGAATATTCTGTCCACTTGTGCTGATTATTATCATATGGCTTTTTATCAGTACTTTTTGTGTTAGGAACATTGCCTTCTGTCACCGCCCATGAATAAGCTGTTGAATCATCTTTAGCCTCAAAAGTAACTTTTTCACCGTTAGTCTTTACAAAAGTATAAGTATGTTTAGGAATTTCCTTAATATTCTTAACAGCGTTGTAGTTATCAACCAAAGACTTCATTTCAGCTGCCTTTGTTGAAACTGTATCAACTGTAAGTCCATTTGTAAGGTAGAATCTGAAAAGAGCTGCTACGGCTGCATAATACTTAGCTACATCAGCCGAATTATAATTGCTTTCGTTAGCAGAAACCTTTTCAAAAGTATCCTTTAACTCCTGGCTGTTCATGATTTTTTTAAGAGGAGCATAGTTAATAACTTTATAGTTAACACTAGCACCTGGTGTACTCTTATTATAATTCGATGAACTTCCCCATGTTGTCCAATTCAAGGTTGCATCAAACTGTACATTGTATTGAAGTGTAGTTAATGACGCATAATAATTATTGTTAAAAGCAGAATCAGGAGTAAACTTAATATAGTTTTTCCACTGCTTAGATTCTTGTGATTGAACACCAGCCCAATTGCGTTTAACAATTAAGAAACGACCATTAGCAGTATTTTCAGCTCTATCAACATTACCGTTTCTATCGGATGAAAAATCATGAGAGTTATCATTATTATCATAGTAGTCAGTCCAACTATTAGCTCTCTTCCATGTAGAATTACCTAATGAAAACTGACCGCCATTATCTAATGATACATGATCAAATCCAACATAAATATTAACGTTATTACCTGCGTTACCTTCTTTTGCTTCAACAGCAACCGGAATTCTAATATCTGCATTATCGGTATCATAAATAGCAACAAGACTGTCAACACCATGAGAAGCAAAATTAAACCTATTTGTTGTTGAATCAAATTGATCATAAGTATCATTTGCTCGCTGACCATAATTACCTGAAACAATAATGTTCTTCATATAATCAGAATGATTAGAAAGAGTATTAGAATATGTTGCAGTAGTTGTTGCATACTCAGGAGCGCCATTTTTATAATTTTCTTTAATATATGCTTTATCACTTGCAGTATCGGCAAATGCAGTTATAGCTGTGAACGGCATAGCCGAAATAACCATAAGAACTGCAATAAGCATTGCGATAGATTTCTTAAACATTTTTTTCATCTAAATTTCCTCCATAAAAATATTTTCCCCAAAATATAGAAATAAGGAATATGTAAGCGGTGCAACCGGACAAAATGATTTATCATGCCTGACCAAGAGCAAAACTCTTACACGCCGAGAGAGTTTTCGGACAAATTGACGCAATACACCCATATTTACCGAAATATGATAACATATATTAAACCTTTTTTCAAGAGCAAAATTAATTTTTTGTTAACAAATCAGGTTACAATTTTATGACAGACTTGTGCAAAATTAACAAATAGGGGCATTAGAAATCTCATTGCTCCCCTTAGCAAGGGGGGATGTCGCCGCAGGTGACAGAGGGGATAGTCGCAGAGGATTAGAACGCTGTTCTGAACAGTTAGATAAATCCCTCCGTCACACCTTAAGGTGTGCCCTTGCTCAGCCGCAGACGGCGGACCCTTTTGTCTGCAAAGCAGACATTTCCCCTGACAGGGGAATCTCCCTTGATAAGGGAGGCAAAAACGCTCCTCAAGCAGAGAAGCGTTCTTTAACAAGAATATCAATTTGTTCGCAAACAGAATCAAATGCGTTATTAACATCATAATTACTAAACCGTATAACCATAATGCCCAAACTCTTCAAATATTCTGTATGAACAGAATATTCTATTATATTTTTTTCATCAAAATGCTGAGAACCGTCGATTTCAACAACAAGTTTTGCCTTAGCACAATAAAAATCACAAATAAATTCGCCTATAACCTTTTGACGTATAAAACGCACTGAATATGTGCGCAAAAAATCATACCACAGGTGTCTTTCCTGTGGTGTCATATTTTTTCTTAACTGTCGTGCGTTATAAGTTAATTTTGGATTATGATAGTACATAGTTTTTATTAATAGTATTAGTAGATTATTGTGGCAAATCCCTCCGTCACACCTTGCGGTGTGCCACCTCCCTTGAAAAGGGAGGCGTTAGAAACCCAAGGGCAAATCCCTCCACCACCCCCCGCCTCCCCCCCCCCCCCCACTGGGGGG
>ERZ1034952.2546-NODE-2546-length-13304-cov-62.759831_pt1 | contig 13304 bp, 10 predicted proteins | sample MGYA00520625_ERZ1034952 | MGnify/ENA primary metagenome ERZ1034952 (study PRJEB33766, sample SAMN09781773) | gut metagenome | biome: gut microbiome | host: Homo sapiens | place: Madagascar | study: EMG produced TPA metagenomics assembly of the PRJNA485056 data... | reverse complement strand
CAGCCCTATTACGTTAGTATGTTATGAAAAATTTGAGAGAATTGAAACTTCACAGCTTCAGAATTGTTTTACTAAACATGATTTTTTTATAGAGAAAGCATAGAAATAATCTACTTTAATAACGTTGGAGACGTTGTTGGAGTGCTTACCTGATCGATGCCTGTGCGTTGCATAGAATCAACCGAAGCAGAATCTCCCATGGCTACGGACACGCCCTTGCCACTCTTGATGTATCCTACGTTTTCAACAGAATCATTGCTATTGTTCTGGAAAGGAACCTGAACTGCATTGCCCAATGTCAGGATGATAGCTACCACGGCAGCAGCCTTGAAGAGAGGCTTCAGGCGCTCTGTCAATGAAACGACCTTTGCCTTGTTAGGCTTCTTGGTGTATTCATCCTCAATCATCGCCATCATCTTCTGGTCGAAGTCATCACCCAGCGCCTCTTGCTTAGCCTCGCCCATCTCGTAAGAGAAGAGCGCTTGATATGGCTTCAGCTCGGCAGGCAACTCGTCCTGGCTGAAGAATGCGCGGAGAATCTCCTCTTCTTCGAGAGAAGTCTCGCCCTTCCAGTAGCGATCCAAAAGTTGGTTGATGTACTTATAATCCATATCTGTCGAATTGTTGAAATCTTTGTTTGACTGTTTGACGAGCCCTGAAGATGTTCACCTTGACCTGGTCTTCCGTGATGCAGAGGATGTCTGCTATTTCCTTGTAGGACTTTCCTTCGATGTCTCGAAGCTGCAGACAGCTGCGCTGCTTTTCAGGCAACTCGTCGATAATATTCCTTACGATGTCCAGTTTGTCTTTCTGAATCATCCTTTCGGAGGGGGTGGAAGTGTTTTCGTCTAACCTTTCTGTATTCTGCTCTTCCAGCGAATCATTCTGATTTTCCATCTTCTTGATGCGGTCGAGCGAGAGGTTGCGGGCGATGGTGAGGCTGTATGCCTCGATGGAGTCAAGCTCCTGCCATCTGTCGCGGGCGTTCCAGACTTTAATCAGCGTATCCTGCACAACGTCTTCCGCTTCCTCCCGGTTGAGAGTAATGCGAAGGGCCAGTCTGAAGAGTTTGTTCTTCAGCGGCAAAACATCGTTTTGGAAACTGATTTCTTTCATCCCTCTATAATTAATGACGACTATGTTATAAGAAAGTTACAACCAATCTTGATTTATTTCTATTTTTAACTCTTGTTAAGAAAAAAAGGTGATGAATCCTTCACTCTTCACTCTTCGTTCTTCACTTAATCACCGTTCCGTGCTTTCCGTCGATGGCGGTAGCAAGGGTGATAATCACCTCTTTCACACCAGCATCGATGGCTGCAAGGGCATTCTCCAACTTAGGAATCATGCCGCCTGCCACGGTACCGTCTGCTTTGTATCTCTCAAAATCGGCATGGGTAATCACTGGAATCACGCTGTTGTCATCCTCAGGATTACTGAGCACGCCTTTCTTTTCAAAACTGTATATCAATGTCACATCGTAGTAAGGAGCCAGAGCCTTGGCAGTCTCGCTGGCTATGGTATCGGCATTGGTGTTGAGGATATTGCCCTTGCCATCATGGGTCAATGGAGCCATTACTGGGGTGATGCCTTCATTAATAAGGGTTTGGAGCATCTTGCCGTTGGCACGCTCTACATCGCCTACGTATCCGAAGTCGATACCGTCCTTCAACGGACGCTTATGACTGTGGATTACGTCCATATCAGCACCGGTCAGACCGAGAGCATTCACGCCGTTAGCCTGGAGCTTGGCAACCAGGTTCTTGTTGACCAGACCGCCATAAACCATTGTTACCACTTCCAGCATGTCTGCATCAGTGATGCGGCGTCCGTTCACCATCTTGCTCTCGATGCCGAGGGCTGCAGCTACCTTAGTGGCACGGCGGCCACCGCCATGTACCAATACTTTCTTGCCAGGAATGGCTGCGAAATCCTTCAAGAGCTGTGCCAGCTGCTCGCTGTCTTCAACGATGGCACCGCCTACCTTTACTACTGTTACTTTTTCCATCTTTAAGTTTAATTTATAGTTTATAGTTAATAGTTTATAGGGCAATCTTGCTGTAAACTATTAACTATCAACTGTTAATTCTTACTGAAGATAAGTGTATCCGAAGAGACCATTGCGATAGGTGCCCAGGAATTCCTTACCCTCGTCGAGCGAAATCTTGCCTTCCTTCACACTCTTGGTTACCCACTGCTCCAACTGGCGGACGAGCTTCTTCGGATTGTACTGTACGTAATCCAATACCTCCTCTACGGTCTCGCCATCGAATATCTGGTCGATGCAATATTTGCCGTCCTTTACAGAGATGTGGGCTGCATTGGTGTCGCCGAAGAGATTGTGCATGTCGCCCAGAATCTCCTGGTAGGCACCAACGAGGAATACACCGAGATAATATGGCTCGTTCTTCTTCAATGGATGAAGAGGAAGAACGTTGCCGATATGTCCGTCGGTAACGAAGTTGGCAATTTTTCCGTCGCTGTCGCAGGTGATGTCCTGCAAGGTAGCGTTGCGGGTAGGACGCTCGTTCAGACGCTGGATAGGCATGATAGGGAAGAGCTGGTCGATAGCCCAACTGTCTGGCAGGCTCTGGAACAGAGAGAAGTTGCAGAAATACTTGTCGGCAAGAATCTTATCCAATCCTCTGAGCTCTTCTGGTACATGCTTCATGTGCTTGGCAAGATTGTTGATCTCGTGGCACACGCTCCAGTACATTGCCTCAATCTCTGCACGGGTCTTCAGATCTACGATGCCGTGAGAGAAGAGCTGCAAGGCCTCTTCGCGAATCTGCTCGGCATCATGCCAGTCTTCCAGCATGTTGCGAGGATTCAGGTTGTCCCATATCTCATAAAGATCCTTCACCAGCTGATGGTCGGTCTCCTTCGCCTCAAACTCCTCAGGCATTTCTGGCAGGGAAGCTGTCTCCAAGACATCGATAACCAAGACTGAGTGATGGGCAGAGAGCGAGCGGCCGCTCTCGGTGATGAGGTTAGGGTGCTCGATATTGCTCTTGTTGGCTGCATCTACGAATGTATAGACACAGTCGTTTACATACTCCTGGATAGAGTAGTTTACAGAGCTCTCGCTGCTTGAAGAGCGGGTGCCGTCGTAATCTACACCGAGTCCGCCACCGCAATCTACGAAATCTACATTGTAGCCCATCTTGTGGAGGCTAATATAGAACTGGGCTGCCTCACGGAGAGCAGTCTGGATGCGGCGAATCTTGGTAATCTGACTTCCGATATGGAAGTGGATAAGGCGCAGACAGTCGTGGAATCCCATCTCGTCTATCTTCTTGAGGGCTGTGAGCAGTTCTGCGCTGGTCAAGCCGAACTTAGATGCATCGCCGCCGCTTTCAGCCCATTTGCCTGAACCTGAAGAAGCCAGTTTGATGCGGATACCTATGTTTGGCTTTACGTTGAGCTTTTTGGCTACCTTTTCGATGATATCCAGCTCATTGAGCTTTTCTACTACGATAAAGATGCGCTTGCCCATCTTCTGAGCCAGCAAGGCAAGTTCGATGTAGCTCTCGTCCTTGTAGCCGTTACAGATGATGAGCGAGTCGCTCTGTGCCTGTACGGCGATGACCGCGTGGAGTTCAGGCTTAGAGCCAGCCTCCAGTCCGAGGTTGAACTTCTTGCCGTGAGAGATAATCTCCTCAACGACCGGCTGCATCTGGTTCACCTTAATAGGATAGATGACAAAGTTTTCTCCCTTGTATCCATACTCTTCCTTTGCCTTTTGAAAACAGCTGGCTGTCTTCTCGATGCGGTTGTCGAGGATGTCTGGGAAACGGAGCAGTACGGGAGCGTTGATGTCGCGTAATGCCAACTCGTCCATGATGTCGCGCAGGTCTATCTGCGTGTTGTCCTTGCATGGAGTTACATAGACATCACCCTTGTCGTTGATGCCAAAGTAAGAAGTGCCCCAACCACAGATGTTGTAGAGCTCCTTCGAGTCTTCAATAGTCCATTTCTTCATTTTCTAATCTTGCTTGCTGGAAATCAGTTTTGTTTGTTACCTTTATTATATATTACTTTATTAGATACGGCTATATGTTCAGCAGGTCTCTGATCTGCTGAACAATAGCGTTGATTTTATCATAATTGTCCATCACGTTGATATCGATGATGTGTTTTGCCTTCTCGTAGTAAGGCTCTCGAAGTTTCAGCTGCTCATGGATAAACTTGTCTACCTCTTCCGGTGTTTTGTTGAGCAGCAGAGGGCGTACGCCTTTGCCCATCTTCAGATGAGCGTGAAGGGTTTCAGGAGATGCCTTCAGGTAAAACGTTTCGCCAAGTTGGTTCATGTAGTCCATATTGTCGAAGAAACATGGTGTTCCTCCTCCGCAACTTACCACTACATTTTCAAACTCTGCCACTTCGTGTAGCATATTGTGCTCTATCTTGCGAAATCCCTCTTCTCCAACTTCGTCGAAGATCTGTTTAACGGTCTTGCGCATTCGGCTCTCGATATACCAGTCGAGATCGTAGAACATAACGCCAAGGTCTTTGGCGAGGGCTTTGCCGACCGTTGTCTTGCCGGCGCCCATGTATCCTATGATGATGATTGACTTCATTTTCTTCTGTTTCTATGTCAATGAGGCATGTTTATGATTTCTTTCTGCCTCTAGCCTTTGGTTCTGGAGCAGCTTTGATAATTTCCATACACTCCTCGTATGTAAGCTCCTCTGCACTCTCATGTTTTGCCTTTGGAATGCGGTAATTCTTACCGTCGTAAGCAATGTATGGACCATACTTGCCATTGAGAATTTCCATCTTATCGTCCTCATCGAAAACTTTGAGATGGCGCTTCTCTTCGGCTTCGCGCTTTTCCTTGATCAGTTCGATGGCTCTATCCAGGGTGATGGTCAGCGGATCATCCTCCTTTGGAATAGAAACATACTTGCGGTTATGGAGGATGTAAGGGCCGTAGCGGCCAGAGCCAACTGTTACAGTAATGCCTTCATAATCACCGAGTTCTCTTGGCAGCTTGAAGAGTTCCAAAGCCTCTTCCAGGGTGATGGTTTCGATGCTCTTGTCTGATGGCAACTGAGCAAACTGAGGCTTGTCCTTATCCTCAGCAGAACCAATCTGTACCACAGGCCCAAAACGGCCAATCTTGACGAATACTGGCTTTCCTGTCTTTGGATCATTTCCGAGATTGCGCTCGCCGGCTTTGTGCTGGTTGCGTGCTTCCAGGACTTCCTTCACTTCAGGCTCAAAGCCCTTGTCGAAATCCTTCATCCAGTTGGTCCATTCGGTCTTTCCTTCTGCAATATCATCAAACTTCTTCTCTACGTCTGCCGTAAAGTTGTAGTTCATGATGTTCGGGAAGTTCTCCATCAGGAAATCGTTTACTACGATGCCGATATCAGTAGGCAGAAGCTTGCCCTTTTCAGAGCCTGCCATCTCTTTCTTCAACTTCTGGGTTATCTTGATGCCCTTCAGAGAATCTATGGTAAATGTGCGCTCTTCACCCGTCTTGTCACCCTTTACTACGTATTGACGCTGCTGGATGGTACTGATGGTTGGAGCATAAGTAGATGGACGGCCGATGCCGAGATCTTCCAGTTTCTTCACCAGACTGGCCTCGGTGTATCTTGCAGGAGCCAGAGAATATTTCTCGGTAGCAAGGATTTCTCTGCGCTGCAATTCATCGCCTTCTTTCAGGGCAGGAAGAATGTGGGAAGAATCCTCAGCATGCTCTTCATCGTCGGTTGACTCAAGATAAACCTTGAGGAAACCATCGAATGAAACAACCTCGCCGGTAGCAACAAACTTTTCGCTTGTGTTGCCGATATTGATGTTGATGGTTGTCTTTTCGAGTTGTGCGTCAGCCATCTGAGATGCGATGGTACGCTTCCAGATGAGTTCGTAAAGGCGCTTCTCCTGAGCGGTTCCTTCGATGGTTGGTTCATTCATATATGTAGGACGGATAGCCTCGTGCGCTTCCTGTGCACCCTTTGAACTGGTGTGGTAGGCACGAGTCTGGCTGTATTCCTTGCCATATTCTCTGATAATCTCATCTTTGCTGGCGTTGGAACAGAGCGTAGAGAGGTTTACGCTATCGGTTCGCATGTAAGTGATGCGTCCGCTTTCGTAAAGTTTCTGGGCTATCATCATGGTCTGTACAACGGTGAAACCAAGCTTGCGTGCTGCCTCCTGTTGCAGAGTAGAAGTAGTGAAAGGTGGTGCAGGAGAACGCTTTAAAGGCTTTTTGGTTACAGATTCAACCATAAACTTAGCGTCTTTACACTTCTCAAGGAAAGCTTCAACCTCTTCGTGGGTATTGAAACGCTGGTCCAGTTCTGCCTTTACCTCTGTTGCATTGCCGCTGTCGCTGATCAGGGCGAAAATAGCGGTAACGCGATAGTATGGAACACTCTGGAACTTCTGGATTTCACGCTCACGTTCTACTATCAGACGGACAGCAACACTCTGTACACGACCTGCAGAAAGGGCTGGCTTAACCTTTCTCCACAAGATAGGAGAAAGCTTGAAACCTACCAGTCGGTCGAGTACACGACGTGCCTGCTGGGCATTCACCAGATTCATGTCCAGATGGCGTGGGTTCTTGATTGCGTCAAGAATAGCCTGTTTGGTAATCTCGTGGAAGACAATACGGTTTGTCTTCTCCTCATCCAATCCCAGTACTTCGCAAAGGTGCCAGCTGATGGCTTCTCCCTCGCGGTCCTCATCGGATGCTAACCAGATTTTCTTGGCTTTCTTCGCATTCGTTTTCAATTCTGTAACGAGTTTTTTCTTTTCCTCTGGAATCTCATAATCAGGTTCCATGGTTTTCTCGTTTATACTAAGTTCCTTCTTCTTCAGGTCACGGATATGACCGTAAGAAGACATAACCTTATAGTCCTTACCTAAAAACTCTTCGATCTTTTTAGCCTTCGCAGGGCTCTCGACGATTACTAAATTCTCTTGCATAAGCTTATACACAATTTTTTTCGGTTGGCAAAAGTAAGTAAACTTTTTGCTTATACCTTATTATATGGTGTTTTTTTTGGTTTTTTTAATGTTTGGGAGCCATATTTGGCTGTATAGAACCCTTTTTACCCCAATTTTGTTTCCAAATAACGATGGAGCCCCTTGCGTATGGAATCGAATGCAAACTCATCAGGATTGAGTCTGCTCAATGGTATCCAGAATGATTCTTCTGCATCGTCCATTGCTTCTATATGCGTGTCGTCTTTCACCTTCACTTCATAGAACATATCGAGGGTATGGACCATGAAACCTGAGTAAAGGTAGAGATTTGGGTAGCTGAACTGATACTTAACCTCAGTTGCATCCAGTCCGGTTTCCTCTTTTACCTCTCTTGCCATACCTTCTTCACCTGTTTCATCCATGTCAACAAAACCGCCTGGCAAATCGAGTGCCCCCTTGGCTGGGTCTTTCTTGCGCCTTACTGCCAGGAGCTCTTCCTTACTGTTGAGTATGAGAGCTACCGTAGCACTGCTTGGATTGAGGTAATAAGAGAATCCGCAGTCCTTACACTTCTTGCTCTTGATGTTGTTGATTTCGAAATGACTAGATCCGCAAACCGGGCAAAACTGAAACTTATCTAATACGTGACTCATATTATGATTAATGTATAATGATTGATGTTTAATGGAAAAGAATTTATCTTCATGTTATAATTGAAAAGCGGCCGGTCTTTGACTGCTGAACAAAGATCGGCCGCTGGTTATCTGATATTTACCAATTATCTGTACGGAATGGGAAGAGAGGCAGGTTGCCTGCATTTGCCATATTGCCGAGCTGGAAGTTGCGGAAACAGTAGCGAAGGGCTACTGGTTTCTTTACCTCAGGACTGGTTACGATGACGCACTCGTTCCAAGGATCGTTGCCTTCCTGCCAGAAGTGCTTGGCTGTAGCCTTATGGAATACCTTATCTTCGCCAGCAACTTCGAAGCCTTCGATACCTTCAAAGCGGTTATAGGCTCCGTAGGTGTTGTCGAAATGCACCTTTACAGTATCACCTACAATCTTCATCTCCTTGAAAGTCATGCTCTCGCTGAAGAGTCCCTTCATACCATAAGTCTTACTGAGTGCCTGGAGTGCAAGGCGTTCGCCTACAGGCTGTTTCTGGCATGGATGAATCTGCTCAACCTCGTATGGATAAACCAGGTCTTCGGTACAGACGATGCCGCTGTTTGGAATCACCTTGGCTGCATTGAACTGCTGTTCACGGAGCTTAGGTCCCCAATCGCCATTTACGTCGCCATTATGATAAGGTGCAATCTGTACGAAATAGAATGGCAGTTCACCCTGCTTGAAGTCTCTGCGCCACTGGGCAACGAGGTCGGCAAGACGTTTGGTATACTGGCCGTCCGGGTCACCCACGTTAGAACATCCCTGATAGAAGAGAATACCCTTTACGCTATAGTTGAGGATAGGGTGGAAAGTTCCGTTACCCCAGAGAAGAGGGTAGAGGAAATCCCACTTAAACTTAGGGTTCTTGGTCATCTTTACAGAGTCGAGATCTTCCTTGGTGTTCTTCTTCAGGTAGTCGCGGTCGAGCCAGCTTTCTACACGGCTTCCACCCTTGTTTGCCATGACCAGACCTACCGGAATATCAAGAGTCTTGTTTATTACCTGTGCAAAGAAGTATCCTGTAGCAGATGCATCGCCTACGGTTTCCGGGTTAACCTCTTTCCATTCGCAGTTGGCATCATCTAACGGCTTGCTGCTCATTACGCTAGGAATCTTTACGTAATGTACGCCTTTGTACTGGTTTGCTTCGAGCACCGCCTTGTTGTAACCTTCTACAGGGCAGTTGCCGAATCCTTTTACAGGCATCTCCATGTTGCTCTGACCTGCACAAACCCATACTTCTCCTGCCAGCACATTGTTGAGAGTGGTCTTTTCGCCATCATCGAAAGTGATGGAGAGTGGGGTGTAGCTCGCCTTCGGGGTTTGTACTTTGATAGCCCATTTGCCATCCTTTCCGGTCTTGGCAGAATATTTCTGCCCAGACCATGAGGTGGTTACCTCTACGGTGGTTCCTGGTTTGTCCCATCCCCAGAGGCTAGCCTCTGTGTTTTGCTGTAAAATCATGTTGTCACCCAAGATGTGTGGCAACTTTACTTTAGCCTGTGCTCCTGTTGTGATAAGCGCCAAGGCTGCCATTGCTAAAAATTTCTTATTCATTTTTTAGGGTTTAAAAGTTTCTCGTTTTTTGTTCTTAAGTTCCTTGTATGGTTCGTATTCAGATATTGCCATCTATGTTATCATGAAAGCAGATACAGAACTGACGTTAAAGAATAAGAGTTAGAAGCTGGAAGATGAAAAGCCGAAACTGTTCTCTCCAAACTTCTAACTCCTGGTTATCTTAAAGAAGGTTCTTGATGGCTGCCTCTATGTCCTTAATCTGTGCATCACGTGCCTGTAGGGTGTTGGTGCGGTCGATCAGGAAGAAGGTAGGAATGCTCTGGACATTGTAGAGAGCCAGACTCTTGCCCTGAATGCCATCTTCATCGCGTACGCAAATCCAAGGGATGGCAGCGGTAGAGGTCTTCCAGAAGTGCTCGTCAGGGTCTACTGATACCTGATAAATCTCCAGTCCGGCTGCATGATACTTGTTGTAGAGTTCACGCAACATCATGATGCGCTTGGTGCTCTCTTTGCTGGCGAAGAGATGGAAGTCGAGCAGTACCACCTTGCCCTTGAGGTCGGAGAGACGGCGTACCTGTCCCTTGTTGTCCTGAAGTGCAAGTTCGATGCATCCGTTTACGCTCACCTTGCTGGCCTCAATCTGCTGCTGTGCCATCTGGTTCTCGATGATGCGGATGTCCTTCATTCCCTCGATGGCGATATTGTGGAGGTTCTTGCCACGCTCAGCGCCAGGATAGTAGGTATCCCAACTGGTTGCTACGGCAGCAAATACCTTCACGTCGTCTTTGTTGTTACGAGGGTTGAAGATAAGTGTATTCACATTGCCCAACTGTACCGTTTGGAAGAGCGCATAGTAAGCGTATGCCTTCATTGGCTCCTTGAAGATGTAGTTGGTCTTGATGTCCTGTTTGTAAGCCTGGAGCATGCGGCCTACGATGGATTCGATAGAATCGTTGCCGATGTTAGGATCTTTCACGAGCCCGTTGATATTGCTCTGGAGAGTCATCTGCTTAAGAGCCAACTCCTTGATCTTGTTGCAGTTTTCAGAACCTTCCACTTCGTATTTGAAGCTCATCTGCGGATAAGCCGCCTTTACCTTGACGGTTTCTGTAGAATCGATGGAAAGATTGATGGTTTGGTTGGCGATGCGTAAGCGGTAGAACTCTGGGGTAACAGAGTCCATGGCAGCCTCGTCGAAGGCAAAGGCACCATCCTCGCCCAGTTTCACAGAGTCGATTTTCACAGGACCGTTCAGGCTGATGTTCTCCAGATAGAGCATAGAGTCCTGAGCCTCTGTGATATTGCCGTTGATGTGGAATTTCTTGTTGTTACAAGAAGTCAAAGCCAGTGCAGCTACCATAATCGCTGCCACTGAAAAGAGTCTAGTTATCTTCATGAATTTTATTATTTTGCAAAATTATCGAGTGCAAAGATAGTAATAAAATTGCGAATAATGCACCTTCTATAGATAAATTATTTAAAAAAGTGGAAAATAATTGCTGATTTATTTGTTTATTAATAATTAAAGAGGTATCTTTGCAGCGTTTTAGATATTTTAGATGTTAGACAAAACAATAAGTTTTTTAATTTAGATGAACGTAATTACAAAAAGTGTTCAGTTGCCTGATGGAAGAACCATCACAATTGAGACCGGAAAAGTTGCAAAACAGGCTGATGGTGCTGCGGTTCTCCGCATGGGTAACACAGTGCTTCTCGCAACTGTTTGTGCAGCAAAGGATGCAGTTCCGGGTACAGATTTCATGCCTTTGCAAGTAGATTACCGTGAGCAGTACAGTGCTGCTGGTCGTTTCCCTGGTGGTTTCACCAAGCGCGAAGGCAAAGCCAGCGATGAGGAGATCCTTACCTCTCGCCTTGTGGACCGTGCTTTGCGTCCACTTTTCCCTTCTAACTACCATGCAGAAGTTTACGTACAGGTAATGTTGCTCTCAGCCGATGGTGTTGACCAGCCAGATGCCCTCGCAGGTTTCGCTGCTTCAGCTGCCATGGCTTGTTCAGATATTCCTTTCGAGTACTATATCTCTGAGGTTCGTGTAGCTCGTATCAATGGTGAGTATGTTGTTAACCCTACATTCCAGCAGATGGAAGAGGCTGACATGGATATCATGGTTGGTGCTACCAAGGACAATATCATGATGGTAGAAGGTGAGATGAAGGAAGTTTCTGAGCAGGATCTCATTGGTGCCCTCAAGGCTGCTGCCGAGGCTATCAAGCCTATGTGCGAGCTCCAGTATGAGTTGGCTAAGGAGAAGGGTACTGACGTGAAGCGTGAGTATGATCATGAGATCAACGACGAGGAACTCCGTGAGCAGATCAAGTCTGAGCTTTACAAGCCAGCTTATGATATCAACCACCAGGCTTTGGAGAAGCATGCACGTCAGGATGCTTTCGACAAGGTTTTGGCTGACTTCCTTGAGAAGTATGACGCTGCTCATACCGATCTTTCTGAGGAAGACTTGGAGGAGAAGCACGCTGAGGCTACCCGTTACTATGATGACGTAATGCGCGATGCTATGCGCCGTTGCATCCTCGACGAGGGCTTGCGCCTTGATGGCCGTGCTACTACAGAAATCCGCCCTATCTGGTGCGAGGTTTCTCCACTCCCAATGCCTCACGGAAGCGCTATCTTCCAGCGTGGTGAGACTATGTCTCTCTCTACATGTACTCTTGGTACAAAGATGGATGAGAAGCTTATCGACGGTGTGCTCGAGAAGAGCTACCAGCGCTTCCTCCTTCACTATAACTTCCCTCCATTCTCTACAGGTGAGGCTAAGGCTCAGCGCGGCGTAGGCCGTCGTGAGATTGGTCACGGTCACTTGGCATGGCGTGGTTTGAAGGGTCAGATTCCTGCAGACTTCCCTTACACAGTACGTTTGGTAAGCCAGATCTTGGAGTCTAACGGTTCTTCTTCTATGGCTACTGTTTGTGCTGGTACTCTCGCCCTGATGGATGCAGGTGTTCCTATGAAGAAGCCAGTTTCTGGTATCGCTATGGGTCTTATCAAGAACCCAGGTGAGGACAAGTACGCTATCCTCAGTGATATCCTCGGTGATGAGGACCACTTGGGTGATATGGACTTCAAGACCACTGGTACCCGCGATGGTTTGACCGCTACACAGATGGATATCAAGTGCGACGGTTTGAGCTTCGAGATTCTTGAGGAGGCTTTGATGCAGGCTAAGGCTGGTCGTGAGCACATCCTCAACTGCATGATGGAGACTATCTCTGAGCCACGTGCTGAGATGAAGCCACAGGTTCCACGTATCGTAGCATTCGATATTCCTAAGGAGTTCATCGGTGCTGTTATCGGCCCTGGTGGTAAGATTATCCAGCAGATGCAGGAGGATACTGGTGCTACTATCACTATCGAGGAGACTGATGGTAAGGGTCACGTACAGGTATCTGCTCCTAACAAGGATTCTATCGATGCAGCTTTGGCTAAGATCAAGGCTATCGTAGCTGTTCCTGAGGTTGGTGAGGTTTACGAGGGTACTGTTCGTTCTATCATGCCTTACGGTTGCTTCGTAGAGATTCTCCCTGGTAAGGATGGTTTGCTCCACATCTCTGAGATTGATTGGAAGCGTCTTGAGACAGTTGAAGAGGCTGGCATCAAGGAAGGCGACAAGATCAAGGTGAAGTTGATGGAGATTGATCCTAAGACTGGCAAGTACAAACTTTCTCATCGTGTATTGATGGAGAAGCCAGAGGGTTATGTAGAGCGTGAGCGTCGTCCACGTCCTGAGCGCGGTGAGCGTCGCGGTCGTCGTGATGATCGTCATGAAGGTCGTGGTGAGCGTCCAGCTCGTCAGCCACGTCGTTACGAGCATCGTAATGATGAGCAGGCTCCTAAGGAGTTCAACGACTCTTTGGATCACAACAATGATGTAGAATAATCTGCGTATTAGACACATTATTATATATAAAGGCACATTCCTATGCGGAATGTGCCTTTTTAAATTTTGCTTTCTCTGGTTATTGCCGGATATAGTATTTGTAAATGGGAATGGAGAATGCAAAGTGTGAATAATATGGGGATAAACAAAAAGAGTCACAAGTAAAACTTGTGACTCTTTTCTGCGCTTCAAGATGGGCTTGAACCAACGACCCCCTGATTAACAGTCAGGTGCTCTAACCAACTGAGCTATTGAAGCAAT